>Ga0255336_101137_pt1 | contig 23159 bp, 20 predicted proteins | sample MeOH1_35cm_T3_17_FD_189102 | JGI IMG/M metagenome (GOLD analysis project Ga0255336, IMG submission 189102) | Sandy soil microbial communities from University of British Columbia, Vancouver, Canada - MeOH1_35cm_T3_179 | ecosystem: Engineered > Artificial ecosystem > Sand microcosm > Unclassified ...
CCTCCCGCGCCACAGCAGCTAAATGCCGCTCTCCAGAATGTCTTCGACAATCCCTTCCTGGGTGGAGAAAATCGGCTCCAGCTCTTCGTAGATCGTGGTAATCGTTCCCAGCTCTGGCAACTTCATCCAGTAGTGGTGAACCGCCGGGTCTTGTACGGCGGTATTGCGGGCCTCATCCGACAGCCAGATGCGTAAGTGCAAGAGGATTCCAGGCTGCTTCCGGTCATGAAAGAGCATGTCTCGCGAATACTGTTTCGTGTACATCATTGCGTAGAACTCGCGGAGGAATGCTTCCATCTCCAGTTCCTTGCCGGGGTGCGGTTTCATGATTGCCATGGACCGAATTGAATCGCTCATCGCTTGGAGTCCTTTGCTCTGGTTTTCTTCTTTTTTGCGGTCGGAACGCTCGATACGCCATCGGGGCGAATTCGATGCAGCCTCATGAAATTTGTGGAGCCCTGGAGCACCATTCGAGTTCCACCAACAATGCCCACAATGTCGTTCGTGGTAACCACTGCGGTGCGACGCAACTCGGCTTCGGTCGCTTGGATCATCTCCTCCACCGTGTGCGGCGGCTCGATCAGCACGGGGCGCACGCCCCAGTAAAGATTCAGCCGGTTACACACGCACGCTACCGGCGAAAAAGCGTAAATCTCCGCCCTCGGACGGTATTTCGATATCAGCCCTGCGGTATTGCCCGTGGCCGTAAACACGGCGATACCCCGCAACTTCAGCTCTTCCGCTACGTGGGCCACGCTCTCGCAGATTGCCTCCGGGATCGTCAACTCTCTCTCTTCGCGTCGCCGTTCGGCGCTCATGTTTCGGATGTCGGCTTCGGCCTCCACTACAATGCGCGCCATCATGCTGACCGCTTCGCGAGGATATTTCCCCGTCGCGGTTTCCCCCGAAAGCATCACCGCATCGGAGCCGTCGTAGATCGCATTTGCCACATCGCTTGCCTCCGCGCGCGTCGGCCGCGGATTCTGAATCATCGAGTCCAGCATCTGCGTGGCGGTAATCACCGGCTTGCGCCAATGCAGTGCGCGCCGTATGACGTGCTTCTGAATGATCGGAACCGTTTCCGGCGGAACCTCGACGCCAAGATCGCCACGTGCGACCATCACTCCGTCCGTAATCTCCAGAATCTCTTCGAGATTTTCAATCGCCTGCGGCTTCTCCAGCTTCGCAATCACTGGAGTGTCGCTGCCCGCGGCGGCGATAATCTTCTTCACCGCACGAACATCCTTGGCCGAGCGCACAAATGAAATCGCAACAGCATCCACATCCACCGAGAGTCCAAAAGCAAGGTCTTTCTTGTCCTTGGCGGTCAGTGAAGGCACGCTCAACACAGCACCCGGCAGATTGATGCCCTGATGCTCGCCCAGCATTCCTCCGTCGATGACCTCGCACAGCACGTCGTCCCCTCGCACCTTCAGCACCTTCAGCGACAACCGCCCATCCGACAGCAGAATGCGCGAACCCGGCTCCGCCTCGCGGGCCAGTGTCTTGAACGTCGTTCCCAGCAGTTCAGCCGTGCCCTCGATTTCCTTGTTCGTAATCGTGACTCGCGAGCCCTTCACCAGGTTCACCGGAGTGTGATTCTTCAATGCGCTGGTGCGAATCTTGGGGCCTTGCAGATCCTGCAATATGCAAACGCTGCGTCCCATTTCGGCGGCTACCCTGCGCAGCGTGCGAATGCGATCGAGGTGTTCCTCGTGGCTGCCGTGGGAGAAGTTAAGACGCGCCACGTCCATCCCGAGCGCCAAAAGCTGGCGAATCTGATCCTCGGTATTCGAAGCTGGTCCCAGCGTGCATACTATCTTTGCGCGACGCCGCGCTATCGGCTCCAGGTGATTCTCCTCGGCAAGCAGTGTCTTCCGATTCATATTCCTTTTTGATTCCCTTCACCGGCGGCGGCCTCCGGTTCAAGTTTGGAAAAACTTCCAAACAGGTACCGCGGATAGCGAACCGCGTTAAACTCTGCCCCAATCAACACCACTAACGATACAAGGTAAAGCCAGGTTAGCAATGCGATTGCCGTGCCCAACGATCCATAGATCACGCCATAATCTGAATAATGCCGGAGATACCATCCGAAGATGGTCGTCGATGCGAACCACAGCACCGTGGCCAGCACCGATCCCGGCACCACCCGATGCCAGGGTTGGGTGCGAGGCAGTCCGTGATGATAGATCAGCGCCAGAACGACAATGGTCGTCGCCAGCGCGATCAGCCAGCGCACCACCGTCCACATGGCCAGAATGTAAATATCCAAATTCTGGGTGGCATGAAAAGCCAGCCAGTGTTCAATCTGATTTCCAAAGGCAAGCAGAAAGCTCGCAAACGCCATCGGAACTCCCGCCATAAAGACCAGCATGAATGAGACCAGCCGTTCCTTCGTCATACTCCAGATTTTCGGCATCTCGTAAGCTCGACGGAATCCGTCCATCCACGAGATCATTACCCCCGACCCCGTCCACAACGTGATCACGGATGTCGTGACGAGCATACGAACCGGCGCCGGCTTTCGCCCCTCGAAGAACGTGAGAACCGAAGGCGCGGTTCCCGAAGGCATGATGCCGCCGATGGCAAATGAAATTTCCCGAACAAAACTAAGAGTGCTGTGAGAAGCGGTAAGAATCGAGGAGATCAGAAGAGCGGCCGGAAACAGCGAGAGTATAGAGGAGAATGCCGTAGCTTTCGCCACTGCAAACTGGTCATGCTCCAGCGTCCTCACCAATGCAATCTGTAACTGTTTCAGGAATCGCAGCATAGAGGGTGAAGTCCCCGCATTCTCCAGGCCACATTTGGCCATAGTGATTGTAATTGACAGGCCAAGGCTGCGAAACGGGCAAGCTGAATGCGGTGCTCTAATTCTCGGAACCCATTACCGGGATATCCACGCTCGCTCCATCCACCGCGCCTGGCAATTCTGGCGCATTTCGCATAAAGAATGGCGTATTCTGCATATCATTGCGAGGTTCCCGCATCTTAAAGTAAGCCCATGTATAACGCGAAAGCATTTTCTGCTGCTAGTGCGACATCGCCGCTTGCCTCCACCACAATCGCGCGGCGCGATCCAACCGAGAACGATGTGCAGATCGAAATCCTTTTCTGTGGCATCTGTCACTCCGATCTCCACCAGGTCCGCAACGAGTGGAGCGGCGTCATGCCCACTGTTTATCCCTGCATCCCCGGCCATGAGATTGTAGGACGCGTTACCAAGGTCGGCTCCGCGGTCGCTAAATTCAAGACCGGAGACCTCGCCGCCGTCGGCTGCATGGTCGACTCCGATGGCACCTGTCCCGCGTGCAAGCAGGGCCTCGAACAGTTTTGCCCCAACGCTACGCTCACCTACAACTTCCCCGATAAGCACACTGGAAAAGTCACCTACGGCGGCTATTCCGATAGCATCGTCGTCGATCAGAGATTCGTTCTCCGCGTACCCGCCAACCTCAACCTCGCTGGAGTTGCGCCTCTGCTCTGTGCCGGAATCACCACCTACTCCCCCCTGCGCCACTGGGGAGTGACCAAAGGCAAGAAGGTTGGCATCGTCGGACTCGGCGGATTGGGTCACATGGGCGTCAAGTTCGCTCACGCCTTCGGAGCCCACGTCGTCCTCTTCACTACCTCGCCAAACAAGAAGGAAGACGCTCTGCGCCTCGGCGCCGATGAAGTCGTCCTTTCCCGCAACGCCGATGAGATGGCGAAGCATGCTGGCAGCTTCGACTTCATCCTTGACGCGGTTTCGGCCAATCACGATATCGGAGCCTACATCAACCTGCTCCGCCTCGACGGGAACATCACCCTCGTAGGCGCGCCTGAAAAGCCCCTGCCGGTCGCGGCATTCAGTCTCATCATGAGACGGCGCAGCCTCTCCGGCTCTTCCATTGGAGGCATCGCCGAAACCCAGGAAATGCTTGATTTCTGCGGAGCTCAAAATATCACCGCCGACGTCGAAATCATCCCCATACAGAAGGTGAACGAGGCTTACGATAGACTCTTAAAGGCCGATGTAAAATATCGTTTTTCCATCGATATGGCATCACTCAAGAACGCCTGACCAATATGAGCAAACACTTCCGCGTTCCAACCAGGGTTCCGGCGAAGTTGGAAGAGTTAGGAGTCCGTGTCTCCGCAGTTCTCCGCAGAGCCGGACTCCCGCAGGAGCTCTTCGACCAGCCGCGGGTGCTGCTGACGACCGGAGAATTCTTTGCGCTGTGGCGTGCTGTTGGCGAAGTCAGTTCCAATCCAGCCATCGGCCTCCAGTTGGGCTCCGAGAGCAAGCCCGAACTCTTTGACACGATTGCGCTCGCTGCGCTCTCCACGCCAAACTTCGGCGAGGCCATGCGAACGACTGCGCGCTACAAGCAACTCTCCTGCCCTGAAGAAATTATCAACGAAACCGTTGAAGGAGAGTGGAGCATCCAGTTTCGCTGGCTTCTCGCCGACGATATCGAACCTGAAGTGCTCACGGATGTCTGTTTTGCCTGGGTACAGTCCGTCGCGCGGTGCGGCACCGGAACCCGCCTGTCGCCGCTGCGCCTGGAGATGATCCGTCCACGCACTTACGCAAAAATCCTTGAGCGCCATTTCGGATGCCCCGTTCTATTCGGAGCCCCTCGCAATGCCATTGTCTTCCGTGCGTCCGATGCGGATCGTGCGTTCATTACCAGTAATGCCGAACTCCTGGCCATGCTCGCACCGCAGTTCGATGAAGAGTTGAAGCAGTACACGGGCCAGGAGCCATTTACTGAACGCGTCCGCACCGCCATCCAGGGAAGGCTTACAGGCCGCCGCCCCAGAATGCAGGACATAGCCCGCGAACTCCATATCAGCTCTCGTACCCTGCAACGGCGCCTGCAGGACGCCGGGTGCAGCTTCCAGCAGGTTCTAGAAGAAGCGCGCCACCAACTGGCACGCCACTTTCTCAGAAACTCCGTTCTGGAGCTAAACGAAACTGCGTATCTACTCGGATACGAAGATGCAAGCTCCTTTGTCCGCGCCTTTCGCACCTGGGAAGGAATACCTCCAGCCCACTGGCGCGAGTCACAACGCACAAAAGTCGCCTCGTAGAAGTCGGCGACCAGGAACAGCGCATACCCACAATCGGGCCTACTCCGTCCATACATTGTTGCGCGCATGGAGTCGATATGTTCGGCTTTGAATCAAAAGAGTGAAACGCCATTCTTTCGGAGGACCGCTTGGATCTGAAACTTACAGGAAAGACTGCACTTGTAACGGGATCGACAGCAGGAATTGGATTTGCCATCGCCCAGTCGCTGGCGAGTGAGGGCGCGCACGTCTATGTAAACGGACGCACACAACAGCGCGTCGCCGCTGCATTGTCTGCACTCCGTTCGACCAACGCAAAGGCGAAGCTTGATGGCATCACTGCAGACTTTTCGAGTTCTGCCGGCGCGCAGGCGGCAATTTCAAAACTGCCGACCGTGGATGTGCTGGTAAACAACGTCGGCATTTTCGAACCAAAGCCATTCGCGGAAATTCCCGATGAGGACTGGCTTCGCTTCTTCGAGATCAATGTGATGAGCGGAGTGCGCCTCTCGCGGCATTATCTCGCCGGAATGTTGAAGAAGAACTGGGGCCGCATTCTTTTCATCTCCAGCGAGTCCGCGGTGCAGATTCCGGCGGAGATGGTTCACTACGGAATGACCAAGACAGCACAGATCGCCGTGGCGCGTGGCATCGCCGAGTCAGTCGCAGGTACAGGCGTGACCGTGAACAGCATTCTCGCCGGGCCGACGGCCTCCGAAGGCGTGGGCGGCTTCGTCGAAGCCATGGCGAAGCAGCAGAACAAATCGAAGCAACAAGTAGAAAAGGAATTCTTCGAGCACGCGCGCCCATCGTCCCTGTTGAAACGCTTTGCCACCGTGGATGAAGTCGCCGCCATGGCAACCTACGTTGCCAGCGAACTTTCTTCTGCCACCAACGGCGCTGCGCTCCGCGTGGATGGCGGAACGGTGAGATCAATTCTTTAAGATGAAAAGATGAGATGCGCTGACAAAGTCCCGGCAGAGTCTCCTCCGCCGGGATTCGACCTATGCGGCATAGCTGATGGATCGTGTCGCAAAATTGACAATGATCGGCTGAACCAGCCTCTCAAAATCGCTATAGGCCAGTTGAATGAGTTCCAGATGCGAGCCCGCGTTGAAAGCGATCTCCTTATCGCGAGCCAGCGACGAATCCGCATACACGGGGAGTCCGTAAAGGTTCCCAAACGGCGGCATCGCTCCGACTTCACAGTCTGGAAAGCGATCCTTGAACTCGCGTTCGCTTGCCAACGAAACATCTTCACTGTTGGTAATCTTCGCGAACGCGGAAAGACTTACATGTCTCGATGCGGGCAGAACGGCCATGCAGAGTTCGCCATCTTTCTTCAGCATCACTGTTTTGGCCAATTCATTTCCTGAGATATGCGCGCTGGCGGCGACACCCTGAGACGTATACGCCATGCTATGGGAAATCACGACGTACTTGACCAGGTTCTCGTCAAGAAACTGTCTGAGTTTCTGGATCGGCATAGAACCTCCTGTCGTGCGCGGTTGGGATTGCGCGAGGTGCGTACCGAGGACGCACCCGGTAGCTAATAGAGGTACTTTGTTTCCTTGCTACAGTCTTCCACTTCGAAGACGGCCTATATTCTACGACCGCTGTCCATCGCAGCAACGCCCGAAGTTACCTTAGCCCATCTTTTATCGACCGTTCGCGAATTTACTGTTTCTTTCCGCTCTCGATCTTCACCGGCGGATGACCGTCAAATTTCAGAGTAGCTGTCAGCGAATCGCGCGCGTCGAACTCCTCCTGGGTAAGCGGGAGCGACACAATCACCGACCCCGACGCTCTTTCCATCGGCGCGAGTTTCAGGTCTCGAACCAGCCCCGGTCGCGCATGCTGCTGCAGCGCGGGAAATGCCTCAAAATAACGCGGGAAGTCCGTCACCGATCCGAAATCGTCCTTAAAGTCGGAACCCTTCGCATGCACGGCAATGTTAACGTTCAACAATCGCAGGGGCTTTTCGGTTATGTTTTGGAAGTTCAGGCCGACAATCGCGAGCGAGTTATTCTGGCTCGGAATCGTCACCGCAAACGCCTCGTCTATCGATCCGGCGGCAACCGGCTTTGCGCGCAGCACGTATGCGAAAATTCCGATGACCACGGCCACCAGCAGCATGGCAATCGCAACCGGAACCATGTTCGGCATCGTGTGCTTGAAACTGTCAAACTCCTCTGTAATGGGAACGTGAGCGGCATCGGGCTCTGGCTCGGGTGCTGGGGGAATTGGTTGAGAAGCCATAGTGCCTCCTTCCTCACCCGTGTGAGATGCCGAAGGGCGTCTGCGAGTTCACGGAGCCCTGGAAATGCGAACATTTGGCGCTCAGGTGGGTTGAAATCGTTTACGATTTGCCCATTTTGGAGTTCGCCAGCATCATTGCCGACTGTTTCGCTCCTATAGCTCCTTCTCCATCTTGATCAACTGCACCGGCATTGTAAGCTTCTTCCGCAGGTCCTCGTGAGGCTCTTCGACTCCCACCTCCGCATAGCCAAGCCTACGATAGATCGGCGGCAGCGCGGTGCGCACACTCACCACTGAGATCTCTGCGACGCTGCATCCGTGGCTACGCAGAATCTGCTCGACCGCATACATCATGGCGCGGCCCAGACCTTCGCGCTGATGTCCCGGGCGAACCGCCAGCATCCCGATGTAGCCACGTGCGCCGCGAATTTCGCAGTACGCCGACGCCAACAATTGCGAGCCCCGATGCGCTAACAGAAACTGCCCGCTACGGAAGTGCTCCTCAAGTTGCGCCCGGTAAGTGCGCGGACGATTGACGAAAAATGCCTCCTCCTGAAAAGCAGCGTTAACCACCTCCAGCATTTCAGGAATGTCCTCTAACGTAGCTTCGCGAAAGGCCAGTGCGGCAGGAATGGTTGAATTGTCCACAATGAACTCCTACTCGTATGAGGTGCTAAGAATCAAACTCTCGCAAGCCGCCGCTTCAAACTGACGATCCCCTTGGAGCGCGCGACGTGAGCTGTTTTACTCCGCTGATTGTCGCGTCGGCATCCACCGTCCTCGCGGAGCAGGAGCCACATAGCGTTTCATCGCCTTCAGAAGCGACCAGGGCTCCCGCTCGTTGAGCAGCATCTGCCGGTCCACCTCTCCAAGAAAGCCTTCTCGCACCACCATGTCCAAAAAAGACGCGAGCCCATCATAAAAGCCCTCGCAGTTCAACAGCCCGCACGGCTTCGTATGATGACCGAGTTTAGCCCACGTCCAAATTTCGAACGTCTCCTCGAAAGTGCCGATTCCTCCCGGCAGCGCGATGAACCCGTCGGAAAGCTCTGCCATAAGCGCCTTGCGTTCATGCATCGATGTAGTAATGTGAAGATCACTGAGCCCCTGATGAGCGACTTCCTTCCCCACCATAAATTGCGGAATCACCCCAATCACTTCGCCGCCCGATTTGAGAACGGCGTCGGCAATAACTCCCATCAAGCCAACTGAGGAGCCGCCGTACACCAGTCCGATTCCCTCGGCCGCAAGCTGTTCCCCAAGCTCGGTTGCCGCCTTCGCGTACTCGGTGCGCGCTCCCAGGTTCGATCCCGAGAACACGCAGTAGCGCTTCCTCTCGTTCATCTCTTCTCCATGCACAAAGAAAAGGGCCACATCCGAAGACGCAGCCCTTTCGCTTGTAACGTTCGCTCGTTCAAGCTGCAACGAACCGTTTAGTTTTCGGCCGTGAGTTCTTCCGCTTCGTTCTCGCCTTCGGTCCGCATAAGCTCGAGGTTGCGTTCGAACTCCTCTTGCTCCTTGCGAATCTCTTCCTGAACGTTTTCGGCAGCGGCTTCCAGTTCCGGAGCGAGCTGCACGTTGCGGTAGTACTCCATGCCGGTTCCGGCCGGGATCAACCGTCCGACGATGACGTTTTCCTTCAGACCGCGCAGGCCGTCGATGGAGCCGGTGATGGCTGCCTCGGTAAGCACGCGCGTGGTCTCCTGGAACGACGCCGCCGAGATGAAGCTGTCGGTGGAGAGCGATGCCTTCGTAATGCCCAGCAGCAGCGCGCGCCCCGTGCAGGGCTTGCCGCCTTGAGCAATCACGCGCTCGTTCTCCTCGCGGAAGCGGAACTTATCAATCTGCTGTTCCAGAAGGAAGTTCGTATCTCCCACGTCCTCGATCTTCACCCAGCGCAGCATCTGACGCACGATCACTTCAATGTGCTTGTCGCTGATGGCCACGCCCTGCAGACGATACACTTCCTGAATCTCGTTGACCAGGTATGCCTGCAGTTCCTTTTCGCCAAGCACCGCAAGAATGTCATGCGGGTTCAGCGGACCATCCATGAGCTGTTCGCCAGCCCGGATGCGTTCGCCTTCCTGCATGTTGATGTGGATACCGCGAGGAACCGAGTATTCCTTTTCGGTGCCGTCGTCGGCGACCACATAGATCTTGCGCTGACCCTTGGCAACTTCACCGAACTTCACCACACCATCGATCTCGCTGATGATTGCGGTTTCGCGCGGCTTGCGCGCTTCGAACAGTTCGACAACTCGCGGCAGACCACCCGTGATGTCTTTCGTCTTCGTGGTTTCGCGAGGAATCTTCGCCAGCACATCGCCCGGCGAAACCTCGTCTCCGTCCTGCACCATGAGGTGAGCGCGCGAGGGCATCAGGTAACGCTTGTTGCCCTTCGCTCCCTTGATGACCAACGCCGGCTGGCGCTTTTCATCCGGGGAATCGACCACAACGTGACGCGACAGACCGGTGACTTCATCCACTTCTTCCTGCAGCGTCAGGCTGTCAATCAAATCCTTGAAGGCAACCGCTCCGCCGATTTCCGTGATGATGGAGAAGGTATAAGGATCCCACTCGAGCAGCGTCTGTCCGAGCTTCACCGCATCGCCTTCGTTCACCTTGAGGTGAGCGCCGTACACAACCGCGTAGCGTTCTTTTTCGCGACCCTTGTCGCCCAGCACAACGATTGAGCCGTTGCGGTTCATCACCACCAGGCCGCCGTCCTTGCTGCGAACGGTCTGCAGGTTGATAAAGCGCACCGTGCCGTTGTTCTTGGCCTCCTGGCGCGACTGTTCGCTGACTCGCGATGCCGTGCCGCCGACGTGGAAGGTACGCATCGTCAACTGCGTTCCCGGCTCGCCAATGGACTGCGCGGCGATTACGCCCACAGCCTCGCCCAGTTCCACCAGGCGTCCCGAAGCCAGGTTACGTCCGTAGCACTTGACGCAAACACCGCGCTTGGATTCGCAGGTCAGCACCGAGCGAATCTTGACCCGCTCAATGCCTGCCGCCTGAATGCTCACCGACAAATCTTCGGTGATTTCCTGGTTGATATCGACAATGACGTTGCCTTCGTAGTCCTTGATCTTCTCCAGCGATACACGGCCCACAATGCGGTCGCGCAACGCTTCGATCACGTCTCCGGCTTCGACAATCGAACCGACGTAAATGCCATCGGCCGTGCCGCAGTCGTATTCGCTGATGATCACGTCCTGCGAAACGTCCACAAGGCGGCGGGTCAGGTAGCCCGAGTCGGCGGTCTTCAATGCCGTATCGGCCAATCCCTTACGTGCGCCGTGCGTGGAAATAAAGTACTGCAACACCGTCAACCCCTCGCGGAAGTTCGCCGTGATCGGAGTCTCGATGATTTCGCCCGAAGGCTTCGCCATCAAACCGCGCATACCGGACAGCTGACGAATCTGCTGTTTCGAACCGCGAGCGCCCGAGTCGGCCATGACGTAAATCGGATTGATCACGCCCGCCTTGTCGCGCTTCTGCATGTCGCCGAACATCTCGTCGGCCACTTTTTCCGTGATACCCGACCAGATTTCAACGACCTTGTTGTAGCGTTCGCCCTGCGTGATGGCGCCGTCCAAATACTGGCGCTGTACGGCAATCACCTGATTCTGCGCATCGCCTACCACGGTCTTCTTCGATTCCGGAATGACCATGTCGTCGATGCCGATCGACAAGCCCGAACGGGTCGCCGACTGGAAGCCCAGCATCTTGACCTCGTCCAGCATGCGGACGGTGGTCTCAAGACCGAACTGCAGGTAGCAGAAGTTCACCAGTTGGCTGATGCCCTTCTTCTTGAGCAGGCCGTTGATGTAAGGCATCTCCGGAGCAGCTACACGCAGGCGGTCATTCAGAATCGCGCGGCCCACCGTCGTGTTAACGAACTGACGGTTAAGGGTCACGGGTTCGGTGTGAATGATCTCCTGATCGTCATACGCCGTCGTCAAGTCGATCACCGTGCCGGTGTAGCGCAAGCGGATCGGGGTCAGCGTTTCGACCTCACCGGCCTCGCGCGCCAGCAGTACTTCCTCGATGTTCGCAAACGCGCGGCCTTCGCCCTTGGCATCCACCTTCGCTTTGGTCAGGTAGTAAATGCCGAGCACCATGTCCTGCGTGGGAACAGTGATAGGCTGACCCGACGCGGGCGACAGAATGTTGTGCGACGCCAGCATCAGAACGCTGGCTTCCACCTGCGCCTCAGGCGACAGCGGAATGTGAACCGCCATCTGATCGCCGTCGAAATCGGCGTTGAACGCCGTGCAGACCAGCGGGTGAATCTTGATCGCCTTGCCTTCCACCAGCACCGGCTCAAAAGCCTGAATGCCGAGGCGATGAAGCGTTGGAGCGCGGTTCAACATTACCGGATGGTCCTTGATCACCTCTTCCAGAATGTCCCAGACAATCGGCTCCTGCTGTTCCACCATCTCCTTGGCCTGCTTGATCGTGCTGCAGTGCCCGGTCTGTTCCAGACGGTGATAGATGAACGGCTTGAACAATTCGAGCGCCATCTTCTTGGGCAAGCCGCACTGGTGCAGCTTCAAGTCGGGACCGACCACGATGACCGAACGGCCCGAGTAGTCCACGCGCTTTCCGAGCAGGTTCTGACGGAAACGTCCCTGTTTGCCCTTGAGCGTATCGCTCAACGATTTCAGCGGACGGTTGTTAGCGCCGCGCAGTACGCGACCACGACGGCCGTTATCAAACAGCGCGTCCACCGCTTCCTGCAACATGCGCTTTTCATTGCGCACGATGACCTCAGGAGCGTGCAAATCCATCAGCTTCTTCAAACGGTTGTTGCGGTTGATTACGCGACGATACAGATCGTTCAAATCCGAAGTCGCAAAACGTCCGCCGTCCAATGGAACCAAAGGACGCAGTTCCGGCGGAATGACCGGAATCACGTCGAGGATCATCCAATGCGGCTTGTTGCCGCTCTTGCGGAACGCCTCGGTCACCTTGAGACGCTTGGCATATTTCAGCCGCTTCTGCAAAGAGGTCTCCGTGCGCATCTTCTCGCGCAACTCCACCGAGGCCGTCTCCACGTCCACGCGCTTCAACAGTTCCTTGATCGCTTCAGCGCCCATCATGGCCTTGAAGCCCGTGGCGCGGAACTGCAGATCAAGTTCGCGGAACTTTACTTCGTCCTTGATGATCTCGCGGTCTTTCACCGGAGCTTCGCCGGGTTCGACGACCACATAGGCCTCGAAGTACAGCACCGACTCCAGGTCGCGAAGCGAGATATCCAGAATGTGCCCGATACGGCTGGGCAATCCCTTGAAGAACCACACGTGCGAACAGGGGGAAGCCAGCTCAATGTGGCCGAGACGTTCACGGCGCACCTTGCTGAGCGTAACTTCCACGCCGCACTTGTCGCAGATGACGCCGCGGTGCTTCATGCGCTTGTACTTGCCGCACAGGCACTCCCAGTCCGTGACTGGGCCAAAAATACGGGCGCAGAACAATCCGTCGCGCTCCGGCTTGAAGGTTCGGTAGTTGATCGTCTCCGGCTTGGTTACTTCACCGTGCGACCAGCTGCGAATCTTCTCCGGCGAGGCGAGCTGAATCTTAATGGCGTCGAAATCCGCAATGTTGTTTCCGAGATCGAATGGGCTCGAGCGGTACAAATTGCCTCCTCACCTGGACGTTCGGTTTAGCGTCCAGGACTTGCGGCCTTGCGCGGCCGCCCTTCGGCTTCCGGTCGTCGGTTCTCAATCCGTTGGCCGTCAGAGCCAACTATGCGAGAACCGTAATTTCTTCCCCGCCTGCTGCCGGAAGCGCAGCTTGCAGGTTCAACTCATGAGAGCGAGAGAGCGGTGGACGCCGGCTGACGACCGGCGGCCACCGTCTAAATCGCTAGTCGGCCGCTGCCGGAACAGGCTCGACCGGAACGCGCGGCTTGACCTTGACCAATTCCACATCAAGACACAGAGCCTGCAATTCGCGGATCAGCACGTTGAACGACTCTGGCACGCCCGGTTCGATTGCAGCTTCGCCCTTGACGATGGCCTCGTAAATCTTCGTACGGCCATATACGTCATCGGACTTCGCCGTCAACAGTTCCTGCAAGATGTAAGCCGCGCCGTAAGCTTCCAGAGCCCACACTTCCATTTCGCCGAAGCGCTGGCCACCGAACTGAGCCTTGCCGCCCAGCGGTTGCTGGGTAATCAGCGAGTACGGTCCGATGGATCGCGCGTGGATCTTGTCGTCAACCAGGTGAGACAGCTTGAGCATGTAGATGTAGCCAACCGTCACCGGCTGTTCGAAGCGATCTCCGGTCATGCCGTCATAAAGGAACGTCTTGCCCGAAGTCGGCAGTCCCGCACGCTCCAGCAGCGCCTTGATTTCAAACTCCTTCGATCCGTCGAATACCGGCGAAGCGAAGTAGCAGCGCTCCTGCATATCGCGTGCAATCTTGATCAGCTTGTCGTCGTCGATGCCGTCGAAATCCGGCAGGAACGGCATGCCCGTGAAGACTTCGCGAATAGTTCTGCGGGCCTCCTCGACGCCGTTGCCGTACTCGGCCAGCAGCTCTGTCATCTTCTTGCCGATTTCAGCTCCGGCCCATCCCAGGTGCGTTTCCAGAATCTGACCGACGTTCATACGAGAAGGCACGCCGAGCGGGTTCAAAACGATTTCCATCGGCGTTCCGTCTTCGAGGTACGGCATATCCTCTTCCGGCAGAATGCGCGCGATGACACCCTTGTTGCCGTGGCGTCCGGCCATCTTGTCGCCAACCGAAAGCTTGCGCTTCATCGCGACATATACCTTCACCAGCTTGATGACGCCCGGCGGCAGTTCGTCGCCCTTTTGCAGCTTTTCGATCTTTTCGCGAATGATCTTGCGCAGAACATCGATCTGGCGCGAGGTCATCTCTTCGATTTCGTCGATCTGCTCGTTGACGCGCGGGTCCTTATCGTTCAGCTTGATGCGTTTCAAATTGCGCGTCGAGATGAGTTCAATCGTCGAGCGGTCGAGAATCACGTCCTTGGTCAGAAGGCGTTTATTGGTGCGCTCGTCGTGCAAATCAGCCTGCACGGCCTTGCCGCCCAACAATCCTTCCAGTCGCTTCAGCCGCTCGTCGGTAAGAATTCGGATTTCATCCGAAAGGTTCTTTTCCAACCGTGCAACCTGCATGGACTCGATGGTCTTGGCGCGCTCGTCCTTTTCCTGGCCCTTGCGCGAGAAGATCTTCACGTCCACCACCGTGCCTTCGATACCCGGAGGGCACGTCAGCGAAGCGTCGCGAACATCGCCGGCCTTTTCGCCGAAGATGGCGCGCAGCAGCTTTTCTTCCGGAGTAAGCTGGGTCTCGCCCTTGGGCGTTACCTTGCCAACCAGAATGTCGCCTGCCTTGACGCTGGCTCCAATGCGGATCACGCCGCTCTCGTCCAGATCGCGCAACGCGCTCTCACTCACGTTGGGGATGTCGCGGGTTACTTCTTCCGGCCCCAGCTTGGTGTCGCGCGCTTCAATCTCAAACTCCTCGATGTGAACGGACGTGTAGTAATCGTCCTTCACCATCTTTTCGGAGACGAGAATTGCGTCCTCAAAGTTGTAACCGCGCCAGGGCATGAAGGCCACCAGCACGTTGCGTCCCAGCGCCAGCTCGCCGTTGTCCGTGCAGGGACCGTCGGCAATCACCTGACCCTTGACCACTCGGTCGCCCTTTTTCACAATCGGACGCTGATTGATACAAGTGTTCTGGTTCGAGCGCTTGAACTTCGTGAGCTGATAAATATCGCTGCCCACTTCGCGCGAAAGCTGCATTGGATGATGTTCGCCTTCCACGCGCACAATGATGCGTTCCGAGTCCACCGAATCGATGATGCCCGAGCGCCGCGCAAGAATCACCGCGCCGGAGTCGCGCGCAGTAACGCCTTCCATACCGGTGCCCACAATCGGAGCCTGTGCGCGAAGCAGAGGAACCGACTGGCGTTGCATGTTCGCGCCCATCAGTGCGCGGTTTGCGTCATCGTGTTCAAGGAAGGGCACCAGCGACGCGGCCACCGAAACAAGCTGCTTCGGGCTGACGTCGATATAGTCCACCTCCGTGCGGTTGACCAGAACAAAGTTGCCGGCCTTACGCGCATTCACCAGTTCGGTGACAATGTTGCCGCGTTCATCCAGCTCGGCGTTCGCCTGCGCGATCACCCACTTATCTTCCTCCCACGCGGAGAGGTAGAAGGAGAACGGCTCGTGGTCGATAACCTTTTTGCCCTTGGCCTTCAGCTCGGCGTTCGTCTTGATCAAGTCGTCCTTGTCAAGATGATCGCCAACCTTCAGCCCGCTGTCCCCAGCGTTGAGCACGGTCACGTGATCGAGCACGCGGCCATCTTTCACGCGGCGGTACGGCGACTCAATGAACCCGTAGTCGTTGATCCGCGCATAGCAGCTCAGCGACGAAATCAGTCCAATGTTCGGACCTTCCGGCGTTTCAATCGGGCAGATACGTCCATAGTGCGTGGGGTGAACGTCGCGAACTTCGAAGCCCGCGCGCTCACGCGACAAACCACCCGGTCCAAGAGCCGAAAGACGACGCTTGTGCGTAATCTCCGACAATGGATTGGTCTGATCCATAAACTGCGACAACTGCGACGAACCGAAGAATTCGCGGATCGCTGCCATCACCGGCTTGGCGTTCACCAGGTCATGCGGCATCGCCGTGGACATCTCCTGGTACACGCTCATCTTTTCCTTGATGGCGCGTTCCATGCGAACCAGACCGATACGGAACTGGTTCTCCATCAACTCGCCCACCGCGCGTACGCGGCGGTTGCCAAGGTGATCGATGTCGTCCACCGAACCGATGTTCTTGCGCAGCTTCAGCAGGTAGCCGATAGTCGCGTAGAAATCATCCGGCTCCAGCGTGCGAATCTTGCGATCGGTCGCGTCTTCGTTGTCAAACAGCTTGATGTTGAACTTCAAACGGCCCACAGCCGAGAAATCGTACTTGCGGGCATCGAAGAACATGCCATGGAACAGCGCGGTCGCCGTATCCAGCGTCGGCGGATCGCCCGGACGCAGTTTGCGGTAAATCTCGATCAGCGCTTCCTGCGGCGTCTTCACCGAGTCACGGCGCAGCGTGCCTGCAATCACCGTGCCCACGTCATCGCGCTCTGGGAAGAACAGATGAACTTCGGCCACACCGGCGTCAATCATCTTCGCCAGTTTGTCGGCCGTCAGCTCATTGTTTGCTTCCAACAGCACTTCGCCCGTGTTCGTGTCCACCACGTCAGCCGCTGTGAATGCGCCTTCCAGGTCGCCCAGATCGATCTCAATCTCGCTGATCTGGTTTGCGTGGAAATTCTTCAGAATGCTGCCGGTCACCTTGCGTCCCGAGTGGCCAATCTCTTCGCCAGCCCGATTCTTGACCGAGTGCGACAGCTTCATTCCAAGCAGATTCGTCGGACGCTCCGTGCCAGGTTCAAGCGTCCAGAACAGCTTCTTGTCCTTCAGCGCGACCTTGTCCACCGTGTAGAACGTGCGAAGAATTTCCTCATCCGTGCGCAGTCCGAGCGCGCGCAGGAAGATCGTTCCCAAAAACTTGCGCTTGCGATCGATGCGGACATACAGCACGTTCTTCTGGTCATACTCAAACTCAACCCACGAGCCGCGGTAAGGAATAATCTTGCCGAGGAAGTAGGTGCGATTGTTGGCCGTCTCGAAAAACACGCCCGGCGAGCGATGCAACTGCGAAACAATCACGCGCTCGGTGCCGTTGATGATGAACGTGCCATTGTCGGTCATCAGCGGAATGTCGCCGAAGAAGACTTCCTGCTCTTTGATGTCGCGAATCGTCTTATTGCCGGTCTCTGCGTCCTTGTCGAAAATCGTAAGGCGCATCGTGACCTTCAGCGGAGCGCTGTAGGTCATGCCGCGCTCTTCGCACTCCGGCACGTCATACTTCAACTGCATGCCGACCGGATCGCCGCACTTCGAGCAGAAGTCAGGCGTATTCGCGTTGTAGGTGCCGCACTTGGTGCAAAGCACTTCGCCCGGATGGAACGGGTCGGTTACGACCGTGGATCCGCAACTGCGGCAGGTGGTTCGCAGGTGATTCAGCCCCTTAAGATGGCCGCACTTGCACTCCCAGTTGCCGATTGCGAAATCTACAAATTCGAGTTGTGAAACGTTTCGAAAATCCGTAATCGGAAACACCGACTGAAACACTGCCTGCAACCCAGCATCGTCGCGCTCGCTGGGCAGCTTATCCATCTGCAGGAAGCGATCATAACTGCGCTTCTGAACTTCAATCAGGTTAGGGATCTTGATGGTCGCCGGGATCTTGGAAAAATCGAGTCGTTTACGGTTGGCGATTTTCTTCTCTGCCATTTGAACTCCTCAGGGTTGCCGAACCCGTGTTTTGCGGGCCCCGGCGCCGCGCTCGCCGGGAGGCATTTCGTGCGGCTGTTTTACCGCACTCGGAGATGCCGGGTCATGCACGGCAACTCGCACAGAATATTTCGCCATCCAGCCGCGAACCGGACAGCGAAGAACTTCGTTAAACAGAACTGGACTGCAATCGTGAATCTACGAAATCGTGAACGTACAGAGGCAGCGGATGGGCAAGACCTTTTGCGACATATGCCGCCACGGTCGTTGCGCAACAAATTTTCAAGCAAGGCACGGCTGAGACGGGAAATTTCCCAGGGACAGAGAGCCCCTCGGGCGCCGATAATGGCGTCAACCACGTTTGCCCCGCGTGCTGGAGCTTCCAGTGGATTACACCGGTACAGAGTTTGTAAGTTTCCCGCGCCAGTTCTTCAGAGCCTGTTCTTCAGCTCACCACATCCAGGAGCTGGAAGATGATGGTGGCTGCCGCCGTTCTTCTCTAGACCGTACAGCCCCTTCCGCGTGAGGCCGCACACGTTTATGCCGAGGAATTCTGCGGTTCACCGAGACGTGAAACCCGCTCCGCTTCCTGGGCTACAATTCAACGCTACATTTAAATTGGCACGCCCGCTCCAACGCACCAAAATCCTGAACTCATTGCATGGACACATGGTTCGGTCCATGCAGAATTCGATATCTCTTAATTCTACAACAGAAATGCGCCGTCCGGGGGCGATGAGAGGCATCCAGAGAGTACATAATCCGAAACAAGGATAAGCGCCGGGGCACAATCGTGCCCCAGCGCCCTCTCGAAAGCGGCCTGTCGAGACCGCTGGAACTACTTAACTTCGACTGTCGCGCCAGCGTCGACGAACTTCTTCTTGATCGTCTCGGCTTCTTCCTTCGTGACGCCTTCCTTAACCGGCTTCGGTGCGCCGTCAACCAGGTCCTTGGCTTCCTTCAAGCCCAGGCTGGTCACTTCGCGAACGGCCTTGATCACATTGATCTTGTTGGCGCCCGCGGCAGTCAGGATCACCGTGAACTCAGTCTGTGCTTCGGCAACCGGAGCAGCCGCAGCCGCACCAGCAACCGCAACCGGAGCAGCCGCCGCGGCGGATACACCAAGGGTCTCTTCCAGTTCCTTCACAAGCTGCGCAGCATCCAGCAGCGACAATCCAACGATCTGTTCCTTCAAAGCAGCTAAATCAGCCATGACCTTATCTCCAATTAGATTCGAAATTCGTTGTAGTTCGGTTATCTCCGGCAGAAATCACGATCCTGGAGTCATTCAGGTGGCCACCACGCAATCACTGCGTTGCTTAAACCCGCGCCCCGGAATCCCGGGACTCTCCTGCCACTACCCCAGACAAGGCGGCGGACTGGACCTGTTTTCGCACATCAGACAACACAAGCCGTTGATTCACCGGAGGCCGACAACGGGCGGCCGCCCGGCGTGGGGCTGGCCGAAATAAATCCGCCAGCTCCGAACTCTAGTAAACCTGGTGCCCCACATATGCCCTCTTTTGGCATGTGTGGGAGTGTAGATCGAGCGATTTAGGCCGAAGCCGCTTCGTCGCCCTTGAACTTGTTTTCCTTGACGCCCTGGTCGATCACGACAGCCATCTTGCGTCCCACACCAGCCAACGCCGTAGCCAAACGAGTTGCCGGAGCGTTGATCAGGAACAGCAGCTTGCTGTACAGCTCTTCCTTCGACGGCAGGCTCGCCAAAGCATCAATCTGCTTCACGTCGACAACCTTGCCTTCGACGACGCCAGCCTTGAAGCTCAACTCAGGATTGTCCTTCGCATACTTGGTCAGCGCCTTGGCCAGGGCCACAATGTCTCCCTGGGTGTAGGCGATCGAGGTGCGCCCCTTCAACGACTTGGCGATTTCTTCGAACGCCGTGCCAGCCGTCGCGCGTACCGCCAGAGTATTCTTGACCACGCGATACTTGGCGCCCGCATCGCGAATCGACTTGCGAAGCATGTCATCCTGCGCCACTGTCAGTTTGCCGTATTCGGCGATGAACCCATTGCTCACGTCCTTCAACTCGACGGCGAGCGTTTCTACTTGCGCGATCTTCTTTGCCTTCGTAACAGCCATTGCCAGTCCTTCTCAATCTTGTCTGGGGCGGGACAAATCCCGCCGGCAGCCTCGCGGCCACTCAAACTTCTACGCCTTAACCTTCAACGCCGCTTCCAAAGCGACCGTGTCCAGCGCAACGCCGGGACCCATCGTCGAACTGATGAAGCACCCCTTGATGTACTTGCCCTTGGCCGCAACCGGCTTTGCCTTGATCACACTGCTGATCACCGTCCGCGCATTGTCCACCAGTTTGTCGGAGGTAAACGAAATCTTGCCCACCGGAACGTGAACCAGCGCCGTCTTGTCGGTACGGAATTCGACCTTACCGGCCTTTACTTCGGCGACTGCCTTGGCGATATCCAGGGTGACAGTACCGGTCTTTGGATTCGGCATCAAGCCACGAGGCCCAAGCACTTTGCCCAGACGTCCCACCGAACGCATCATGTCCGGAGTGGCGATGACGGCATCGTAATCGGTCCAGCTTTCCTTCTGAATCTTCTCAACCAGCTCTTCGCCGCCGAAAATGTCGGCGCCCGCTGCCTCGGCTTCACGCAGCTTCTCGCCCGTGGCGAGTACAAGAACCTTCTTGCTCTTGCCCAGTCCGTGCGGCAGAACGACCGTGCCGCGAACCATCTGATCGGCGTGCTTCGGGTCAACGCCCAGGCGCAAGGTCACGTCCACCGTCTCATCGAACTTGGCGAACTTCACCTTCTGCAACAGGACAACTGCATCTTCCAGCGAGTACGAACGCGCTTCCACCTGCGCGCGCGCCTTCACAACATTCTTTCCAGATTTCTGTGCCATTCCTACTACTCCTGTCTTCCACCGCCGCCAACTTACCGACTCTCCCGCCCGGCCTCATGAAAGCGCCTGGCGATCTCCGAGTCCCCCGTGGCCAATTACATCGGTTGGACGGGGCTAAGGACCGTGGTATTGCGACCGGGGATCTGTGCGATCCACGGAAGAACTTTGAAACCTCGAAACTTTGAAACCTTGCTTCTTTTAAGCTATTACGTCCAAACCCATAGACCGCGCCGTACCCTTCACGCTCTTAACTGCGGCTTCGAGCGAGGCGGCGTTCAGATCCGGCATTTTCTGTTTGGCGATCTCCAGCACCTGCTTTTCCGTCACCTTGCCGACCTTCTCCTTGTTAGGAGTCCCCGAACCCTTGGCGATGCCTGCGATTTTCTTCAACAGGACCGCGACCGGAGGGGTCTTCGTGATAAAGGTGAAAGTGCGGTCGCTGTAAACGGTGATGACCACCGGAACAACCAATCCAGCCAGTTCCTTGTTCTGCGTGCGCGCATTGAACTGCTTGCAGAACTCCATGATGTTGACCTGCGCCTGACCGAGCGCCGGACCCACCGGAGGTGCGGGAGTTGCCTTTGCTGCTTCAATCTGCAGCTTAACGGATCCTGTAACTTTCTTTGCCATCGCGGTAAACCTTCCTTATCGCTTGCGCCACTCCGGGTCTAGGTTTTTCGGCCCGGCTTTACTTGTGGAACACGCTGAAATCATTTCGTTAATTCAGTTTCTCAACCTGTCCAAATCCCAATTCAACCGGAGTCGGACCGCCAACAACGTTAACCATTACTTTTAGTGTCCCGCGGTCTTCGTTAACTTCGTCCACCACACCGGTAAGTTCTGTGAACGGGCCATCGGTGATCCGTACCGTCTCGCTCTTTTCGTACCCGATCACGCTCAGCCTACTTCGTTAACTCAATACCTTCTCAACCTGCCCGAACTCCAATTCCACCGGAGTCGAGCGGCCAAAGATGGTGACCATAACCTTCAATGTCTCGCGGTCTTCGTTGACCTCGTCCACCACGCCCGTAAAGCTTGCAAACGGGCCTTCGGTGATGCGAACCGTTTCGTTCTTTTCGTACTTGATCTTGAGCTTTGGCTTTTCCTTGCTGTCGGCCACGCGGTAAACGATCTGCTTTACCTCGTCGTCGGAGAGCGGCGTAGGCTGCTGGCCGGTTCCCACAAACCCTGTAACCCGGGGCGTGGATTTCACCATATGCCAGACTTCGTCGTCCATATCCATCTCAATCAAAACGTAGCCGGGGTAGAACATGCTCTCGCGGGTGTATTTCTTATTATTGCGAATTTCGGTGACCGTCTCCGTCGGAATCAAAACCCGGCCCATCCGGCTTTCGAGGCCAAACGCGCGAATTCGCGACTCCAAAGACTCCCGAACCTTCCGCTCAAATCCCGAGTAAGCGTGGATGATGTACCACTTCATCCGCGGGTTCCCTTGGGGTTCCTGCGATTCCGATGCAGCCGGAGTTGCGGGCGCACCGATTTCCGGTGTTCCCTCGGCCGCCTTCTCAGGCGTCCCCTCCGACGCTCCTTCGGGTGTCCGCTCAGGCACTCCCGCGGGCGATTCTTCCGACCCGTTGCTCTCGTTTTTTAGAATATCTTCCATAGTTTCCCTGGCCGCCGGCCGTTTGGGCGTAGCGGCGGGCCCTCGTTAATGTGTGCTGAAATACTTAAAAATGCCGTCCAGCGATTTTCCAATCACGCCGTCGACCGCCCAGAAATAGGCACCGAAGATGAAAACCGTGACGATCACCACCATGGTCGTCGCTTCCACTTCTTTGCGCGTTGGCGTATTGACCTTGCGCATCTCGTTACGGACGTCTCCGTAGAAAGCCTTCACGCGATCGGGCAAGCTCTTCACCTGTTCGACAAAACCGGGTTGCGCGGTTACCGCTACTGTTTTCGCCATTACAATCCTGCCTTCGCTCCGGGAACCCTACGGAATCCGCTGAGCCGCTACTTCCAATCCTATATGCCATCACAAAAGAATGGCAGGGGCGGAGGGATTCGAACCCCCAAAAACGGTTTTGGAGACCGTCGGTTTACCGTTGAGCCTACGCCCCTAAGTTGCCACCGGACTTCTGCGAGGAACCCTGATCTTCCAGGGAGGCTACCGCGGGCAGCCAAAACTGGCCCGCGACCCACGCCTACTTCACTTCGCGATGGTCCGTGTGCTTGCGGCACTTACGGCAAAACTTGCTGAACTCGAGACGTTCGGTAGTGGTCTTGCGGTTCTTGGTCGTCGAGTAGTTCTTATTCTTGCACACAGTGCACTGGAGCTGACAAATTTCACGAGCCATTGAGTGTTCCTTTCGATTACCCGGCAGCATCCCTGCCGGGCCTTGTCCGGGTCAGAGCCCGGATATCGGCAATCGGCTTTTGGCCGATCCACCGAAGTACAAACAGAAATCAGGTGGCCCACATATGCCTGTCTTTGGGCATATGTGGGGTCTGGAGAGTTCTTTACAGGATTTCCGAGATCGTACCGGCGCCCACGGTGCGGCCGCCTTCGCGAATCGCGAAGCGCAAACCCTTTTCCATGGCCACGGGGGTAATCAGCTCGATTTCCAGCGTAACGTTATCGCCAG
>Ga0255336_101138_pt1 | contig 23056 bp, 23 predicted proteins | sample MeOH1_35cm_T3_17_FD_189102 | JGI IMG/M metagenome (GOLD analysis project Ga0255336, IMG submission 189102) | Sandy soil microbial communities from University of British Columbia, Vancouver, Canada - MeOH1_35cm_T3_179 | ecosystem: Engineered > Artificial ecosystem > Sand microcosm > Unclassified ...
GACGAGCACAACCGCCAACCCAAACCATTCATCTGGACGGCAAAGGCCAACGACATTCTCGAAAAGGTCAAACGCGCCAGGGCCAACCTCAATAACAGCCCATCTGTGTGACGCACTACACTAGGATTGCAGACGCCTGATCAGGGCATAACCGGGCCTAGGATTGACGAACTCATGCGCGAAGCCTATGCGGAGACTCTCGGAGGAATACTCAGCAAGGTGCGCCATAAACTGTCGCAAGACCTTGAAGCACGGCTTAATGCGGCGTTAGAAAAACGAAACTACCTTGCTCACCACTTCTGGTTCGATCAAGTACATATGTTAAGTTCCTCCGAGGGTGCTCATGCACTCGTCAAGCAGCTCGCTGAGACGACGGCGGAGTTTGAGAGTATCAACGAAGAACTCGAACGCATTGTACGCACCGACCTTCGTTGTTTCGGAGTCACGGACGACGTGCTCGCGGATATGTTTGTGGAGGTGTCCAGGGGACCGATGGAGCCTTTGCCGACGCAGCGCCGACCCAAGAAGGAGGAACTCGTCATCGCTGTCTACGATGCCCCCGTCCGGGGAGGCGGTACAACGCTCATTTTCGAAACCGAGGACCACGCGTTGTGGCAATTGTGTGATGTCGGCTTGTCGTGGACGCGGCATGGGCAAATTGGTGCTGATTGGCGGCCAGCGGACCCCTTCCGCGACCTGCTTCCGGCGCGAATTCGCCCACGGCCGGCATCAACAGCGCCCTGGGAATATGATATTGCATTCGGTCCAAAGGCCACGCTTATTGTTCATCTCGCTCCTGATAAAAAGAACTTTACCTACCGTGTTAGGCGGAAAGACCGGTGATGTGGCTTTTCGCCAATTGGAAAGAACTAAACATGCCCATTCCTTTCGAAGCCGACCGGTTCATGGAACACCTGTGCGACGCGACTGCCGTGATTCCGTGGCAGTATTTCCAATTGCCGGTCTTCAGCAAGGAAGATCCTATTTACCGGGAGCGCGTCTATTGCTACGAGCTGTACCATCAGCTTCGCATGATTCTGGAACAGGATGGGGCTCTTGCTGGGTACACTTTGAGCGGCGAAATCGACAAGCAGGGACACCCGGTGATCCGCCGATGTGCACCTGACTTCGTGTTCCACAATCCAGGCTATATGGAGAACTTGATCGTCGTTGAAGTAAAACCCATCAATGCTGCTGTGGAAGGAATACGAAAGGACCGCGAGACGCTCGAATATTTTCTGTCTACCGAAGTCCGGTATCAGGCGGGTGTTGAGCTCATTTACGGTGGCGACGAACAGGCGCTCGCGCCCTTTCAGGATGTGTTTGCCGACGCCGATCGCGAGCGCATTCGTTTGATTTGGCATCAGCAGCCCCGAGAGCGTGCTCGGGTAATTCGTTAATCCCATACCCACCATCCGCGAATATGCCAGCCTGTGTGTATAGATAAACTCACGACGTCTTTTCTTAGCCGTTTTTCGCGATAGCTTCGAAAAACGCCCAATGTGTCCGGCAAACTCAACAAGTGCTGCCCCCCGCCCTGAACGGTTCACAAGCAACGATAACGACCTTTATTTGAAGGCCTGGTCTTCGCGGAAATAGGTGATGGTGAGGCCGAGCGGGTTGACGGGGATGAGCGCATTGGGCACCTGGTCACGCACGATGAAAACGAAGTGCGCCAGATAACGTTCGCGTTTGTCGAGCTTGTGCTCGCCGGGCGAGTAGTACAGTTCCTCAAATTCCACCGTCGCCTTATAGGGTGGCGTGCGCAGATCCTCAATGGAAACGTTCTTGATATCGATTTCGATCTGGTCGCCCTGGTTGGCGAGGAAGTTGTCGATGCCTTTGTTCTTCTTTTCCTCCTCAATGGTTGCGTTCGCGAGACGGCCATCCATGAAATAAAGAGAACGGGCGTAATCGTCACGCACCGTCGCCCGCACACGTCCGTAATGCCTCCGCACGAAATCCATCAGGAAGTACCGAATCTCGGCCTCGCGTGGTTGGTACTGCAGGCTGGAATAGCTGATTGCCTCAGCATGGCCGACGTCGTCGATGCGGATCACGAGCGGCTTCAGATTGCGAAGGGCCTGATGGGTGCGGGCATTGAGCAGGAACAGACCGACGCAAACCGCACAGAGGCAGAGCACGGCCATGCGGAGATAGCTGTTCGATACCAAGGTCGCGCCATACTGCTCGATGTAGAGTCGCCGTGCGCTTGCAAGCTCTTCCAGTTGGGGTGGATCAGTGTGCGTAAGCGAATGAGACATAGAGAACTCCTGCTAGAACTTCGGTGTGACGAACTCGCCGGAGCGCCCTGAAAACAGTGAGCTCACCAGCGATGGGATCATAACGATGCCGTAGGTAAAGGCGATCAGCATCAGCAGTAAGGGAAAAAAGAGCAATGCGACTTTCGCGCCGTCATAGCCGGGAGGGGCGCCGTCCACGAAGTGGATGAGCATCTGGCCGAAAACGAAGATATATGCGTTGGCCACAACGGGATAGAAAGCATACTGCATCAGCGATTTCAGCCAGCCCCAGAAGAGCCACTCCATCTTTGGCACGATGAAAAACGGAATGAAGACCGGACCCAGCATGACGGCGATGGCGGCGGCGACATAACCAAAGGCGATAATCACGAAGCTGGCGGCTTCCGCCGCAACAATTGCCAGTATGGTGATGGCGTAGCGGATCACCTCAAGAACGTTGATGGTGATCGACAGCCCCGGCTGCTCGGTGTCGAAGTAAAGCTCATTGAGGCGCGTGTACAGCTCTGTCACGATTCCGTTGTTTAGCTGGTTTGCGAGATTTGTCCCCTCGTCGATGATGAGGTGATAAAAGCTCACGCCGAAGCCGGGAATCGGCTGATTGTAGTAGGTGATCATGGCGTAGCCGAACGCGATCGTGATCAGCAGTTCGGCGAATTGCTCGAAGCGAAAGCCCTGATGGCCGCCGGAAGCGGAAGAAAGCGCGCTCTTGATGCCGAACCAAACAATCAGGATGACGGCGAAGCCGCGGAACATGTTAAGGCCAACGGCCTGAAACATGGACGCATGCGTTGTCATCAGGCTGGTCAAATAGGCAAAGAGATCGTTCATTGATTCCGGTGGCATGACATTCCTCCCTCGTCTCGACGTTGCGGAGAATCAGCTACGGCATGCGATATGCCATCATCCGGGCGCTCGGGTCACCAGCCTGCGACTGGAGGATTGCCTGTTCCTGTCCCATGAACTGGATGTGTTGGTCAAAAGCGGCAGCCTCGGCGTCGCGTTTGCGCTTGGCCTCGATGATTTGTTGCTCGGCCAGAGCCGCCAGCAGTTTGTTCGTGTCCTGCGTGTTGCGAAGACTGATGAGGTCAGCGGCGTTGATTTTGTTGAGGACTGCGACTTCCGTATTTAGATCCGGGTCGGTGGACAGCGAATCGCCCTCAAGGCTCTGAATCGAACTTTCCACCTGCGGCGCATTCGCGCGAATACGGCCGAGAAGATCGATGCCAGCAAGATTGGCGCCGTCAGTCAACTCGACGGTTGCATACTGGGTCTGCACACGCGGTAACTGTTGTACCGGGATGTTCGACAAGGCCGGACCGTAAACGTTCAACGGACGCGTTGCCTGCCCGTAACCGGTCGAAACGCCGCTACCCGTGTCGATGGCAATGATCCAGCCACCTGTCGTTCCGTAGGTATTGGTGGCGGAGGTATATTTCCACGGAGTGGCGAGCGCCTGATAGCGGGTGCGCAGGTTGGCCGGGATCATCTTGGACATCCAGAGCATCTGGTTGTACTGGTTGGTGACCATCTGGTAGGTCCGAACGAGTTGTGCGTACTGCTGTTCCATTTCGCTGATTTGTTGAACCAGCCGCAACCCGTTGGTGGGGTCATAGACGATGTCGCCCAAGCCAAAGAGGCCGTAAGCGACGGGCGCGGCGATCATAGCGGACAGAGCAACAGCGAGAAGGCGTTTCCGATTTCGTAAAAGCTGCATGGCATTGGTTCCTTTCCGAGATGCGATAACCACGGCTCACTTGCTGTATAGAAAGCCGTGGATGATGAAATAGAGAGCCGTCAGCGAGCCGGCGAGAAACACCCAGCCAAAGCCGCGGAAGATGTGGCGGTATAACCAACGGATAAGAGAGGGCGTGTCGTCTTGCTTCTGGTTGTTCATAAGTCTCCTGGGATGCGGTGTTTTTCATACGCGGGCAACAGCAGGTCGTCCGCCAGATAGATTTTGACGCGGTGCCCTTCGCGGATTGTGACCGTGGGCAGAATATTCAGGTAGCGATCCAGAATGCGCAGGCTCGATTGCGAAAGGCTTTCGGAAAACCCCTGCCTGTAGGCGTCGGAAGAAGATTGGTAGATGCCATTTTGCGTGTCGGCTTGCGCCAGTCCGGCAATGGCGCCGATAGCAAGAGAGACTCCGAAGACCTGCATGTAGTGGTGGTTGACCTGGTCGCGCAGTCCGGTTTCGCCGATCTGGTTCATGCCCTGAAACTGATCGAGCGACATGGAATATCCGTCCGGCATGATGAGCCGATGGAACAGGACGGCGAGCCGGTCCTGGCCGAAATTGGAAACGCGTTTTACTTCGCCTAACGCCCGCGTACCCTGTGGAACGAGCAGGCGCTGGCCATCATGCGAATAAATGTTCGCGGTGAGCATGCAATTCACCGGGCCGGAAAAGGAGCCGTTCAGGCGATTGGTCAAAACACTTTCGAGGACCGTACCCTCGAAAATCCGGTATTGCTTGCCGTCGGCTTTATCGATTTCGCGGTCCCGCTGCTCGCCTCGGCGTTTAGTGGCTGCTGCCGATTGCTGTTCATTATCGGTGCTCGACGGAGCTTCGGCATGCGTGGGCTGCGTGGCATTGGAAGGCGAAGCCGCTTCCTGCTGGGCGGGCAGAGCGTAACCTGCGAGGCCCACTGGAAGCACCGGCAAGGCAGTGTTGTTGGCAGAGCCCTGGGAGGCTGGCGCTGAGGTCTGAGACGCATCCTTCCGATAGCTGAGAGCGACGTTGGAGGCAAACAGCGAGGCGTACTCGCGTTTCTTACGGTCGCTCTCGATGTTGTCTTTCTCCGTTGGCTGTTGCGGCTGCGCGTAAGCGGGAGGATAGTTGGGAGCGCCTGTTGGGGACGCTGTGCCGGGTGCGGCCGCAGCGGGATTTACCCCGAGCGCCTGCCTGTCCTGAGCAAGCTGCGCCTGCTCCGCGGCGAGCTTGCGGGCCTGCTCGTTCAATTGCTGGCGGTATTCCTCGATCCGTTCCTGGCTCGGGCCGATGACGGCCGGCGTCGCTGGCGACGGTTTGGCTTTGGGCTTTGGAGAGCCGCCGCCTGAAAAGACAATTGCGCCAACCATGACCAATGCGATTCCGGCAATCACCAGAGCCTGAGTATTCTTCGGCAGAATCCCCGCCGGACGGTTACTCCGATCCTTTAGCTGGGGCTGCTGGAGTTGCTGCTGCGTGCTGTTCGTTTCTTCCGGCATACGGACTCCTTTTGAAATCGGAGGTCGATCCATTCCTGAAACAGTCGGCGGACCTCCGGGGCATGTGCGAGAGCCTTGCGCAGCCTGTCTTTCACCACACACAGACGCGCCAACTGCTCACTGGTTGCTACCTTTTCCATAACTACTCCTGACGACTAAAGCTCAATTTCTCTTTCCCAATGGCCAGATAGCCGGAGTCCAGAACCTTGTCCACGACGTAGGTTCCGTTGCGGTACTGGAAGTTAACGAGGTTCGGCTTGCCGTCTTTGATCTCATACAATGCCGGCGTCTCTTCCGGCTTTGCCTGAATGTAGGTGAACTTGTCATCGTGGCAGATAGCGGTTACGAGGAAGGGCTTCTTATCGCGGTCAAAGCGATAGGTGAACTTGAGACCGGTCGGATACTCGGAGCGGAACTTTTCGACACTGCGGTCGGCGTTCAATTGGGCATCGTGCGCCTGATTCTTGGCGATGTCCACCTGTTGGCGGTAGTTATCCAATTCCGTGGCCGCGACGAACTTTGGAGCGCTGCTGGCCGCCGACAGCATGGATTGTTCTTTTGGTTCGATGAACACTTTGAGGTCAGGCTCCGCACCAGCTTGCTCGGAAACCTCGTTGAGCACGAAGGAATACACATTGCCGCTGGCGGTGATCAGGTTAAGGTTGGTCTGCGAGTTTTCCTTCGCCGGTTTCACATAGGCGAAGTTCTGGCTGCCGTTGACGATCCAGAACTCCTTATCGCCACAAGTGAAGTCCAGAATCTGTTCGTTCTTAGGTAGCACGATCAGCGTCGTGTAACGGAGTTTGGCGCGCAGGCGGATGATGTCGCGTTCGCCGTACTGGATGGTACGAGCGCCGGATTCCACGTTCACGGCGGCGGGCTTCGGCTGGTCCGTGGCCCACAGGGGACCACAGAGCAGCGGGAGAGAGAGGACAAGCAAGCGTATCGCGTGTTTCATCGGGGTGACTCCTTCGAGAGAATTTCGAGACCATGTTCAAAGCCGTGTTCGGCAAACACTTCGCGGCGGCGGGCGTTGTCGTAAGGGCTATTGGTGTACAGCCAATACCCAACCGGATCGACATGCAGGTTGAGCAGCTTGGCAATGTCAGGGCGCTTCAACAGGAATTGCTGCTTGGGAATGAGCTGAGCGATTCGGTCCGCCTCGGCCTCATTGAGATGGAACGTCTCGCGGTACGCTGCGCGGTTCATGTACGGGTTCGCCAGAAAGATTTTCGTCGTGCAGGATTCGACGATGATGTCGAGCAACTCCGAACGTTCGAGATTATCCCCGGACTGCGTGGCCAGGATCATGGCCGCATTGCGCTTTCGCCACGTCTTGAGCGCCTCGACGATGTACTGGCGGATGGCGGGGTTGCGGAAAAATCGCCACGCTTCATCCATGATGAAAGCCTTGAAAGTAGTGGCAAGTTCGAGGGCATGGATGTGGGCATTTGCCCGGTGCAGGATATAGAACACGAGAGGTTCCAGGGCCTGCCGATATTGGTCCATGCCCTCGAAGTCGAAGCACTGGAAGCGGGAGAACGTCAGGTTGTCTTCGACGTTATCGAACAGGGCCGCATACTGCCCCTCTCCCGTCCATTTGTGCAGATGCTGCGCGAGGTTGCGATTCAAGATGTTTTGGAGCGTAAAGAGCCGCCGCATCTACGGCTCGATCTGGTACATGCTGCCGATCTGGGTATAAAGATCGCGCTCGTCGGAGCTGGTCAGCGTGTAGCCGCTCGATTCGAGCAGCACACGCACGAACGCATAGAGAAAATGCAGGTTCTCTTTTGTGGGTGGAAGCGAGAAAGGATTGATCGTGCAGTACTTTGATTCGATGCCGATCTTCAGGTAGCTCCCGCCGAACGGGCGGGTGAGATTTTCATAGCTGCCGCCGAGATCGAAGATGAAGGTGTACGGCAGGTATTTTGCAAATTGGTGATGAGAAAATTTGTGAGGAACGATTTGCCGCTGCCGGTGAACCCCAGAATCAGCGTGTGGGCAATGTCCTCGTAATGAAGATTCAGGTAGTACGGTGTGTTGTGGTTCGTCTCCAGGACGGCCAGATACTCTTGCCCAAGATGGCGGTTCACGGGCTCGCCAGTGTCCAGCGTGAAGATCAACGAGAGGTCGGCGCAATTGGTGTTTAGGAGCCACAGATGTCGCAGGTTGTATGGACGGTTTCCCGGCAGTACGGCAAGCCATGCATTCAGCAGGTTGTAGCGCTCTTCGATTACCGTAGCGTCGTGCGCGGCAAACACTTTCACGCACTCCGCAACGGCCCCGTCCAGCTTTCGCCGCTCACCGTCATACAGCACGGCAGTCATAGACCACTCGCCGAAGTAGTTGCCTTCGATTTCCATCTCTTTGAGGCTTTGGCCGAGTTGATTGACCAGGGCCTCGTCGGAGTCATCGATCAGCATTGCTGCGCTCGGATGGTTGCGAATCCGAAAGATAGTTCGTCAGTGAGGTTTTGGAGTTGTGGTGATGACGGCGCTTGGAGCGGATCAGCTTGCGGATTTTGAAATTGTCCGCGCGCTTCCATTCGCTGACCACAATGGCGTTCGATGGAAGCTCCATCAGCGCGTGGAGCATGTTGGCAAAAGTCTGCGCCGGTGGCTCGGTGACACTGAGAATGCGGATCGCATGGTCCTGGAGTTGCAAATGGTCGCGCTGGCATTCGAGCGCGGACCCGGCGAGTTGCTGATCTAGAAAGGCATCGAACTTGAGTTGCATCGAGTCGCTGCGGTATGGGGCATAATTCGTCAGGCGCGCCAGGAACCGATAGGTGTCGTGCTTCTCCAAGATTTCGGCACGCAAAAAATCCTGAATCTGGATCAGGAAGCCATTCGCTTTCGCGCGTAATGTCTGCATGGCACGCATCAATTCGAAATCGAGCAGCGCCACCGCTTTGCCGCCTGACAGGCGCTCACTGATTGTCGAAACAGGATTCCTGCGCATGGCATCGAGGGTCTGCCGCCAGTTTTTCTCAGTGCGCAATCCCTCATAGAGCAGCACGAAATAGAGATCGAGCGAATAGAGAGTGTCGGATCGGTCGGCGAGAAACGCCATGCGGCCTTTGATGGCCTTATCCACCACGGGCGAACCATACGTGCGATATGGAATCGATGGGCAATTGCGTTTCAGGAGATATTGATAAAAGCGATAATCTTCGGTCAGAGAGCGCAGCGCCACTTCGAAGCGCCGGGCGACGTGATCGACCTGTGATGGATCGAGGCACTCGTAATCGACGCCGCGGACCCTGAACGCTATTCCGAGATCGCCGGACTTTGTCAGAAATGTGTGTTCATCAAGGAATGCGAAAACAGGGATGAGCGCATTGAGGGCTCCCGTCTGCTCGAACTCTTTCCAGATGTTCCGAGCTTTATGCACCATGACGGACGACCTCGATCTCGAATGGCTCCCGTTTGCCGGGATCATATTGAGTACGGAACTTGGTGGCGTTGAGCAGGATGCGCAGAATCTGCGGATCGACCTTGGTAGCCCAACGTGCCGCAACGTAGAGGGTGATGAACATGAGAATCCCGCTCAGCAAGCTGCCGAAGAAATTGAAAGTAGCTGCGCCCATGACCAGCGCGAGAAAGAACAATCGCCGTTCGGCTCCCCAGATGGTGAGGGGTTTGTTGATCGCCCGATAGGCTGGGTGTGTGGCAATCTCGTTTGGCATGGGCGCAGTCTCCTGGACCGGCAACTTATGGAAACAGCCAGGCCATGAAGTTCACGGCGCCGATGGCCATTCCGACGCCGAAGATGATGCCCGCGAGCATCCGCTTGGACTGGCCTTCGCCGAAAGCGAACATCAATCCGCCAACGACGATGGCGACCAGCGACAGGCCGCGGGCAATAGTTGAGGTGAACGCCGCTTGTAGGACGCTGACGGCGTTGTCCCAGGGATCGCCGCCTCCGGCCTGCGCGTAAAGCGGCGCAGAGATCAGTAGCAACGATGCGGCGAACAGGAGTCGCCGCATCGCGGGTGCGCGAACGTTGAGTTGAACAATCCGCCGTGCATGACGGATTGCAGAAACAGAGGGGATGGCAACAGGCATGCGAGTGCTCTCCTAAGCCCAGCCAGAATCACTCTCTGGCTGAACTATCGCCGAGCTTAGCGGGGGAAGCCTTGCAGGCTCTTCCGGTTATTCCGTTGAATTATCAAAAGCCATGGGAATGAGAAAAGGTGCGCGGAGATGATTGCAGCGACGCAGAGTAGTTTCCTCGACCGGTATCGCTTAGCCGCTAGGCGGCTCTGGATGAGAGCCGCCGCGAAGAGACTGCATGATACTGCGCGTCGAGTTCAATGCCGATGTAGTGGCGCTGGAGTTGGCGTGCAGCCAGTAGCGTCGATCCCGAACCGCAGAATGGGTCCAGCACGACATCACCGATGGAAGAGAAAGCCTGCACAAGCGGCAACAGCGACGAGACAGCCTTTTGCGTGGGATGCAATTCATTTCCGGTGTACTTGAGTTCCAGTACATCCGGAATCGGCGACTCCGGCAACTTCGGACGGCCCTTTGCCAGGAGGTACGCCTGTTCATGTTGATAGCGGACGAACCGCGCCGACGAGGTATACGTCTTGCGGAATACAAGGTGCCCGACCGGATAGAAACCGGCAGCCTTCCACGCCGCCAGGAACCTGTCGGCTTTCGACCATCCGTAGAAGGAAACACAGAACCGATCACGCTTGAGAACGCGGAATGCTTCGGCAAATGCGGGCTTCAACCAAGCATCACCCGAATCGTTGCGCAGCGTGCGGCCATCGCGGTCCCGGAAGTTCACTAGGTATGGCGGATCGGTGAGAACGAAATCGACGCTCGCTGATGGTATCCGGCGCATCACCGCGATGCAATCTCCCTGCTCCACTGTGTCGAGCAGCGTCTTTGGCTGCGACTGAATTTGAGTTGTTGGATTCTGGTTCATGGCTTTTCTCCGTTTCTGCCCTGTTCTCTCAGGGCACACGGGGCGAAGCCATGCGAGGGGCGCTGCTCCCAAGGCCAAGGCGCGCTTTCTGGAAGGGGACCAAAGCTTGTCTTGGGTGAGGAGTCCGGAAAGCAGAGCGCCGCCGTGCCGCAGGGCGCAGCTACAGCCTCGAAGCAGTGCCTGAGAGATAAGGAAGAAAAGGAGAGATGAACAGGATTCGCACTCTCAAATCAAAAGCAATGCTGAGAGTAGATCTCAGTGATTGAATAACCGAAACTGATGAACATACCGCTGCTGCTCTGTGCCCGCCTGAGGCGTCATTCGGAGTTCATCGATTATTCCTTCGAGCTGTCCTCCTGGATGCAGCATTTCTTCCATCTGACCCCAAGGTACGCATTTGGGCGAGGACTAGGGAACGATCACTTTTTCTTAGCCCAAGGATTGTTTTATAGTCGTCATCTGTCAACCCACGCGAGCCGATCCAACCGTCGCGGGCCAGTGCAGCGAACAAGGAGTTGTTCAGATACCGCTCACAATTCTCATACCCGATAAAATGACCATCGCGCGGCCCAGATGAGAGATTAGTCAACAAGAATGTTCGGGTGTTTGCGAGACTCATTAGCATGCCTTCCGCCAATTCTCCGTCTTGATGTGTTAAAGGAAGGCGTTTGCAGAACTTGAAAAAGAGCGTATCTGTCACTAATCGGAGATCCTGCATTTTCTGCACCGGGCAATTCAATTGATTGACCCGATGTTGTGCTTCCTCCATCCGTAATATTTCATCCCGGAAGCTACTATCTGGCCGATACCGCCATTGGACGACATCCTTCCCCTGTTCTCGATTCATGCACTTGTACTGCACCATCAACAAGCTGTTGTAATCTTCATTCAGAATGATGAGATCCACTCCCGTGAACCGTTCTATAGGGTCTTTATCTACTGTCCACACTCGTAACGAACGCGGACCTTCCGAAAACTCCGCTGTTTCATACTCGCCACTGGCGATAGCTTCCTCGAAAACATGGCAATCATGATCAACCAGCATACGTTCCTGCGGCGGTTGGGAATCCATCAGTTCAATAAATGATCGAGACTCTGCATCATCACGTATCGGCAATACCTTCCTAAGCTGTCGACGCCTCAGATCAGGCATCCCGGCAATGTCAAGACTAAGTCCAATTGCATCGCGCTGCATAGCCAGCCGCTGCGTATTCTGACCAATATTGATTTCTTCAGTAGCATTGGCAAGCTGCCAAAGCTCATCGAGAGATTGTGCGCACTCGGGAAACATTCTCTTTAATGAATGCATCACCGCAAGCCAAACAGACGGTGGGAACCACCTACCGCGATTCCCCTCACGATGCTTGACCAGTGCCCTGAGATCAGTTGGAAGCTCTTGAATCAGAGGCGTGAGATAAAGTGGGCGCTCGAATGCAACAAACCCACTAAATTCCACATTGCAGGCCGCTGTATTCTTTGGGCCGCGCTTCTTTCGGGCAAGAGCGGCACAGTTAATTCGATCCTTCTTTTCGGAAAACGATATGAGAAAGATCTCTTTCTGATTCAGATGCCAGTCCGAATTAGACAACTCTACCGAAAAACGGCCATACGAATACGCCGCTTCCTGTAAATCGGCGCGTCTGGCGTTCTCAAAGCTGATAAACAGGCCACCTTTTGGCTCAGCCATAGAGTCAATTGCTCCTCAGCACTCCTGAATTGCTGCCATCGCCGAAAAGGCGCTATTGCAATGGCAGTCGGAACTGCTGGATGGTACGTGGTCCTTGCCCCTTGGGGACAAGACGGTTACGGCGCATCCAGTTCAACCATTGTTCCAAGAACGGAGCGTTGAAGCGTTGCTTCGTTGGGTGCCAATTTTCGCGGACTTCGCGAATAATCTCATCGTCGGTTGGAGACTTTCCATCGATGAGGAAGTCGTTCCAAGCGCCGAAGAGCGTGGCGATAACCTCTGTTTGCTCTGTGTTTTTATCTACCAACAGGTTCAGCAGTCGATCAAATTCTGTCTTTTGATTTCCGAGGACGGTAATGGCGTCGACGGCTTTGGCCTTCAGACCGTTCTTTACCGAGTACTCGATCTTGGTGTGGCTATTCTTGAGGGTCTTTTCGGTCACAGTGAACCAGCCGTTATGTGTGCCCAGGGACTCAAAATCTTCGATCCAGGGATCCCAAGGTCCCGCAGCTTGGCGCATGGGCTGCCAGCCGAGTGGAAGCCCCAGATGCGTCTCGGATAAGTAGCAAACCTTCATCAGCATGGTGCGTCCGAAGCTCGGATTTCGTACAAGGTGCTCGATCGCATAACAGCCAATTGCGGCACGCTCCCAGCCTCTGTCAGATTCACTGCTCGGGAACTCGGCCACATCAGCGGTGGGATGCAGAAGCTCATGAACCACAGCATCAAGCAGTTCTTTGGCCATTGTTTCGGACGCCTCGAGTTGGGCCTCCAACTGATCCACTAACTTTATCAATTGATCTACTTTGGCGACGATGCGGCGCTGTTCTGCTAACGGGGGAACAGGGATCAACAAAGACTCTAAGAACGCCGTCTGAAGCTTGCAAGTCCCGTGGCTAGATCGCTCAATTGCCCTGAGGACCTTTGGTTCCAATGCACGAAGAGCAAGAAGAAGAAACTCTGTAGTCTCCGCCTCCCAAGGCAAAATGGCTTTCATATCCTGATTGATCGTAACCTCGCGAGTCGTGATCGCTACCGGAAATGACCGCGCAAGAATCATGCCTCGGACCACCATGAGTATACTTTCAGGGGAAATAAGGCGGACCGAAGAGCCACGCACGGCCGCTTCAGAGATGTGGTCTTCTGAATCTGCGATGTGAAGGACCTTCATATCTTTTGGACTCACCCAGGGGATATCTCCCTTCCAGAACATCGCGTTTGATTTGGACGGCGTTCCTCCACCCCTCCACTCGCCAAATTTGCCAAGAGGTACCATGATCCATTGGGACGGCAATTCTTCGGGGTCTATATCGATTGCAGAAGCAGAGAGTTTTTTCAGGTTCCGATAAGGTGATTCGTCTCTGCGATTTTGGGAAACGAGTTTACCTTGGATTGCGAGGTTGAGGATGGTCTTGCGAAGGTCGGCAGGCGTGATTGAGTATGAACGGTGAAAAAGGAGATTGAGATTGGCAGGAGTCGTTGCTTCGTCAAAACGGGCAATGGCCGCACGGCAGAGCGCGGTGTGGTGCTCTTCGCGCTTCTTCTGCAGCGCTTCCAACCGATCACACAACGCCATCAGCTCGTCTATCTTCGTGACAATCCGTACTTGCTCAGCCGAGGGAGGTACAGGAATGTATCCAGCGTAGAATTTCTCGTCGTTAATTGCAGGGTATGCCATTCCCTGCATTTTGCTTTCGACGTATTCAGTAATCTAGCTATCTATTTGACGCCACCAGGTCCAACCGGTTGTGGTTTGACAAGTTTTGCAAACGGAACTGGATCAATCTGAACGGCTTGTTGAGCCAATCGATAGAAGAGTTTTCCGCGTGAAGCCGATTTGCGGCGGTTGAAGCGGAAGGTGAACTCGTTCAGATAGTCGTCCAAGTACGCATTGCCAATGGCTCCCTGGTGCGTTCCCAACATCCAGCGCTTAGCAGACCAATCACAAGGTGGACGCGCGGCAACACGTGCTCCGCCTCTGGCTGTTCGGTTTGAACTTGCCGCTGGTGGACATAGCCCTGCACCCCCAGATAGGCTGCAAACCCGTCGGTGCGCACCGTGCTGCCCGGTTCTACCGATGCGGCAATGAACCCATGCAGGGTCGCCCGCTTCAAGTCCGGAATGGTTTCGAGCCGGATACGGCCGATCCGCCTACCATCTTCCTCGACAGCAACTGCAATGAGCGCTTTCTTCTCCGTCAAACGCCCGATCAGACCAGGTTCTTCGGCGCCCCAATAGGTCTCATCGACTTCCACGACGCCCGACAGACGGTCACGGCCAGGCCGAATCATCGCCCGGCGCAGCTTATGCAGTATCATCCACGCCGTTTGGTAGCTCCCCAGTCCCAGAACACGCTGCAAACCCATGGCGCTGATGCCGTTCTTCTGGCTGGTCACCTGCCAGATGGCGCGAAACCAGATCGTCAAGGGGAGATGGCTGTCCTGAAATACAGTCCCAGCAGTGATCGACATCTCGTATCGGCAATGACCGCAGAGCCAGCGGTTGCGTCGCACGGTCCATCCTTCGGTTGCCGCGCAGCGCGCACAACTCCAACCGCCAGGCCAACGCAATGCCGCCAAGTACTCGATGCACGCTTCTTCGCTGGAAAACCGCTTCTCCAACTCCAGCAACGTCCTGGGATAATCCTCATCCACAACCCAAAACACTACCGCTTGGGGTCGGTGGCGTCAAATAGATAGCTAGATTCAGTAAATGATCTGCTCCGCAACCAGTAGAGTAGGTAGCGACAGCTCATGCCGATAACGGGATGCAGTATCCCAAAAGCCGTACTAGCAATCGGCTCAGGGCTAATTTCATTCTCGATAATGGCAGTATTTAGTAGATATGGCCGCACCGTCGAATAAATTACTGTCCCTTGCTGCACAAGCTTACGCGCTCGGGATGGAGCCTCGCTCGGAGATAGCACTTGAGGATTTTGTCCAATCCGACCACAACTCGAATCAATACTGCCAACATCGATGTATGTAAAGCGCTTGTTTGGAACCTTTTGGCCTAATTCATAAGCGACATCTGCAAGCTGCGCCCATCGCCAGCTTGAGGGAATTTCAAATGGCTCTTGGATGCCATTCAAACTGGTCTTCCGAGCTTTGATTGCTCGCTTGGCTACAAGGGCCAACCGCTGAGATTGTGCGCTCGCTAGTAAGACCGAAGCAGGCTCATCAGACGCATCTTGTGAGACAAGGTTCCCGCGGATAGCAAGCTCTAGGACTAGGTCGCGGATCCTCGCCACCGCATCGGGTACGTCGGCGAATTGGTCGAATTTGTCGAAGAACGTCTTCATCCTCACGCCTCGTCTCCGGTACTGGCAGTCAGAGCATGATGAAGCTCTCGTTTCAGTTGATCGCGGGTTTCGGCAATTTGCGCAAGCAGCTTTTCGTATGCGGGCAACAGGCGATCCACGTCGCCCGGTTCATCACTGGACGCGTTCGGGTTCTTGAGATCGAGGTTGTAGTTGTCCGCCTTGATCTGATTGATGGAGACGCGCCAGGCCAGCTCACTCTCGACGCGCTTCTTCCACCATTTCCTCTCCGGCTCGAATTCTTCAATGCGGATTGGCTTGCCCTTGTTGTAGCTCTTGGCTCCAGCGGGATACGGATGCTCGTAGTACCAGATTTCTGCAGTCGGCTGGCCTTTGGTGAAGAAAAGGAGATTGGTGCGAATGCCGGTGTAGGGATTGAAGACGCCGTTTGGCAAGCGCACTATGGTGTGCAGGTTGCAGTCATTGAGAAGTGCCTCCTTGATGCGTGTCTTTACGCCTTCACCGAAGAGCGTGCCATCCGGCAGCACAATGCCGGCACGACCACCCGGCTTAAGAACCTTCATCAACAACACGAGGAATAGGTCTGCCGTTTCGCGGGTGCGGAACTCGGATGGAAAATTCGACTCGATGCCGTCCTCTTCCATGCCGCCGAATGGCGGATTAGTGACGATGACGTCTACGCGCTCCTTGGGCGACCAATCACGGAGCGGTCGCGCAAGGGTGTTGTCGTGACGAACATTGGATGGCACATCGATGCCATGCAGCAGTAGATTCGTCATGCACAGCACGTGCGGGAGGTGTTTCTTCTCAATGCCCGAGAAGCAGTCTTGAATGAAGGCTTGATCCTCGGCGGTCTTGGCCTGCTTGCGCAGATGTTCAATGACGCAGGTCAGGAAGCCTCCGGTTCCGCATGCCGGATCTAAGATTGTCTCGCGTTTGCCGAGGCGGGGATTCACCTGCTCCACGATGAATTGGGTGACGGCACGTGGAGTATAAAACTCACCGGCATTTCCGGCGGACTGAAGATCCTTGAGCAGCTTCTCGTAAATGTCGCCGAACATGTGGCGGTCATCGGACACATTGAAATCAAGACCATTGATCTTGTTGATCACCTGCCGCATAAGGGTGCCATTCTTCATGTAGTTATTGGCATCGTCGAAGGTCATACGGATGAGGCCAGCAATCTTGTCCGTTCCTCCCGTGAGCGACTTGAGCTTTGGAAGCAGTGTGTTATTTACAAAGTCGAGAAGGCCATCCCCAGTCATGCCTTCTTCGTCGGCGGCCCAGTTGCACCAGCGGAGATGCTTCGGCAGAGGTGACCTGTAGTTGTCACGGAGGACTTCAAGTTCTTTCTCGCGGTCATCAAAGATTTTTAGGAAGAACATCCATCCAAGCTGTTCAAGACGTTGCGCGTCGCCATAGGTGCCAGCATCCTTGCGCATGATGTCCTGGATGGTCTTCACGAGATTTGAAACATTGGGCATTGACTAGGCTACTTCCTGATAGATTTGTGTTTCGAGTTCCTGGATCGCGGCAAGGTAGAACGGCTTGCCGCCAAAAAGCTGAATGATTTCGATGGGGGTTCCGTATTTCGTGAGCGGATCCACCTTGAGAATGTCCATCGACTCCAAGCTGTTCAACCCGCCGTCTGCGAACTTCTCCAAAAGTGAATCCAGAACAGCACGAGCATTCTCTCCATATTTTGCGAACACATTCCGCTTGCGAACCCGGTCGACGCGCTCTCTCCGTGTGAGCGGCGGCTGATCGAAGGCTACGTGGCAAATGAGATCGAAGGCGTCGAGGTCGCCGCCAATCTGATCTGCGAGTTCATCCAGAAACACTCCGCGATTTGCAAGCTCCTCCACAATGGCATGCTTGCGATCGGCTCCATTCCACTTCGTGAGGAAAGCATCGAGAGACTGGTATTCCTTTTGAACCGTTTTCCGCGTGTAGTCCTTAAGTGATTCGGTGATGAGCTTCCCGTCGGCGCCAAGATACTGCACGCGCTCGGTGGCAACTGTGACCTCAACGTCATCGACGTAGTACTTGGTCGGACGTTCTCCGTCCCCATCCATGCCAGCGTCGATTGGATCGAACAGCACGTCTTCCGGCGCCAGGGGATCGCCATCCTCAGGAGGATCGTCAGGAGGAACGGGAGGATCGTTCGGCCGCGGTTCATAGATCTGAACGGGATCACCATCAAACGTCGGATCGGCAAAAAGAGCCGTCGCACGTTTGAAGTCCATGATGGTGAAGTAGAGCTTGTTGTAGTCCTCATTGATGCGCGTACCGCGCCCGATGATCTGTTTGAACTCGGTCATCGATACGATGCGTCTGTCGAGAACGATCAGCTTACAGGTCTGGGCATCCACACCTGTGGTCATGAGTCGTGAAGTTGTCGCAATTACTGGGAACGTGGATTCAGGGTCAATAAAATTGTCCAGTTGAGCTTTGCCTTCCTCATTGTCGCCAGTGATACGCATGACATATTTGTTGTTTGCGGCGGCCAGATCCGCGTTGACATTCACCAGCGCCTGGCGCATGCGCTCGGCGTGGTTAATGTTTTCGCAGAAGACGATGGTCTTGGAAAAACGGTCGTTTGCCTTCAGAAATTGAGTGATCTTTACTGCAACGACTTCCGTTCGTTTCTCTAGGATTAAGTTCCGGTCAAAATCAAGATCGTTGTATTCACGGTCTTCGATCAGCTGTCCGTACTTGTCCGTCTGGCCATTCTCCGGCCGCCAACCATCGAGGTCTTTGTCAAGGCCAATGCGTATCACTTTATAAGGAGCAAGGTAGCCATCGTCGATGCCCTGCTTCAGGGAATACGTATAGAGCGGATCGCCGAAGTACTCGATGTTGGAGACGTGCTCGGTCTCCTTGGGCGTCGCGGTCATGCCGATCTGCGTAGCTGATGAGAAATAGGTGAGGACCTTACGCCATGCGGCGTCCTCGGCCGCGCTGCCACGATGGCACTCGTCAACCACAATCAAGTCGAAGAAATCAGGTGAGAACTGCTTGTAGATGTTCTGATCTTCCTCGGTTCCGGTGACAGCCTGATAGAGCGCCAGATAAATTTCGAACGCTTTGTCTGCTGTGCGGTTCGTGATCTTGGTCATCGCCTGACCAAACGGTTTGAAGTCATTTGTCTTGGTTTGGTCGGCAAGGATATTTCGGTCTACGAGGAAGAGGATGCGCTTCTTCGCTCCGGATTTCCAAAGACGCCAGATGATCTGAAATGCGGTGTACGTCTTGCCGGTGCCCGTTGCCATCACCAAGAGAATGCGGTTTTCACCTCGAGCAATGGCCTCTACTGTGCGGTTGATTGCGTTGAGCTGGTAATAGCGTGGTACTTTTCCAGCGCCGTCGTCATAGTATTCCTGTGTCGCTACGGATTGCTGCGAAGGGGAAAGTTCCTTTGCTATGCAATAGCGCGTCCACAATTCTTCAGGGGTTGGAAATTGCTCTAGGGCAATTTCTCGCTCAACCGGATCGCTTGTTCCTGTACGGTCATGTTCAAGAAAGCCATCTCCGTTGGAGCTATAGGCAAATGGAATGTCGAGGAGGTCGGCATAGTCGAGAGCCTGCTGCATGCCATCCCCAAGCGTGTGGTTGTTATCCTTGGCCTCAATGACCGCGATGGGAATGTTGGGCTTATAGTAGAGCAGATAATCGACTTTTTTCGCTTCTCCGCGCCGGACGCTTTTGCCTCTTACGATGACCCGCCCTTTTGTGAAGTAATACTCCTCGCGAACCTGAGTCATCGAATCCCATTTCGAATTGTCGGGGCCTAGGACCGCAGGAGTAATGAACTTTGTCCGGATGTCCGCTTCAGTGAGACTCTTTTTGTCTATCGGCTGGCTCATCGAATCGGTTCCGTCCCTTCGTTCAGGATCGCTAAATATTGGTCATAGACAAATAACCTGTGCCGCTCCCTGCCTGTGACCTCGTGCAGGATTCCCAACTCGATCATGTGCATCAGCGATTTTGTAACCGTGGGCGCCGAGATGCCGATCTTCTTGGCAGTCGTGGGAATCGCAACAATCGGATTTCGCTGCATGTGCTGGAAAACGCGCAGGACTGACGCAGCAGGACGGCCCAAGCCTTCGATCCTTCTTTGATCCTGTTCGAAGAGGGCCAGAATCCGGCGAGCTGCATTCGCCGCTTGATCAGCCGTGTCCCGAATCCCAATCAGAAAAAAGTCGAGCCATGCTTCCCAATCGCCCTTTGTTCGAACCCGATCGAGGAGTTCGTAGTAGGCAGTGCGATTGCTTTTGAAGTACAAGCTTAGATAGAGAATCGGTTCCCGAAGCGAGCCCTGGGCACAAAGGAGAAACGTGATTAGGAGGCGCCCTAGTCTGCCGTTGCCATCGAGAAATGGATGGAGAGTCTCAAACTGAACATGGATCAATCCGGCTCTTACCAGCAGTGGGAGTCCTGACTGGCTTTCATGTAAGAAAAGCTCAAACTGTCCTAAGCACTCCTGGAGCAATTCCGGCGGAGGAGGAACAAACACCGCGTTTCCAGGACGACTGCCGCCGATCCAATTCTGGCTATGTCTGAATTCGCCCGGCTGCTTCCCGCTTCCACGCCCTTTGGAGAGGAGAACCTCATGGATTTCTCGAATCAGTCGCAATGACAAGGGAAATCCGGCGCGCAAGCGCTCCAGCCCGTGATTCATGGCGGCTACGTAGTTCGAGACTTCCTGTACGTCTTCGATGGGTACACCGGGAATCTCTTCGTTTTCGAAAAGCAGGAGGTCCGACAATGAGGACTGAGTTCCCTCGATCTGGGAGGACAGCACAGCCTCCTTGCGAACGTACGTATACAGCAGAAGGGAAAGGTCCGGCAGCAGAGATGCCACCCCGTCGAGGCGCCCGACTGCTTGATTGGCCTGTTCCAAAAGCAGCTGCAGCCTTTCGAGCTTCACTGGCGGAACCGGAGGCAGGGGTGGGGGGACGAATGCACGTACGGTTTCGTCTTCGAACACCTTTGCAACATATCGGCCAAGGCGAGATTTGGTCGGCGACTCTGACAAGGGAACCTTTCGTTGGCTTTTCAATAACGAAAGAATATCGCCTATTCCTTTAGTTACGCAATGGAATATTAGGCGAGTCAGAAAAGATTCCCGAAGAGGGTGTCGCGAGTAGCATGTAACCCAGCGCACAATCATGTGGAACTAACGGTCTGCGAGCGCAAAATGGCCAAGACGATTCGTCGTCCCCAAATGCATCTCAAAGCTGTCGGCTGTCAACCTGCGTTCGGGTACAGTCTTTATGCCTGTGGCATTCAGCAACAAATCGATTCTTCCCGAGTCCGGGCGGGAATGTTCCACTGCATTTTCAATAATGCTGCGACAATTCGATAGAAGCCAACATTCTTCCGACTTTCAAGCCATACGCAGTGTCCCGCTCCTAGTAGCAATGGAATTGTGTAAGCGAGATCGAAGTTTTTATCAAGCACTCTCCCCAAAAACAATTGCAGGTGATAACAAGGCTAAGAACCTGGAAGAGGCGGCTGGAGAGTTTTTCCTACCGTAGCCTTATGGCTGATGACCGTTCCCAGTCGGCTCGGCAGGAGTAGCCGTGCCGCAAAACCCTAAACCCTTAGCGTCCGCTGTTTCTCCTCTTGCGCACTCGACTAAAAGAGGATCCTCACGGGTGGCGGAGGGGGTCGCAAGCAGAACCGAGGTTGTGCTGGGGCAGCAATCCGGTTCGATGCATCCCAAGAGTTTCGGCAACCGGCCAAACAGACCTAATACGGCGCTTAAATCCTGGCTAGACAATGTGATCATCCCGGCGCTGGTCAGAGAATATCTGGCCGAAATCGAAAAGCGGAATCGACTTGCGACGACCGGCGGTTCAGAGGTAACGTCCGAGTAGGACGGTGAAAACCAATGATTTTGCGTTGTGCCGCCTACGCCCGTTACTCCAGCGATCTTCAGAGCCCACTATCGATCGACGACCAGCTTCGAATCTGCCGCGAGTACGCGCGCTCTCACGGGTTCGTCTTCTTGGAGGAGCATGTCTACGTCGATGAAGCGTTGAGCGGCGTGGGCGCGGATCGTCCCGGATTGGGGCGTCTGCTGGATGCTGCACTGTCGCCGTCACGTCCTTTTGACGTGATTCTGCTCGACGACAGCAGCCGCTTGGCGCGAAACACAAAGGACGCGCTGAGCATCTTCGAACGGCTGAACTTTGCGGGCATTCGTCTCATTGCGGTGAGCCAGGGCATCGATTCCGATAACGAGCAGGCGCAGGTGCTGGTAACCGTTCACGGCATGGTGGACAGCCTGTACGTGAAGGAGCTTGCGAAGAAGACCCATCGTGGTTTGGAGGGGCTGGTGCTGCGAGGCCAGCATGCGGGCGGGCGCTGCTACGGCTACGATTCGGTCCCGGTCGATGGCTCGACAGGAAAGCAACTGGTCATCAACGAGAGCGAAGCGAAAGTAGTCCGCCGAATTTTTGAGATGTCGGCCAACGGCCAATCCCTCAAGACCATTGCGAAAACTTTGAACCACGAATGCGTCCCGTCGCCGAGACCGCGCTCTGGAAAAAAATACGCGACTTGGTGCCCGACCTGCATCCGGGAGATGCTCCGGCGTGATCTTTATGTGGGGAAGGTGATCTGGAACAGTTCTCGCTTCGTGAAGGTGCCGGGCACGAACAAGAGGGTCCGGCGTGCGAGGCCTGAAAGCGAATGGCGCATCGTGGCTCATCCTGAGCTTCAGATCGTCAGCGACGAACTATGGCAGCGCGTGCAGGAGCGGCAAAAGCGTCTGATGGCCATCTACAGCGGCGCAAAGAAAGGCCTCTTGCCACGGTCGGTCACCAGTCCATATCTCCTCAGCGGCATCCTGAAGTGCGGCGTTTGCGGTGGGAATCTGATCATCATCACCGGTTACAGTTCTTACGGTCACTATCCGCAGTATGGCTGCTCGCAACACTTCAATCGTGGAGCCTGCTCGAATTCGATGCTGATCCGGAGGGACTGGATCGAGGAACGGCTGCTGGACGAGTTGCAGAATGAAGTCCTGAAACGTGAGGCCATCGACTACGTTCTGGACGAATTTGGAAGCCATTTGAAGAGTGCGTTTGCCAAGCTCTCAAATCAGCTTGGGCAGATGCGTGAGCGGAAGCAAAAGCTCGAAGGCGAGCTGACGCGGCTGGCCGAAACTGCGGCGGCAACCGGGCCATCGGCGTTTCTTGTTGCCGCGATCGACGAGCGGGAACAGCAACTGCGTGAGATCACCGACCAGCTTCTGGCCGGTGGCGCCGACTCGGTCGATGCCCATCTGTCAGAGATCCGAAGCTTCGTCACGAAACGATTGGGAAACCTGCGCGCCTTGCTGGCCGGAGACCCTGCTGAGGCCCGGAAGGAACTCCTGAAGCATGTCTCCGAAATCCGCATGATCCCGCAGGGGGGAAATGGCAAGCCGCACTACCTCGCCGAGGGGAGCTGGAATCTGCTTGGAAATGAAAAGGATGCGCCCTTTTCCAACGGCGCATCCTCTACGCAAATTCGGATGGTTGCGGGGGCAAGATTTGAACTTGCGACCTTTGGGTTATGAGCCCAACGAGCTACCAGGCTGCTCCACCCCGCAATCTGATAGTAGCAATCGAGTGGAGTACCGTCAAACTGCTGGCAAGCAAAGATGTGGAAATTCCTGTATGCAGGCCC
>Ga0255336_101139_pt1 | contig 23053 bp, 17 predicted proteins | sample MeOH1_35cm_T3_17_FD_189102 | JGI IMG/M metagenome (GOLD analysis project Ga0255336, IMG submission 189102) | Sandy soil microbial communities from University of British Columbia, Vancouver, Canada - MeOH1_35cm_T3_179 | ecosystem: Engineered > Artificial ecosystem > Sand microcosm > Unclassified ...
AGACAATAATGAATCACGCCTTTAGCCGCTCAGCCCGCCTCACGAAATTCGCGCTCGCATCCTGTCTGGCGCTGTCCGTGTTTTCATCGCCGGCCAAAGCGGCGGATCCGCAAAAAGTGACCATCATGGTCGGCGGCATCACCAAGCTTATCTATCTGCCTGCACGGCTTACCGAGCAACTTGGGTATTTCAAGGACGAAGGTCTTGACGTCGAGTTGCTCTCACAACCCGCCGGCGTCGATGCGGAAAACGAGTTGCTGGCAGGCGCCGTGCAAGCGGTCGTTGGTTTCTACGATCATTCGATCGACCTGCAGGCGAAGGGAAAGGAGGTCAAGGCGATCGTCGTGTTCGGCCAGGTGCCGGGCGAAGTGGAAATGGTGGCTTCGAGCCAGGCCGCCACGATCAAGAGCATGGCAGACGTCAAGGGCAAGACACTGGGCGTGACGGGGCTGGGCTCGTCGACCAACTTCCTGACGCAGTATCTCGCGCACCTCAACGGCATTTCCAGCTCGCAGTATTCGGTGCTGCCGGTCGGCGCTGACAACAGCTTCATTGCCGCCATCAAGCAGAACCGCATCGACGCCGGCATGACCACGGAGCCGACGGTCTCGCAACTGCTCAAGTCGGGCGACGCGAAGGTGCTGGTCGACATGCGCGACGTGGCCGGTACGCGCGCCGCGCTCGGCGGCACCTACCCGGCATCCAGTTTGTATGTCCAGAGCGCCTGGCTCGATACCCACAAGGACGAAGCCGCGAAACTCGCGCGCGCGTTCGTACGCACGTTGCAGTATCTGCACACCCACAGCGCCGACGAGATCGCCGCACAGATGCCGAAGGATTACTACGGCAGCGACAAAGCCCTGTACGTCAGTGCGCTAAAGGCCTCGCTGCCGATGTACACCGTCGACGGCAAGATGCCCGCCGATGGTCCGGATACGGTTCTGAAAGTGCTTGCGGGTTTCAACCCGTCGGTCAAGGACAAGCATATCGACCTGTCCAGGACCTTCACCAATCAGTTCGTGAATCAGGTGAAGTGAGGTATTGGATGAATCAGCCTTCCGTTCGGGACACGCCGGCAATCCAGTTCAATCATGTGTCATGTCGCTTCATTTCACCGGACGGCCACGCGACGCTCGCGCTGCGGGACTTCAGCATGTCGGTGGCGAAGGGTGAGTTCGTCGCCATCGTCGGTCCGACCGGTTGCGGCAAGTCCACCACGCTCAGCATGATTACCGGCTTGCTGAAACCGACCACGGGCGAAGTGCGCGTGATGGGCCAGCCGGTGGACGGTATCGATCCGCGTATCGGTTTCGTGTTCCAGGCCGACGCGGTGTTTCCCTGGCGCACGGTGCTGGAGAATGTGGCGGCCGGGCCGCTGTATCGAGGGCGTTCGAAGGCCGCGGCGCACGACCTGGCGCATGAGTGGATTCGTCGCGTGGGACTGGACAAGTTCGCCAAACATTATCCGCATCAATTGTCGGGCGGCATGCGCAAGCGCGTGGCGCTGGCGCAGACCTTCATCAACAATCCGGAAATCTTGTTGATGGACGAGCCGTTCTCGGCGCTCGACATGCAGACGCGCACGCTGATGCAGGACGAACTGCTGCAGTTATGGTCGGGCAACGCGGGCTCGGTCGTGTTCGTGACGCACGACCTTGAAGAAGCCATCGCGTTGGCCGATCGCGTGTTCGTGCTGAGCGCCCGGCCGGCCACCCTCAAGAACGTGTACGAGATCGATCTGCCGCGCCCGCGCGTGACCTCCGAGATCCGCTATGAACCGCGTTTTGTTGAGATTTCGCGCCAAATCTGGCACGACTTGCGCGAGGAAGTAAAAATTGGTTAAGCAAGGAAGCTTGAAAATGAACGACCCGGCAGCAAGCGGCCATCCGGATCTGATGTCGCTCGCGAAGGATGAGCAGATCGCGCAACGGCGCATCAGGGCGCGCAAGTGGACCATTATCGCGTTGCGGATCGCAGTGCTGGTGTTTGTGCTGGGCGGTTGGGAAGTGGCGGCGCGCCAGAAATGGATCGATCCGTTTTTCTTCTCCATGCCGTCGCTGATTTATCAGCAGCTCGTTGAATGGTTCACGAACGGCACCTCGCAAGGGCCGCTGCTGGTTCAAGTCCTGGTCACGCTGGAAGAAACGGGCCTGGGATTTTTGATTGGCTCGGTGGCGGGTATTGTGTGTGGCATAGTGCTGGGCCGTAACAAGTTGCTGTCCGATGTATTCAGCCTTTACATACAGATCGCCAACTCCATACCGCGTGTCGTGCTCGGCTCCGTGTTCGTTATTGCACTGGGTCTCGGGATGGCGTCCAAGGTCGCGCTGGCTGTCGTGATGGTGTTCTTCGTGGTCTTCGGCAATGCGTTCCAGGGCGTGCGGGAAGCGGACCGGTACATGATTGCGAACGCGCAAATCCTGGGAGCTTCGAAGCATCAGGTGACCATGAGCGTCGTGATTCCGTCAGCGCTAAGCTGGATTCTCGCAAGCCTGCATGTGAGCTTCGGCTTCGCATTGGTCGGCGCGGTGGTTGGGGAATTTCTCGGTTCGAAGCAGGGCATAGGTCTGCTAATCTCGACGGCGCAGGGCGCGTTCAACGCAAGCGGCGTGTTCGCTGCCATGATCGTGCTCGCTGTGGTGGCGCTCGCTGCGGATTATTTGCTGACCAGCCTCGAACGTCGTTTATTAAAGTGGAAGCCGGCTGCGTTCTGACGTTCGCCGGACTCTCCACACGGAGGGGCAATTCACTGTGATTTCGGGCAGCCTGCGTGGTCGGTTGTTGTGGTGGCTTTTACTGCCCCTGGCGTTGTTCGTCACGGTTTCCGGTGCGTTGTCCTATCAAACCATGCAGGAGACCGCGGACCTGCTCCAGGACAACGCGTTGTTGTCGTCGGTGCGTGTGATTGGCGAGGATATCGACTGGGACAACGGCAACATCGTCGTACAGATCCCGCCCGCCGCACTGGAGTTGTTCGAGTCGCCCGATCAGGACAATGTGTTCTACAGGGTGGAAGGCACGCAGCACCGGCTGCTCGCCGGCAATCCCGACCTGCGCTTGCCAGCCGGACTTTCGTCCGTGCCCGTGTTCTACACCACGACACTGGACGACGGGCGGCGCGTCAGGGCGGTTGCTTATGTTCGCCAGCTTTTCGACTCCGGGCGCACCGAAGAGGTCACGGTTGCGGTCGCGAAGACGCAGCGCTCGCGTGACGCCATGGTGACGCGGCTTTGGCACCCGCAACTCGTCCGCTTGTTCCTGATGCTCGTGCTGGCCATGTCCCTGGTCTACCTGGGGCTGACATTCGAGCTGCGCCCGCTGATGAAGCTCAAGGACGACGTCGCCGATCGCGGTCCGTTGCAGCTCGAGCCTATCCGCGCCGAGAACCTGCACTTTGAATTGAGGCCTATCGTCGATGCAATCAATCAATGCATCTCACGCATGAGCCAGCAGACCGCCACGCAGCGCCAGTTCATCTCGGACGCGGCGCACCAGCTTCGCACGCCGCTGACCTTGCTCGACGCGCAGATCCAGTTCGCCTGGCAACGCGGCGGTCACGACGAACCGCTGTCCGATGCGCTCACCAGCATGCATACCAGCAGCCGCAAGATGACGACGCTGACCAACAAGCTGCTGCTGCTGGCGCAAGCCGAGTCGGTGACGCCATCGGGCGTGCAGGACCAGGTCGACTTGACGATGGTGATTGCCGGCGTGCTCGAACAGCTCATTGTGCTTGCGCAGAAGCGCGACATAGACCTTGGGGCGGAACTGGAGGAGGACCTGGTTGTCATCGGCGACGAAGCGCTGACCACGGCGCTCGTCACGAACCTTGTCGACAACGCGTTGCGCTATACCCAACCAGGCGGTTGCGTGACAGTCACCGCCCAGCGCGATGAAGACAGGGTGATCCTGCGGGTGGTGGACAATGGTCCCGGCATCTCGGCCGAAGCGCGCAGCCGCGCCTTCGAGCGTTTCTACCGCGCATCGTCTGATACGGAGGGCACGGGTCTCGGACTGGCGATCGTGCGCGAGATTGCGTACCGGCAGGGCGGAACAGTGGCGCTCGCGGCTGGCGCGGGAGGAATTGGGCTGGTGGTCACCGTCGAGTTGCGCACCGGGGGTGAGGAAACACGCACGGTCGACAAGACACTGAGGAGTGAAGCATGAAGCTGCTGCTGGTCGAAGACAACGCCGAACTCGCGCGCTGGGTCGTCAATCTGATGCAGGTTGAAAACTTCGCGGTCGACTGGGCACCGGACGGCGAGCATGCTGGCACGCTGCTGAGCACCCAACGTTATGACGCGGTGCTGCTCGACATGCGCTTGCCGGGAATTGGCGGAAAAGACGTGCTGGCGAGATTGCGCCGCAGGCGCGACAACGTGCCCGTGCTGATGCTGACCGCGAACGGATCGACGGATGACAAGGTCGCCTGTTTCGCCGCCGGTGCGGACGACTACGTCGTGAAGCCGTTCGACGCCCGCGAACTGGTTGCGCGCATCAAGGCGCTGATACGACGCCAGTCGGCGGGCGACCAAGGGCAGGAGATTGTTTGCGGCGACCTTCAGTATCTCTTCGACACACGCGAGTTCCGCGTGCGTGACGAGCTACTTACCTTGCGCCGCCGCGAGCATGCGATTCTCGAGACGCTCATCCTGAAGCAGGGCAAGACGGTCTCGAAAGCGACGCTGATAGAAAGCGTCTTCAGCCTCGATGACGAAGCAAGCGCCGACGCAATCGACATATACATCCACCGCCTGCGCAAGCATCTTGCCCACTCCACCGTGCGGATCATGACCTTGCGCGGGCTCGGCTACATTGTCAGGGAGCACGAGGAGAGTTGACGGGCGCGAGCCTCGTCAACCCGTGGCAGTCAGCGAGCTGGCCGCTTCCCGGCGGCTGCTCCTTGTATCAGGTGATTCGTGCGGCTTGGCCAACTGAACTTCGCAGCCGGACTCAACGTCCGGGAAGCGGATTTCCATGCCGTGCATCGCGGCCACCGCATTCGCCAGGCTCAGGCCGAGTCCGTTGCCGGGTGTATGCCGGCTCGCTTCACCGCGATAGAAACGTCCCAGCACGGCCTGGCGCTCCTCGACGGAGATGCCGGGACCGTCGTCGCGGATTGACACGCCGAAGCCGCTGGCATCGCTGAACAGGCGCACGCAAACATGGCCTTCCGGCGGCGCGAACTTGATGGCATTTTCCACGAGATTGGCGAGCGCCTCGAACAGCAGGCTGGGGTCTCCATGCACTGGATAAGGCTCGGGCGATGACCGCTCCAGCGCGAGCGTGATGTCCTTGTCCTCCGCTGCCGGCTCATACAGTTCGACGGCATCCATTGCCACCGCCGCAAGATCCACCGGCTCGAAGCTCTCTCGCCGCACGCCGCTCTCGATCTCGGAGATGCGCAAAAGCGCGTTGAAGGTTCGCAACATGCCACCCGCTTCGACGATCGTATGGTCGAGCGCGGCGCGATATTCCTCTTTCGTCGTCGCGCGCCGTTGCGCCCGTTCAAGACCGGCTATCAGCCGCGTGAGCGGCGTGCGCAGGTCGTGTGCAATCGCGTCGCACACGCCCTTGACCTCGCGCATCAGTCGTTCGATTTCATCGAGCATGCCGTTCACCACGCGCACCAGCCGGTCGAGATCGTCCTGCTTCGACCGCATGGGCAGACGCTGGCTCAGGTTGCCCGCGACGATTTCCTTGATGCTCGCGGTGACTGCATCCAGGCGGCGCACCGACCCCACCCCGATCAGCGCCGCGCCCAGCAGTCCGGCCACCAGCGTCAGCACCGCGGCGGAGAGCAGGGCGTGCACTAGTTCTTCATCGAAGTGATCGAGTTCGCGCGTGTTCTGGCATTGAATCGCGACTCGGCCGTCCGGGAAACCCGCGGCGATGCAACGGCCCGGAGGGTTATGTTGCAGGCCGTGCAGGCGCAGCGTGAACGGCGTGTCGAAGGCGGGAATAACCGGGCGCTCACCTGGATATCCGCCAGCCAGATGATGTCCGCTGGCGTCGAAAAGACCGAACGGACGTTGCGTGTGCGGATCGTACTTGTTCTGATTTTCGAAGCGGGCGACAAGATCGTCCGGATGCTCGCGAATCAGCTGAGCGTGCTCGCGGCGCAGCCACTCGTCCACACGCTCCGTCTCGAAGCCGGTGATCTCCACATACAGATAACCGAACAGGAGGATGGAGGCGAAGCCGAACATCGCGAGGAACAGCGTCGCGAGCCGGAAGCTGGTTGTGCGATGGAGTTCAGTCAGGCGCACGAAGCAGGTATCCCGAACCGCGCACGGTATGAATCATGGGCATCGACCCGGCGGGGTCGAGCTTCTTCCTGAGACGGCTGATATGCACGTCGATCACGTTGGTTCGTTCATCGAGCCGATAATCCCAGACCGCTTCGAAGAGCATCGTGCGGCTGACTACCTGGCCCTGGTTCTGCATCAGGTACTCGAGCAGCCGGTACTCGCGCGGCAGCAAGGCAACGGGCCGCCCGGCGCAGGTGACTTCGCGCTTGAGCAGGTCGAGTTGCAACGGACCTGCGCGATATTCCTGCACGCTCGGCGGCGCGTCGCGGCGACGCATCAGCGCATCGAGGCGCGCCGTCAGTTCGATGAACTCAAAGGGTTTCGTCAGATAGTCGTCACCGCCCGCGCGCAGGCCGCGCACCCGCTCGTCGACCGCGGACAACGCGCTCAGGATCAGCACTGGCGTAACGACGCCCGCGCTGCGCAGCGACGCCAGCATGCCGAGGCCTTCCAGTCCGCCGGGCAGCATGCGGTCGAGCACGATTGCGTCGTAGGCGTTGGCGATCGCGAGCATCAGCCCTTCGCGGCCGGTCTGCGCGGTGTCGACCGCGCAGCCGTGGTCGGTGAGCGCCTCGACGATCTCGTCGAGCGTCTGGGCGTCGTCCTCGATAACGAGTACGTTCGGCATACTGTCTCCTGTTGCGGGTGTGCCCGGGCGGAACATCCGCCGCGCACCGCCTGTAAACTACCCCTTTGCCATGGCAGTATGCCGCGCCGAACCGGTCGGGCATTTCGCCTCAGCATGAAAAAATTTTAATGCAAGCGCGCGAGGATAGTCCCGTATGCGGATTCTGGTGATCGAAGACGATGCCCGCGGCAGGCTGTTCCTGGCCCGCGGGCTGACGGAGAGCGGCCACATAGTCGATACCGCCGAGGACGGCGCCACGGGCCTCGTACTCGCACGCGAGGGGATCTATGACCTGCTGGTCACCGACCGGCTACTGCCCGCTCTGGACGGGGTGGAATTGGTACGGCAATTGCGCGCGGGCGGGGACGTTACGCCGGTGTTGATGCTGTCGGCGGTCGGTGGGCTGAAGGATCGGGTAGAGGGCATCCAGGCCGGCTGCGACGATTATCTGGTCAAGCCTTATGCGTTCGCGGAACTGCTGGCCCGGGTCGAGGCGCTCGTGCGCCGGAGCAATCGGGGGCGTACGGGACACGTGTGGTCGTGCGCGGACCTTTCACTTGATACACGGGCCAGATCCGCCACCCGGGCCGGACGAAACCTGAACCTGCAGCATCGCGAATTCCTGTTGCTCGCATGCCTGATGCGCCATGCCGGGCAAGTCGTGACGAGGAGCATGTTGCTCGAGGCAGCGTGGAATTATGACTTCGAGCCGCGTGGAAATATTATCGACATGCATATGCACCGGTTGCGCGCCAAGGTGGACCGCGACTTTCCGACGCCGCTGATCCGCACTGTAGTAGGCGCGGGCTACGTTCTGGGGGGCTGATTTTCGTTCGCACTCACCCCGCATTAAAGTTTTTTAATCATCGCGCGAAAGAGCTGACAGGACGGTCTCGCTACGCTTGCAACTTCATTGTTGCGAGAGACACATACTCCATGTCCGAACCGCCTCGTTCGGCGCTGTTGCCCGCATTTTGCCGCGCCGAACCGCTGCGTCCGGCCTGTGCGCTCGTACTGGCACTCGCGCTGCTGTTTTCCGGCTGTTCGCTCGTGCCCGCGTACAAGCGCCCCGATGCACCGCTTGCCCAGCACTTCGACGGCGCCGCGTCGGCCTTGCTAGCCGATACCACGCCGGTTCGAAGCGAATGGTGGCGCGCGTATCAAGACCCCGCGCTAAACGCGCTGGTCAAGCGGAGCCTGCAGAACAACTTCTCGCTGGCGTCGGCGGTGGCGACCGTCGAAGAAGCGCGCGGCAATGCAGAGAAAGCCGGTGCGCCGCTGTACCCGTCGCTGACGTTTGGGGCAACCTACGATCGCAGCCATCAGGGCGGCGCCGGCGGCAAAAAGGGCTCGACGGGAAAGAGCCAGAGCACCTTTCTCGAAGCCAGCTATGAAGTCGATTTCTGGGGACTGAACGCGGCGAATGCCAACGCCGCGATGCTGCTCGCGCAAGCATCGGAATTCGACCGCGATACGGTCGCGCTGACGCTGACGGCATCGGTGACGAACACGTACTTCCAGATCCAGTCCCTGCGGCGCCGGGTGATGCTCGCACGCACCATTTCCACCGACGCCGAACACATTCTTCAATTGCTCATCGCGCAGAAGGATGCCGGTGTGGCGACGGAGTTGCAGATCCAGCAGCAGCGCAATGCGCTGGCCACGTTTCAGGCAAACGTGCCGGTCTTGCAGCAGCAACTCGATCAAAGCCTGCATTCGCTGGCCGTGCTCACAGGCAGCGCGCCTGAGCAAATGAACGTGGGCGACGTGCAACTGAGCGCCATTCCGATCCCGTCGGTGCGGCCCAACTTGCCGGCAAGCCTGCTGGAAACGCGCCCCGATATCCGCTCGAAGGAAGCGACCCTGCAGTCCGCGAACTACAGCGTCGGCGCGGCACGCGCAGCGTACTTTCCGACTCTCCTGCTCACGGCTGACGGCGGCTTGAGCAGCGGCTCGCTGTCGCATTTCCTGACAAGCCCGTTTGCGAGCATCGCGACTTCCCTTGCTGCACCGATCTTCGATGGCGGCGCGTTGCACGGCCAGCTTCATGCGAACCAGGCAGCAGTGACCAAGGGCGTGGCGGACTACCGGCAGACGATCGTGACCGCGCTGCAGGACGTTGAAGATTCGTTGACGGCCGCGCAGCAACAGCAGCTTGCGGAAGCCTCCGATCAGACCGCCGCCGACGCAGCGCGCCAGGCCGCGACGCTCGCCGAGGCGCAGTACAAGTTCGGCACGGTCGACTTCCTGACGGTGCTCGATGCACAGCGCACGCTGTATCAGGCAGAGGACACGCTGGTGCAGGCACGGCTCTTACGGCTGCAAGCGTCGGTGGGTTTGTTCCGTGCTTTCGGCGGTGGTTTTGGCGTCACCGATTCCGCACCCCAGGCGTCCCCATCAAGTTCCCAATCGAATCCTGGCAACTCATGAAACAAGAAGACATTCCTCTTCAGCCGGCGCCTCGCGGCCAAGATAAGCGGTCTATGCGTGCACCGTTTATCGTGGCGATCCTTGTCCTTATTGCGCTGCTCGGCTGGTGGCTATGGCCGAAACATCCGGTCAGCGCTCCGGCTGCTGCCGTTCCGGTCAACGCCGGTCACGCCACCGTGCTCGACTTCCCGATTCGCCTCGCGGCGGTGGGGACGGTCCAGGCGCTCAACACAGTCGACGTGAAAGTACGGGTCGACGGGCAACTGGCGCGCGTTACGTTCAATGAAGGGCAGGACGTGAAGGCCGGGCAATTACTCGCGCAACTGGACCAGGGTCCGCTCACCGCACAATTACGGCAGGCGGAAGCCGCGCAGCGCAAGGATCAGGCAAGCCTCGACAACGCCCGCCTGGACCTTGCCCGCTTTTCGAAGCTGGTAGGCATCGGGGCGGCGACAACGCAAAGCGTGGACACCGCGAAGTCGCAGGTCGAGTCGTTTGCGGCAAGCGTCGCAGCCGATGCCGCGCTGGTCCAGAGCGACCGCCTGCAACTCGGCTTCACGACGCTGTACGCGCCATTCACGGGCCGCGTCGGCGCACGCGAGGCTGACCTGGGGGCGATCGTTCATCCGGCGGATACGACCGGCATCGTCACCGTCACACAGATGGAACCGATCGAAGTGCTGTTCTCCGTGCCTCAGGACGGCTTGACCGACCTTCTCGCGGGACAGGCGAAAGCACCGCTGCCGGTGGACGTCGCGACGCGTTCGGGAAGCACGGAGCTCGCTTCGGGCTCACTGGTTTTCATCGATAGCCTGGTCGATGCCACCACGGGCCAGATCAAGCTCAAGGCATCGTTCACGAACCAGGATCGCAAGCTTTGGCCAGGCGAACTGGTCAACGCGCGCGTGCTGATCCGCACCGACAAGCAACGCTTGGCCGTCCCCAGCCGGGCAGTGGTCAATACGCAGAACGGCACGCAGCTCTACACGGTGGGTCCGAACGGGAAGGCACAGTTGCGGCCGGTTCAGGTCGGCGTCAGCGTAGACGGCATGACGGAAATTCGCGGCGGTGTCACGGCGGCGGACCTGATCGTCTTTGATGGCCAAAGCCGTCTGAATCCCGGCGCGCGGGTAGCGGCGAAGGTGGTAGCCGCAACGCCCGACACGGCCGCTGACGCCGCCAACACCGGCACCGTGGGCGATCCGTCATGAGCCTTCTCGAACGTTTCATCCAGCGCCGTATTGCGACGAGTTTTCTGGCCATCGCCGTGCTGCTCGTCGGCGCGGTCGCCTACTTCCTGTTGCCGGTCGCGCCGTTGCCGCAGGTCGACTTCCCGACCATCCAGGTTGTCGCGAAGTTGCCGGGCGCCAGCGCGGAGACCATGGCGACATCGGTAGCGACACCGCTTGAACGGCAACTGTCGTTGATTGCCGGCATCACGCAGATGACCTCGTCGAGTTCGCTCGGCACGACGAATATTGCCGTCCAGTTCGATCTGACACGCGACATCAACGGCGCGGCGCAGGATGTGCAAACGGCGATCAACGCAGCCGGCGGCACGCTGCCGAAGAATCTGCCGAACCCGCCGACGTATGAAAAGGTCAACCCCGCGGACTTCACCTTGCTCTCGCTCGCGCTGACATCGCCTTCGCTGACGCTCACGCAGCTCGACGGTTATGCGGAAGATTATCTCGCGCAGCAGATCTCGCAGATGCCGGGCGTCGGTCTTGTCGACTTTCATGGACAGCAGCGTCCGGCCGTGCGTATCCAGCTGGACCCCGACAAGCTCGCAGCACGCGGTCTCACGCTGGAAGACGTGCGTTCGATCGTGGGTGTGCAGACAGTCAACGCGCCTAAGGGGAGCCTCAACGGTCCCGACCGCTCGGTCGTATTCAACGCGACGGACCAGCTCACCACCGTCGATGGATACCGCGACCTTGTAGTGGCTTACAAGAACGGCGCGCCTGTTCGCGTGCAGGACCTGGGCACGGTCGTAAGCGCGTCCGAAGACACGCAACAGGCCGCGTGGCTGCAGCACGAACGCGCGATCATCCTGGACGTGCACAAGCAGCCCGGATACAACGTTGTCCAGACCATTGCCAACATCAAGACAGCGTTGCCCGCGCTCGAGGCGACGCTGCCGGCCGCTGCGCATCTGCATGTGGTGGGCGACCGGACCCAGACTATCAATGCGTCCGTCCACGACGTGCAGTTCACGCTGATGCTGACTGTCGGGCTCGTCGTGATGGTGATCTTCTCGTTTCTGCGCAATCTCTGGGCGACCGTGATCCCGAGTCTGACGATCCCGCTTTCGCTGGTCGCGACCTTCGCGGTGATGTACGTGCTTGGCTACAGCCTCGACAATCTTTCGCTGATGGGGCTGACCATTGCAGTGGGTTTTGTTGTCGACGATGCGATCGTTGTGATCGAGAACGTGATGCGTCACATCGAGGAAGGCGTGCCGCGAATGCAGGCCGCTTTGCTGGGTGCACGCGAGGTCCGCTTCACCATCATTTCCATGACGATCTCGCTGATCGCCGTGTTCATCCCGATCCTGCTGATGGGCGGCATTGTCGGGCGGTTGTTCCGCGAGTTTGCCGTGACGGTGAGTGCGGCGATCCTGATGTCGGCAGTGGTGTCGCTGACGGTCACGCCGATGCTTTGCGGCTGGCTCATCCGCGCGCCCAGCACGGACGGCGGCCAGACGCGCAAGCTGGAGGCGTGGCTCGAGCGGGTTTTTACGTGGACCGAGCGGCATTACGAGCGAGGGCTCGACTGGGTGCTTCGCCATCAGAAGATCATGCTCGGTGTGACGGTTGCAACGGTCATTGCAACGGCCGGGCTGTTCATCGCGATTCCGAAGGGCTTCTTTCCGCAAGAGGATTCCGGGCTGATCATGGGGGTGGCGCAAGCGGCGCCCGATATCTCGCCGCAGTCGATGGCGACGAAGATGCAGCAGCTTGGGTCTATCATCGAGGCCGATCCCGCCGTCGATAACGTCTACTACTGGATCGGTGCGAATCCGACCGTGAGCCAGGGTCGCGTGATGATCAACCTGAAGCCGTTCGGGCAGCGCACGGACAGCGCCGGCAAAGTGCTGAACCGCCTCAAACCGAGGCTTGCCACAGTAATTGGCATTTCGCTCGCCATGCAGGTGCGCCAGGATATCCAGGTGGGCGGACGGATCAGTGCGGCGCAATATCAGTACACGCTGCAGGCACCCGACGTCAACTTGTTGAATCATTGGGCGCAGGTGATGACGCAACGTCTGTCGGCGTTGCCCGAACTGACCGATGTGACCTCGGATCAGCAGGCGTCGGCGACTAGCGCGAACCTGGTGATCGATCGCAGCACCGCATCGCGTTTCGGCATCACGGCGCAAGCGATCGACGACACGCTCTACGACGCCTTCGGCCAGCGCCAGATCGCGACGCTGTTCACGCAGCTCAACCAGTATCACGTCATCGAGGAAGTCGATCCGAAGTTCCAGCTGACGGCTGACGCTCTCGCTCACCTGTACGTGCGCTCGCCGCTCAACAATTCGCTTGTGCCGCTGAACACGCTCGCGAAAGTCGAGAACACCGTGTCGCCGATTTCGGTCAACCATCAGGGCTTGTTTCCCTCGGTGACGATTTCGTTCAATCTCGCTTCGGGTCAGTCGCTGGGTAATGCGGTGAACGCCATTCATCAAGCGGAAGTAACGGCGGGCAAGCCGGATTCACTAACCGGTACATTCCAGGGAACGGCACAGGCATTCCAGGCGTCGCTGAAGAGCGAGCCCTACCTGATTGCTGCCGCGCTCGTGGTGGTGTACCTGATACTCGGCATCTTGTATGAAAGCGCAATTCATCCGCTGACCATCATCTCCACGTTGCCGTCCGCGGGCGTGGGCGCGCTGCTCGCGCTGATGTTATGCGGCCAGGACCTGTCGATCATGGGCATGATCGGCATCATCTTGCTGATCGGGATTGTGAAGAAGAACGCGATCATGATGATCGACTTTGCGCTGGTCGCTGAACGGGAGCAGGGCTTGTCTCCTCACGACGCAATCCGGCAGGCATGCGTGCTGCGGTTTCGCCCGATCATGATGACCACGCTTGCTGCGCTGTTCGGTGCCTTGCCGCTGGCGCTGGGGCATGGTGCCGGCGCAGAGTTGCGGGTGCCGCTCGGGATCGCGATTGTCGGCGGCTTGATCGTCTCGCAGATGCTTACGCTGTTCACCACGCCGGTGGTGCATCTGTGGTTCGACCGGCTCGCGCACTGGATCGACCGGAAGCGTGAGAGCAACGTGACAGCCGAAAGCGCGCCGGTTCGGTAGGAGGCGCTGGCCATTGATGTCTGGCCAGCTTGGTGGCGACCGGCAATTTGCAGCAGGCCGCCATTTGCTTTTTATGGATGCCGAAAATCAGCGGCGGACTTTGCGTCGAGTCTGGAACGCGCGGGTTATCGGGTCACCCAGCCGCGCCGGATCAGCGGTGCGAACAGCGGCCGGTAAGCGATCATCGCGGCGCGCACGACCGGAGCCGCGAACCAGCGTCCGGTGAGTGCGCACAGCCACGCATTGATTCCCGAGACCAGCGCGGCACCCACAATATCGAATGGGAAATGCACGCCGATATAGATCCGTGCCCACGCCATCGGCAGACCAATAAGCGCGAGTACCGAGCCCGCGCGGCGCGCTTCGGGGTGCATCAGGAGGCTGAAGGCGACCGCCCAACAGAACGTCAAATGATCGCTCGGAAAGGATGAATCCGCTCCGTGCACAATCAACGTATGCCCCAGGCCGATCATGAACGGCCGGGGATGCGGCCACATCACGCCGATTATCTGCGCCGCCAGCAATGCCAGCAGTGCCGACGCGCTGGCTTCGATCAGCCGCTGCCGCAGGGTGTCGTTGCCGCGCAGCCAGCCCAGGACGAGCGTGGCGGGCACCAGCCAGATGGCGTATTCGCCGAACAGCATGGCTAATGCAACGAAGGCGGAGTTCGGTTGCGCCGATGCGTTGATCAGCAAGAAAAGAGTCCGGTTGAGTGCTTCCATAGCCCCGTCGATAGATTCGTGAATGACCGGCAAGCTTATCGAAGAAGGCTTAGCTGATGCTTATGACTTTTCTGATAATGCTGTAATTTTCTGTTGCAGAATGGGAGTGATGGGGTGCAGCGAACCCGGCCTGAATCTCGGGTTCGCTGCTTGCAGGCATGTTATGCCATCAATGGATGGTCACGACCTGGATACCTCCGTTCGGGAAAGCCGCGACGCCCGGCGCGAACGGCAAGTACGCTTGCCCTGTCGCACTGTCCACCGCCACCGAATGCGCGTTGTTGCCAATGGCCAGCATTGTGATGATCGAGCGGCTGGAGGCATCGACTAGGCCGAGCGTGGGAACGAAGTTGGACGCCGCCGCAATATTGTTGGTTTGATAGTGGCGCGCGGGCAGGACATATCGATTTGTCGCACTGTCGTAAGCGATCTGATCCACGCCGCCGAACGGAACAGTGGCAAGCGTCGCGCCACTTGTCCGGTCCATGATCAGCGTGATCAGCGGATTGCCGGGCAGGGGATCGCAACCGACGACCATGTCGTTGTTCGGACCGAGATCGAGTCCGGTCGGGCTGCAGTGACCTAGCGGAAACACGCGGGTGACCGCGGGTGCGCCTGCTACGACCGCAGCCGCGGGAATGATGTTGACCTCACCCTCGGGGTTGGCGGTGGTGCCGTCGTTGTTGATGATGAAGTTCTTGTTTTTCGGATCGTACGCGCACGCCTCAAGGCCGCTTGAGCCGGTGAACGTGAGCTTCGACACAACGGCCTGCGTCGTGGTTGAGATGAACGTGACGAAGGGGGGAGAGTCGCCGGGGCTGGCGAACATGATGAGCTTGTCGTCCGGGTCGTAACAGCCTTCATCCACACGCGAACCGGAGGTGCTGATGGGAATGGTCTTTGTCACCTGCTGCGCCCCCACGTCTAGCACTTTCACCGAGTTCACGTCGCCCACGTAAATGGTGTTGGTGCCCGGAATGCCCACTAGTCCGTCGGGACCCGACGCATTGCTTGTGGCGCCGATGCCGGCATAGGGGCCTTTGATTTGCGCGATCAACGTATTGGTCTTGGTATCGACGACGTCGACAGCCGTATTGTTGCGGTCCGCCAGATAATACTTGCCCGAATCGGCGTAGCTAATGTCGAAGTTAAATGGCGGCGATGCCGAATTGGGAACCGAAATGGTCGAGACGATCCGGGGCCCATTGTTGGAGTTGTCGCTTCCGCCGCAACCGGCAATAAGGGTGGTAATTGCAATCGCACAGAATCCCGCCGCGATCGACGTTTGTATCTTCATCGCTATCTCCTGAACCTACTTTGGTTTTCGTGTGCCCTGCGTGTTTGAAGACAGGACGCACTCGGTCTATATCGAGAAACGCCGAACTGGCACGGGCGTCACCGACACACTAACGCGCGGTTCGGCGCTTGTAATAGGTGGAAACATTGGTCAGGGAAGGCCCGTGAAGTGCGGGGTAATGATTGGTAAGAATTTATTGTTTTAATTCAAATGCTTACGAGACTAAATATCAATTGTTATTTCTGTCTATAGTTTTTGTATTTATTCATTAATTTTTGATTGACCAGGATATTTTATAGATAAATGAATCCTGTTTTAAAGTTTGATGTCAGGTTAACGTAAAAATTTAATGATAATGATCATCCGGTATTTAATTCTTCAAACTCATGCGCCGCATCTGTAAATGTTTTTCGCGTAGCATAATACTTTGCCGGATTGCTTATGAGAAGCTTAAGCGAAATCGAATTTTATAATAAGGCAGGGTAATCCGCGTTCTGGTTATTGCCGTCCGGTTTATGTCGTAAACGTAATCTTGCAGTCACTTTCACGTTATCCGGTCAACGCAACAATGCTTACAGCGGATTGACTTGTCCCGGTTAAAGGGACGTTCCTGGAGAGTCAAGGAAGATGCGAGTATTGCTGATGGACGCGGGCGAGCTCGACACTGACGTGTCGGTGTCTTTGCGCCGCGAAGGTTACCTGGTCGATTGTGTGCAGGGAATGGAAGCGGCGCGGCGGGCGTTCGGCTGCGCGCACTATGATCTTTTTATTGTTGACGTCTGCCATGACAGGCGCGAAGGCATTGTCGCGTTGACGCAGTACCGGCGGCTTGGCGGGGAAGCACCAGTCATTCTTGTGACCGAAGCCGAGGCTATCGAAGACGCCTTGGTCGGGCTCGACGCTGGGGCCAACGACTACCTTTGCAAGCCGTTGGTCATGGGGCAATTGTCCATGCGGATACAGACATGGCTACGCCGGCATCGAATTGGCCGGACTCCCGTCTATACCCATGGTCTGCTTGAACTCGACCCGGCCGCTCGTAGCGCAAGCAAAAACGGCGTAGGCATACACCTCTCGCCCCGCGAGTTCACCCTGCTGCAAGCCTTGCTGGAAGAACCTAATCGCGTGTTTTCGCGGACCGAACTCGAGCAGCGGCTTTATAGGCGTGGTGAAGCAATCCGGAGCAAGGCGGTCGAAGTGCACGTGCATTACCTTCGTCAGAAACTGGGTAATGACGAGATCATCACGATTCGGGGTAACGGCTATCGCCTCAAGATGCTGGCTTAGCAAAGCTTAAGCGTTTGACCGCAGTTTGATCGCGTCAAGCGCGTGGCGCGCCGTGGCGGCGCGCCTGTCCATCCCCTCATTGAATCCTGACGTCACTACTCCCAAGCGCCATGCGTGTCGAACGCGTAGGCCGCGCCAGGACAGCATCCTCATCACGATACCGGTCCACAACGAAATCGATAAAAGACCGCACAACCTGAGTGATGAACGGCTGGCCCGAGTAAAGCATCCATACCGTACGCTCATTGCTGTCAAGCTGGAAATCGCGTAGCAGAGCAACAAGCGATCCCTCGGCCAGCTCCCGCTCAACCAGAACGTTCGCAATGCGCGCAATGCCCAGCCCGGTGACGGCAGCGCTTTTGACTGCCAGCAAGCTTTGGGTCGTCAGGATCGGGTTCAACGAAACCCGATGCGCGCCGTTGAAGTCCCTGAACTCCCAATAGCGGTTTGGCGCATCCGTTGCCAGCAGGATGTCATGTTCGGTCAAGCCAGCAGGCGTGGCCGGCTGTCCCCGGCGCGCGATGTAAGCCGGAGCCGCGACGACCACGTCATGCATGCGCACCAGCGGCCTGCATACCATCGAGGAGTCGCGCAGGCGCCGCTCAGCCGTGAAGCAAAGATCATAATTTTCCGCCGCGATCTCGTTGATCGTTTCATACACGGTGACATCGAAAGACACGTGCGGCTGCTCCGCGCGAAACGCGGTCAGAATCATCGCAAGCTTGCTTTGCGAGAACGAAGCGGGTGACGCGATCCTGAGGCAGCCCACAGGGTGGGCCGTCGTCGAAAGAATGCGCTGCTCCATCGCCGTCAATTGCGTGAGCAGGTCCTGGCATCCTTCGAAATACGCCTGGCCCGCCGTTGTGAGCGCCACCCTCCGGGTAGTGCGATTGATCAGCCGGATACGCAGATGTTTTTCGAGCGTTGCTACGCTACGTGTCACCACTGCGTTCGATATGCCGAGTTGGCGTGCCGCGTCGGCGAAGTTCAGGCACTCCGCGACCTTTGAGAAAATGCGCATCGAATCGAGCTGATTCATGACTTGTCATCCAGGGTCACCAACATTGCTGTTAGCTTGCAGCAGCGTTGGTGACGACAGACGAACCGCCCGATTACAAAATTGATATCTTTCTAGAAGACATGCCGCAGCGCGACGCGGCCGACAAACTGGTTCTGCGTCGATGACGGAGCGTCGGTGCCGGGAATAAAGGCTCCGTTAAGCGGCGCTGCCGAAGCGGAAACGGCCGAGACGTGTTGATACATACCCTGCACGTAGACGTCTGTCCGGAGCGACAGGTTGTAGTCCACCATCATGCCGAACTGGTTCCACTTAGGCTTGGAGTCTCCGGCAGAGCTGTTGAAATGACCCATCGTGTAGGTGTACATGGCCCCCGCGAAAAGATCCTTGGAGAACTGGTATTTGAAATTTGCTTCGAAGTTATCAAACTTCAACGAGCTCGCCGTGTTGGCGAAATTGCCGACATACGTGGATCCCGTAGCGTTGGTCAGGTCGGTATGCGAGTAGACCAGCCCCAGTGTCGCGGCGGACCCGATCGTATAGTTGACTCCGCCGCCCCAGACACGCTCGCGGCTCGCGAAGAAGTTAGTGTCATTTGTGGCGAGCGAGCCGCCCGTCGTCCCGCCCGGGTTGTTGATCTGCATGTACGCCGCCGCGACTGTCAGCGGACCGGCTGCATACTGTGCGCCGAAGCTGTACGCGCGATTGTTCGCAAAGCCGCCGGCCTGATTGCTGAACCCGTACAAGCCGCCGAAGGTGAAGCCGCCATAGTTGTTGCTGGCGTACTTGACCGTGTTGTTGAGGCGGAACGAGTTGTCAGTGTTGTCGTTGTCCAGCGGGTGCGACATCAGAAAGCCCGCCCAATTTCCGTTTGCCGTCAGCGGCGCAAGGTAGTCGACAACCGAGTCGTACTGCCGGCCGAGGGTTACAGTGCCTAACTTCGCTGAGCTCAGGCCCACGTAAGCCTGCCGGCCAAACATGCGGCCTCCCTGGTTAAGGCTTCCGGAATTGACGTCGAAACCATTCTCAAGCTGGAATATTGCCTTGAGTCCACCGCCCAGATCCTCTGATCCTTTAAGGCCCCAGCGGCTTCCTTGAGCATAGCCGCTCTGCAGTTGTTCGTTCGAATGACCTCCCACGTTACTCGTGTAGTTGAAGCCTTCGTCGATCACGCCGTAAAGCGTTACGCTGCTCTGAGCAAAGCTCGAAAGCGGACAGGAAAACACGCCCATTGTCGCGCCGGCGACCAATAGTTTTTTCATTTTCGATTCCCTTGGATGACTTCGATTTAATCGTGCGACACGGATCTTCGACGTCGTTGATCGAGGTCTCCGCGACACGCCAGGGGAACTTTAAAATCGTCATAAATGGCGGCGACATGCAATTCTCTATTGCGAAAATTGCGTGGTGTCCGACCCACGATCGGCTGGACCACGAGTTGACCCGACCGTGCAGATAACAAGCTTGTAATCGCAGTGTCAGCGTAAGGACAGTGCCGGTTGCGCAGAATGAAGTCCTGCTCATCACCACTTTAAGACGATGAGCCACGGGCTTCAATCATGGTGACTGGAGCCACATTTCGCGAGGTCTGCTTATTATGAAAAACCTTATCTGCGCAATACTGGCTGTTGTTCTGATCGTTCCGGCTGTATCGTTCGCGCAAACCAGCAATGGTCCCGTTACGCGTGCCGAAGTACGCGCCGAACTCGTTCAACTGGAAAAAGCGGGCTACCAGCCTGCAGCGAAGCAGAATCACTATCCCGATGAGATTCAAGCGGCTGAAGCACGCGTGCAAGCAGCGGATAACGCTTACGCTTCGCATGGCGGCGCACCGGCAAACACAGCGGCTGCGGCCCCTGCATCAATGCCGGTAGTGTCGGCTAACTGAGTTAAGTCGGCTCACTAAGCTGGGCAGGTCGCAAGAATGCGTGGAACCGCTGGCGTGAATTGACCGCGGTTCAAAGCACGGCCCAGCGTTCAAGAACGAGGTGCAAGAGGCACGGCTTCAGTCAGGGCATGACCTGACCGAAGTCGTTAGCCGCATCGATATAGTCGATGCGGTTTTCTCCTTGCAGCTTCACATGCGCAGTCTTGCAACAACGTGACTAGTTATAGCCAAGTATCGCCACGGCTGAAATGTCGGCACGATCGGACACGTTGCAAGCCAGCACGGTCATGGGCGCCTGAAGCATCGACATATAAGAAGAGCACTGCTTTTCGGCTTTGACACTCGCCTTGGAGACTTTGCTACGGTTTCCTGCGAGCGATGAGGTCACGGCATTGAGATGATTGAACGTCTTCATGTTGAACACCACTTCGATTAGTTATCGGCGCAAACAACGGCGTGTCAGGTAGACGTATGCGCCCGATGGCGCGTTCCCGAGACTTAACACCGGACAGCCGAAGTTCGTGTTCTTCCAGTAAGCGCCAACCGCCAGGTTCAGGACATTGGTAGTGTCACCAATGCACCCGCTCAAGCCCGCTCTGGCTGGGGCTGTGCAGCATTAAGCGTATGTTTAGGGCAACAGTAGTGAAGACTTGCGAGCGCAAGGGGCCGGAGTTCGATCGGTTAGCGCCGCCAGCGCTAGTGTTTATCGGCCCATGGGGTCCAGGCGCTCACATCACCCGGCGACTTCGAGTACTTAGAAGATCACATACACCTTGCGCATGGTTTCTTCCACTTCCCACAGCCCCTCCGTGTTCGCTTCGAAGAACAGCGTGTCGCCGCTGGCGAAGTGAATCGTGTCTTCGCCATCCGGCGTAAAGCGGCCACGACCCGCGAGAAAATGCATCACTTCCGCCTGCTTGACCGAGCGCCGATACGTTCCCGCCGAGCATTCGAAAATACCGGTATCGATAGCTTCGCTGCCTTCGATCACGCGCTGCACGCCCGACACCTGAATCGGCGTCGTGCCCGGCAGGCCTGCCGTGCCCCAATCCTCGAGATTTTGCAGGCTGATACTTTGTTTGATTTGCTGAACCTTCATGTGGACCTTTTCGATTCGTTATCCGTAATGTCAGACGGCAGTTTCCCGCTCTACCTTTCGCTCGATTTTCCCTAAGCGCACGACCGTCACGCCGGGACGCAATTGCCGCAACGACGGCATCACCAGCATGCAGTCGTCGTAAGGCGTGTGGATCGGCTCGCCATTCGACCAGCCGATCAGGCTGCCTGCCTCGGGGAAAATTTCCAGGCCGGTGTAAGGCGCGGCAAAGCGAAAATCCGTGCTCTGGGCCACGACCGGTTGCGTCACGCGCACGACATGCATTGTTTGCGGCAAGGGGGCAAGCCAATCGCCGGGCAAGTCTTCACTGTCGACCACGCCGGACAGCAGCAGCAAACGCGCGGTGGTATCGCGTGCGACCGTGACGGCGCTGCGTTCCCAATGCTGTCCGCATTCGATCAACAGCGCGTTCTTGGGATTTTCGGCGTCGCCGAAACCCTCGTAGTCGCGCATCCGGCGGCCTTCGGGATGACCTTCGTCGCAGATCACCGTGGCCGGCGTGCCGAGCCGCAACGACAATTCAATGCCCTTGTCCAACGGACCCGCGACAATCAGCGGCTTGCTGCGCTCGTGCATTGAATGGAGGTCGAGCAGAACGTCCACGGTATCGATGACCGGGCGCATTTCGCGAGCGCGTGCGAGCTCGCTAGAGGTACGCGATGTGTCGTCGAGTACCTTGCTGGTCCATACGCGGTTGAAGTCCTGATCGACGAAACGGGCGGCGTCGGGCTTCGACGGATCGAAGCTGGCATACGCCGCGACGTTCGCGAACGAAAGCGTCAGGCGGCCGCGCCGTGGCCGCAGTTTCAGGCGCAACAACGCGTCCACGACAATCGCGCCGCACACTTCATTGCCGTGGGTCAACGCGTTGATCATCACGTGCGGACCGGGCACGCCGGAGTCGAAGGTGTGTACATAGGGAATGCCCGACCCGGACTCTTTGTGGATCGAGATATCGGGGAACGCGACCTCGATCGGATAATGTTCAGCCGGCGCGCTCATGCGAGATTCCCCTGGCACAGGTACTTGATCGACAGGTAGTCGTCGAGGCCGTATTTCGATCCTTCGCGTCCATAGCCCGATTCCTTCACGCCGCCGAAGGGCGCTGCTTCGCTTGCCAGCGCGCCTTCGTTGATACCGACAATGCCGGCTTGCAACGCGCGCGAGACGCGGTCGATGCGCCGCACATCCTGGCTATAGAAATACGAAGCGAGGCCGAATGGCGTGTTGTTGGCGGCTTCGACGGCTTCGGCTTCGTCGTCGAAACGGAACAGCGGCACGACTGGCCCGAAGGTTTCTTCGCCGCACAGGAGCATCTCGTGGGTGGCGTCGGCGAGTACGGTCGGCGCGTAATAATGCGGGCCGAGTTCGGGCAGGCGCTTGCCGCCCGCCAGCACGCGCGCGCCGTGGGCCAATGCGTCGTCGACGTGGCGCGCAATCTTGTCGAGTGCGCGGATGTTGATCATCGGACCGATCTGCGCGTCGGGGTCGGTGGCCGGTGCAACCTTCAGTTCGGCTACGCGGCGGCTCAGCATGTCCGCGAATTTGTCGTACACGCCAGCTTGTACATACACGCGATTCGGGCATACGCAGGTCTGGCCGCCATTGCGAAACTTGGCAGCAAGAAGGCCGGTGACGGCGGCGTCGAGATCGGCGTCGTCGAAGACAATGAACGGTGCATTGCCACCGAGTTCGAGCGACAGCTTCTTCAGCGTCCCGGCCGATTCACGCGCCAGGTATTTGCCCACCGGCGTCGAACCGGTGAACGTGATCTTGCGCACGCGCGAGTCTTCAAGCCAGTCAGCGACGGTGGCCACGGCGTGATCCCGCGAAGCCGTGATGAGGTTCAGCACGCCCGCCGGCACGCCCGCTTCGTGCGCCAGCAGGACCAGTGCCGATGCAGTCAGCGGCGTGTCTTCAGCGGGCTTCGCGACGACCGTGCAACCGGCCGCGAGCGCCGGTGCGATCTTGCGCGCGATCATGGCGAGCGGAAAATTCCACGGCGTAATGGCCGCGACAATGCCGATCGGTTCCTTC
>Ga0255336_101140_pt1 | contig 23045 bp, 29 predicted proteins | sample MeOH1_35cm_T3_17_FD_189102 | JGI IMG/M metagenome (GOLD analysis project Ga0255336, IMG submission 189102) | Sandy soil microbial communities from University of British Columbia, Vancouver, Canada - MeOH1_35cm_T3_179 | ecosystem: Engineered > Artificial ecosystem > Sand microcosm > Unclassified ...
GCGTTTTCTCTTTTTTTTTTTTCTTCATGGTCCATCTCGTGGACCACAGCTCTGACCGCAGCTTGCCCGCAGCCCTGACTTTTTTGATGAATATTACAAATTGCTCTTTCCGCTGACCTACAACCTTCCCCCCAAATATTGTGCGAAACTTACGTGGCCTCATGTTCAGCAATCGAACGTACCTTTCTCGCATACATCCGCACTGCATCCGCGGTCAGTTCGCTCGGCATGGCCATCACGCAACTTTTCCACTTATCCCTTTCCAATCAAACCACGACCATCGTCTTAGGGAGTGTCTTTTGCGTCTCCGCAATCGGCGTCGTGGTTGTCGGATGTGTACGCTATTTCCAGACGCAGGAGAAATTGATCAAGGGCAAAATTTGTACCGGAGGAGCGACGACGACAGGCATGATGGTGGCCTTTACTGGAGTAAGTTTCACACGCCCGTCCGGGATGGAATGGAAGAACGAGGTGGACTGTCAGGAAGCTGACTTTGACTTTCATCCAGGTCGTCGTCGCCCTGTTTGTGTTAATTTTGGTTCAGGATTGAGCGCTGATCGTTGGTTGACAATGATCTGGACTGTCAGGGCCGTCGAGCAAACGAAAATCAATGGATTTCATGGGCTGAATAAAAGTCAGGTCACCAAGACTGTTCACGCGCGTGTATGTGCGTGGTTCAGGAAAATAGGACCACAGATGGCAGGTTCTAGCTCGGACCGGTCGAGCAGCCAACAAGCTTTGCAGACAGTGATGACCATGCACGTCTCATTTCATTTTGGGAGGTTGGTGTGTGACACCTCTACCTGATCGAAACCAAAGGTTACAAGAACTTCTCAACGGCGGAGACTATCTGGGTCAACATGACGGCCAAATTTGACGATCTTTTCGCTTACCTGTCAGCCCAGTGTTGTCTGGCTCGACAGCGACCTTGGTCACTTTTCCGTCTTCGGTTGCCACGGCATATCTCTTGCTTCGACTGTTGCCCAAGATCTTGGCGGCATCGAAATCGACATCCCAGGCTTTGGTGAATTCGCCGGCAGGATCAGCCAGAAACCGGATGCCGCTCGTCTTCTTCTCGTCCAAGCTTTTCTGCCACGCTTTCATCCTAAGCCAGGATGAGCGGCCGGACATGTGAACCGTGGGGGATTATCCTCTTACACGAAGGCATCATTGACCGAGACCACAAAGACCTTGCCCGCGCTCTTGAGCTTGTCACTCGCGATGTAGCCGGGCACGTGGGTTTCCGAGCAGGCAGGACTGAACGCCGCTGGGACGCCAATGATGAGACCTTTGCCCGACCCGAGTTCGCTGGCCAGATTGACTTTGTTGCCCGGGCTGTCCTCGAAGAGGTCAACATTTGGGATTGCGTCGCCCACTTTCACCTGGATCCACCCTCGGTTAGCAGGATTGATTTGGGACCAAAGGTTCGATCCATACCATGACTGCGGCAGTAACGTGAAATGACCTGGTCGATGAAATAGACGAACGAAGCGATCTGGTCGACCGAACAACTGATCTCGCCAGCATCTTGAGGGGAGGACGATGGTAGTAGTAGGGAGAAAGTGGGGTAAAGCTTCCTCAGCGGGGAGATGGCTGAGACAGTCAATTACGTCAAGGCCAACAGAGACACTGAAACAGAATGAGGGCGGAGGCAGATAGGCAAGGCCGAGCTTAGTGATCAAGGCATGAGCCCAGATCTAGAGTCGCTGCGGACGCAGCCTTGGATTGGAGTTACCAGGGGCGACACGTGTTGGGAGATTTGGAATAGAGAGGCTGAATAATTTAATGTTCTAGAACGCCGCCGCAGGGGCAGACAGATCCCTACTCAATCAAGATATCCGGGCGCGGCAGCGGTGCTTCCGGGTTGACTACTGTAGCAGGCTAATTCAGCGGCGTCCGCTAGTTGCTGGCACTGGCGTAGATCATGGATCATAATTGATCGTTGTCAGGTAGCCACTAGATAGTTGGATCCGGGTATATCTAGTCACTATGGAATTCAAGTCATAAGAGATTCAAATACCCGATCTTTCTCGCACCCTAACCTCTCGACGCTTTTTACAGGATCAACGACATTATATATCCACACAGCGAGTGGTCTCCACGTCGCTTGCAAGTATACCACCACCAAATCGTTTCTTAACTTTAATCGGAACTGGGTCTCTAATATTTGTGCTGAGGAACCATTGAGAGATTCCAGCAGGAAAAGATCTCAGATTGTCGAAAAGAGCAGCACTAGCATTTGTGCTTAATAACGACGTTCCCCCTTCCTTGCTTTCACTTTCACGGCCAATGTCTTCTTCAACCATGGATGCTCTTTTCGACTTGGTCTACCAACTCAGCAAAGGTACAGTAACTACCAGCGTTCCCTGCCTGACTTGCCAGCAGTGGCATGACCGGCTGGGTCACGCAGCATGATGCGGCCATCGAGTCCGACCTCGGGCCCCAGACATTGATTTTACTCTCGTTATCAATTATGGCGATGGGGATGAAGAAAATGACCCGAGTTCCTCCCCCCAAAGACATCCCACTGGCTGACAACGACAAGCCCAGATTTAACCCTACAGGCGCAGTTTCAACCTCCAGGGGCATCCGGCCCAGCATGACGCCAATGGGGACAAACTGCCTCGAGCGTCCAGTCTCCTGTCCTCGATGGTTAGCCAAAAGCTATTGGATGCTGCACACATCAGGAATGACAGGGATACTGGCCGAGGCAATTGACCCAGCAGCTTCAGACGTGGCCACCAGGCATCAGATCGGACGCTGCGTGCAGACTCTGACAGAAGAAGGATAGACCAGTATTGCCGGTCCTACATGGAAGAGCTCTTCAAGGTGGAGGAGGAATAAGGACTGCAGTAAATCGATCGTCTCGCGCTATCAGTCCGGGGTCTGGCTGGTGATGTCCTGATAGCCAGCGGTGTAATTGTTTGGGCGAGACTAGAGAGGTTCACTAGAGGATAAGCCTGAAGCCACTGAAGAACCGGCAAGGAATGATCGCCGCTTCCCCAATCGGGTTCAGCCCAAGAGATGAATGAGATGGATTGCAGCGATTTTACTCTTTGGAGCTCTCGCCTACGCACCACTCGCCATCCTTGCTCACCCCCCTCGCAGTGGTCACAATCGTCACTCGCTCCGCACACCCTGGCCAGCCTTTCGCACTGCTCGATCGACTCTCATGTTCAGTCCACTGGACAGACCTGCCGTTCACCTCGCTGCGGGTCGCGTGTGGCGAGCGCGATCATTGCCTCCTCTGGCTGTGAGGATCCGCCCACTGTTTGTGCTGTCTGAACGCTCCACAAGTGACAGGCATTGAGGATCAGTCAACGATGGCCGTTGGCCCTTATTACCACCATTCTCAGTAATTATTGTTGCGCCTCACTCGTCATCTCCATTGTGAGCCCGAGCCCGAGCCCGACCTTCTGGTGGCTGAGGCTACCCCGATCAGGGCGCGTGTAAAGCGTCTCTTGTGTGCTCCTCTAGCGCTTTTAGCCGTCCAGCCGCAACCTGCTACCTCCCCACTGCAGTGTCCACAGCACCCAGCACGGGTCGACGGCGCAACCTGTCAGTCAACTCAGGATACCGCCGCTGCTACCACACTTCCTGCTCTTTCTCTCTCCTGCTGTGGCGGCGGCGTCGACTTCTCCTCTTCCCCGTCGGCCAATTTCTCCATCTCTTGCCACCTGCGATCTTTGCCGACCCACGTCTGACTCGGATCGACCTCGCGCCAGTCCAGCAGCATCGGCGGGAGTGTTTCAACTCCCGTTGATCCAGAATCACCCAGCGGTCAAGCGGGCCCATCCCAACTTGCTTCGACGCTCGTTTTCAACCTGAGGGCGGTACCCGCATGCCGTTGTGAGTGCGGCTGCATGCCTTGGATTGCATCACCCAGCTCTCTCTTGGCCATTCGTTCGCAGGATCCGGGTTGATTGCCATCCCGGTCGGAGTGACCCCGCGCAGCCTCTCGCGATTTGGACGCTGTCTGTTCGCGATGGACAATCAAGGCGCTGGTGGCGGAGGAGGAGGCGCCAATAATTCCAGCGACTTTGTGCGCAAGTTGTACAAGTATGGCGTTACCTGGTCCTGGCGGGTTTTCCACAAAACTGACAAGCGGTGTGGTAGAATGCTGGAGGATCCTTCGTACTCCTCTGTCGTGCGCTGGGGCGACGACGGCGACAGCTTTGTCGTTCTGGAGAACGAGAAATTCACCAAGTCGATCCTGCCGAAACATTTCAAGCATTCCAATTTTGCCAGTTTCGTTCGCCAGCTGAACAAATACGACTTCCACAAGGTGCGCCAGAGCAATGAAGAGGGCGGCACGTCGATATACGGACCCAATGCGTGGGAATTCAAACACCCCGAGTTCAAGGCCAACAACAAAGATAGCCTGGACAACATCCGACGCAAGGCGCCGGCGCCTCGGAAGACATCCAATCTCAGCGACGAACAACTCCCCATCCAGCAGATTGACCTGATGAACCAGCAAATTGTGGCGCAGGCCCAGCAGATTGAGTCGTTGGTCCAAAGTAACCATCAGCTGCAAATCAATCACCAAATGGTCGTCCAGGAACTGCTACGGCTGCAGAAGACCGTGATCAACCACGACCGGGTCATGCAAGATGTCATGACCTTCTTGCACTCGGTCGACGCGAAGCAGCGCCGGGACAGCAAGACGCTGTTCCCCTCCAACGCTGATACTGCCCAAACCGGCTCCACCTTGACCCCCACGAGCCAGACCATCCCTCCTCAAGACGACGATGTGCCCGCGTCACCCTTGCAGCATGCGTCCAAGTTGTTGAGCGACATCAACGCCGACGTCCAGTTCAACACCTCCGGCCTGGAACAGATGAACACGGCCAATCTGGGCACGACAGCCCCCGTTCAAGCCGACCCTCGCTCGGCGCCGTTTCGAGGGCCCAACTCGGCCGCGTCGAGTGGAAGCATGGGCTTCTCCAAGATCAATCCGAATGAGCTCGAGCAAATCGTGTATCCCATGGGGTCCAACAACGGCATCGATCCCATGTACAGCGAGCACGTTCACAACATTCCTTACCCCATGCCTCCGAAAGATGCCCTGGACCCACGCGCCCAGTATGCCGAGTCTCGGAAGAAAAGCGGCTTTTCTGACCCGGGCTGGAGTCGTCCACCCAGAATCTTACTGGTGGAAGACGACCCGACCTGTCGACAGATTGGTGGCAAGTTCTTGTATTCATTCTGCTGTGTCGTTGACACCGCCCTGGACGGGCTTGAAGCCGTCAGCAAGATGCAAGAAGGCGTCAAGTACGATTTGATCCTGATGGACATCATCATGCCCAATCTGGACGGCGTGTCTGCGTGCCACATCATTCGACAATTCGACCGCACCCCCATCATCGCCATGACGTCCAATATCCGATCCGATGACATTCAGATGTATTTCCACCATGGCATGGATGACGTCCTGCCCAAGCCATTTACACGCAAGTCCCTGATGGACATGCTGGAAAAACACCTGACGCATCTGAAAAAGGTGCCGCCGGGCATCGAGTCGCAGCCCCAGCCCACTTTGACGGCCCCTTCCGGGCCACAGTCATCGGCGACGCATTCGGTTCGTGATGACATGTCGGCGGGAGCATCTCCTGCCGGCTCCACCGGGACCTGGAACTCGCCGAGCCAATACTCGGGAGTCTCGCCGGTGAATGCGAATATGCCCTACACGAATATGCCTCAGCAGCAACAATATGGGGACCCGAACGGTAATTCCACCTCGTTCCACGGCCCCCCTCAGACGCCTGTGGGGATGAGAGGCCCTCAGATGCCACAATCACAATCGCAACCACATCGACGCGGACTCTCCGAACTGTCCGGGGGGGCTGACATCGGAGGAGTGAACAAAAGGCCACGAATATACGCGCCACCGCAGCCCATGGCTGCTCCCATGCGGCAATAACGTCACTTGGCCGGAGGGAAACGACGATCGCTGGCTTGTTCGACATGAACAAAATTAGGGAAGAGTTCCTGGACTTGAGCCATATTCACCAGGATTCAGGGCCAGCCTCGGTCGCGACCACTCCTTACTCGAGCATGGCATCAACGTCGTGTGGGAAAGAGAGCTAGAGCTATGGGTACAGGAAGGCGAAGGATCATATTAAAGGGGCATACAGCGACCATCTTATGACTTATGAACGATGTGAGCGGAAATTATGGTAATCTTGATCCGTGGCAATTACAACGGTTATACCCTTGCGGCCAACAAGGATCTTGCCATAACAGTGTTGCGAGCGACCTCTTTTTGGTGGCGGAGGATGACGTTACGGCGGAGAGGAAGGCATCTGTGTGGCCAAAACTTTCGGCAAGGGCTGGGAGTTCCGGGCATTTGTTACTGTACAGAAGTTCTGATGTGATGTAATGCTATGTGCAGAATACGACTGACCACTTTCTCCAAGTCGGGTATCTAGGAAGCGACTCCAGCCCTCCCAATAACAGCGAGATGGAACTTTTGCATGGCTTCGTCCCTCCATCGACGTCATCACGTCTAGGGGATGAACCGTTATCCACTGAAACCCAAACCCATCTGTTGTGATTGTTGACGGTGCTGCGGCGGCGGCGGTGGTAGTAGCAGCGATCTTATCTTGTATCAATTGTGAATCCGCCAGTCCTCAGCAAGATGTCAAATGCCCAATTTCTGTTTCTCCTTCTCCCACTGCTCCGGCGTCAGACAGCGCGGGGTCCAGGCATGAATGGCTGCAATCTCCTCCCTGAGCGCATTGTTCACCAGCCTGTGCCGAGCCAGCAAATTCTTCTTTTCAAACTCTGGTGAGACAATGATGGCGTTGAACGCTTGGCCGCATCCGCCAGACATGTCTTCGATCTCAACGTGGGTGGCATTGATCTTCTGCCGCAGCGTCGCCGAGAGCGACTCTGGTGTGATGCTGGATGATGCCGCGACCACGGTGGCCGATGTATCGCTCTGTGCGGCCATGGGCAAGGGGGACAGTCGGGGGCCAGTGGCAGACAACCACAGCGAGCGGCGGGATGGTGTGGACGATCGCAGAGCGACAAGTCGTGCTGAAGGAGCTTTGCGGGCGGCCAGCAAGGCAAAGCGGGCGGGCATGGACGCTGCGCACGTCTGGCTTAAGACGACACCAAATACAGTCGTAGTGGAAGTGGCGTGCTGAGTCCTGTTGCGGAGTGTACTGCAAATCTGATGATTTGGTCGGTTAGCGGATTGGTTTAGAAATCATTGGAGGTTGACTGCCAATCCGGGTGAATTACGTCATTGGGATTCAGTCGCATGGTTCTGACACCTGTGACCAAACAGGCTCGACACCGCTCCCTGAGGGTTTGTGCTGGAGGCTGGAATCAGATCTGGCAGTAGAGGCATGGATACGACGGTCTACGGTTGCTGATGTTGCGCAATCTCTTACCACATTTCGTGACCAACTGCAGCAAAAGGGTGAATTTTAGCAAAAGGGTCAACTTTAGCACGACCATGACCTCCTCACCTTTCACTCGGGCAGTCGTTTCTTCGATGCGCAGACTGTACCCGGAAGCGCTTGCCGATAAATCCTTTGACAACACAGGCCTCCTGCTCGAAGCGCCATTACTGCCCTCCCGTCGAAATCGCAACTCCGTCCTTCTGACTGTCGACCTAACCCGAGCAGTCGCCGACGAAGCCATTGAGAATAACCACTCGGTCGTCGTTGCATACCACCCAGTTATCTTCCGGGGACTGAAATCCATCACGTTGGATGATTCGCAACAACAATCCTTGTTACGCCTCGCGGCCAATGGCATCAGCGTCTACTCTCCGCATACCGCGGTCGACATTGTGCCAGATGGCATGGCCGACTGGTTGTGCGACGTTGTGACCGGATCTTTGGGTGCTCCTGAACCAGGAGAGCAATCACAGTCCCCTCCGCCCTCGTCAGAAACAGATGTGACCACTCCGCTCGAACCAGAAATGCCTCCTTCCGCGAAGCCGCCCACTCGAAGATCTGCCGACCATGACTCGACGGATGACCCCTTTGTGTCCCCGACACCAAAGCAGAAAAGCAAGACATCCAGGCCCGCTGTTCAACACCGGACCTACTCTAAGCCCGCTTATCCTCGTCCCACGTCATCCTACTATCCGGCGTCGTTACCCAATACTCGAACGGTGGTGACTTCATCACCTCAGTCTGCCATTGATGCTGCAAACCAAATCACATCATCCCAGACATTCAACGTGAACAATACCGGTGCAGGACGGCTCATTCAATTCTCGACCCCGCAACCGCTGGCATTCCTCATAACACGGATCGCGCACGCCATTGGCCTGCCCAAAGGGTTCCCCGTTGCGATTCCGCAGTCTGCATCCGTGGAAGATATCCGAATCAAAACTGTGGGCGTGTGTCCCGGATCGGGATCCAGCGTCCTGAGGAATTGTCGTCCGCCACCCGATCTGGTGTTTACCGGAGAATTGAGCCATCATGAAGCTCTGGCCGTCATCGAGCGTGGCGGCTGTGTCGTGAGCTTGTTTCACAGCAATAGTGAGAGAGGCTATCTCTGGGCCGTGATGAGGGAGAAACTTGAAAAAGAGGTCAGAAGGGAATGGCAGCGTGTGAGGACGGAGGCCGCCAATGGGGCTGAACAGAGAGAAGACAAGTTATTACAAGATGAAGAGGTGGAAGTCGTGGTCAGTAAAAAGGATAGAGATCCATTCGGGATCGTCGTATTGAATGAGGCTCCGGTCGAAGGGCTTAACGTCGGCAGTTGAATGCACGGACGGAACATCACAGACAGAAAAGGTCATGAATCCAGATTCTGCATCCTTGACCAAGGCAGTCGTCGCTGTCGAAGCGTTGGCCAAAAGAAAGGGGGTATCAGGACGGGGCTTCAACATCGCATAATCGGGAAGGGATCTATATCTCTTCTTCTCTCTCTTGTCTGTGGCTGCTCTGGCCTTGGCTCCAAAGACCACGCATTTCATCTCCGGCTCCAACCCCACGACCGAGTTACATCTGCTCGACCAACCACTTGACACCACCGATCAAATTGCCCACAAACTGCTGGCTCTCGGTCACGGAGGGGAACATCCAAAAGTAATGTGGCAGGCCCTTGTAGTGGTCGTGTTTCGTCGGGACGCCGGCCTTCTTCAACGCGGCCTCCATGACATAGGCGTCATCCCGCAGCGGGTCGCGCTCACAGCTGACAAAATAGGTGGGCGGAAAGTTCTTGTGGTTATCCGTGGCGAGGACCGTGAAGGTGTCGCTGTCCTTCGGGTCGACGCCGGCATGCGTGTAGAAGATGCGCATCGACTCCTTGTCGATGATGGGCACGTCCTTTTCGTTATCCTGGTACGCCGTATACATGGACTCGTACTCGGCCGGCACATGCTCCCAGTGCAGGGTGCAGGGGACAATGGCCGCCACGCCCTTGATACCGTCGCGTTTACTTGGGTCTTTGACGATGCGGTTCGCCACTTGAAGTGCCAGGGCACCGCCCGCGGAGCCGCCGATGCTGTAGAATTTGTTCGGGTCGCCGCCGAAGGACGCCGCGTTCTGGCGAGCCTGTTTTCGGTGCGTTCAGGATGGCGGTGTTGGAGAGAGGGGAGTCGGCGAGAGAAAGGATGATGGATGAACTTACCCATTTGTACACCGTCAACGTATCTTGCAACTGGGTCGGAACCTTGAACTCGGGCGAGAGACGGTAGTCGACGTTGATAATAATGGAAGGCACGGCCTCAGCAACCACGCGGCATAACAGATCGTCCGAGTTGATGTCGCCTGTCATCCAGCCCCCGCCATGCGTCCAGATGGCGACGGGAAGGGGTCCCTTCTTGGACGCCTCCTTGGGCGTGTACAGTCGATACTTGATGCCTTCGACCTCTCCATCCTTGCTCTCCACCGCGTCTGACGGAGGCGGGAGCTGAGGAAGCAGTATTTCGACCAGCTGGTCATACTGCGCACGAATATCCTCTGGGCTCCCACCCAGGGTCATGCGGCCGCCTAGGCTCTTCTCCAGCTAATACACACCGAGTCAGTCATCCGGCTCGGGAGATTAGCTTGGTTGCACCTACTTCTAGCCATGACGGCGTGTAAGACATCGTGAAGAGAGTCTAAATAAAACAATGATGGGGGGGAAAAGTAGAGACGGAGGTAAAGGTAGAGGCTTCGCGACAAAAAGTGAGGACAAGGCAGGTTAAATGAGGACTGGGACTCGGCCCTCAGGCGCGTAATATCTGTCATCTCGGGCTTGAGGGACAATGACTGACGGTCTTTCGCCCCGTCAGACTTTTGCGGGGAACTCGGCAATGGGGTTCTTTCCTCGGATCGGGGAAAAGGGCCTTTCCGTAAGCGTCAGACGGAGAGGGGAACCCCGAGCGCTGGGCAAAGCAACCTCGTGGCGGCACAGTCATGCGTGAGGCTTCGGATGAATTCTGTTCAATCACAAGCCTCCTGCACAGTGTCTGGGAGAGTAAGTCCACCAAGGCTTATGCACGTGACATGGCTGATCCGTGTCCGACCCAATCTGTCCATTGAGGTGCCGGAGGAGCTGATTGGCTGAGCGAATCGCCTTCCGAACCAGGATACATTTGCTCTTGCCGAGCGAGAGGGTGAAAGGGGTCACGGGGCAATGCCCCGTATGACAGATTTGGAAATGGAACTCGAAGTATCCTGGTTGTCCGCAAGCTTCCTAGAAGTGTGGGAAATATGACTTCTGGAACGGATCAGTAGGGCCGATAAGACAGACCTGTTTGTGATTGCAGGATCAAGAAATAATGGGAGAGTTGTCTATACCTCGCCAGATCCCACGCTCGGTCCCATCCTGGCCGGATCGAATTTTCTCTCGTCTTGACGTTCTCGAATCCGTCTTGCTTGAAGAGGGCCGCGGGCCGGTAAAGGAGTAAATGGTGCCACGCAGTGTCCTTTTCCATCGGCGATTCAGACTGCCTCGCCAAAATTATAATGCCCCGTCTTCTGTGCGTGTTCCATCGCACCCTTTTCGCCGATGCATAGGGCACCGCAATCACCACATTTGACGTGGAACCCAGCCGTGTCGGTGTAGTAATGCCTTTCCTGTAACTTTCGGCAGAGCTCGATTGCCTGCGGGAGAATCTCGTCGGAAAGAGGCTGCTCGAACTGCTTCACATCGTCCTCAGGAGGCATCCCGAACAAGCTCAAGGCGATGATGTCGTAGTGGATTCCCGAATAAACCACAAAACACCGACGCCGCGCACCCTCGTTGTATCGGTCGACACGAAGTGACTGGACATCAATGCTGCAGATTTCAATGTCGAATTGCTGGCTGAGGATGTCCAGCTCAATCTGGCCACCCCAGGCATTTTCGGTCTGGATCCACTGACAATACGTATCCGGGTCCTTGTTATCGAGGATGACCTTGGTGTACTTGTCCGGGTGCGCCTGGATCGTCTGCGCGACAATAGATCGTAATTCGTGCATCGTGTCCATATCCGACATGACCGCGCTGGCGACAGCCCGGAACATGCATGAATTATCATCCGGCATGATCCTCAAAACCAGACTTCCCCCGAGATCAGGAAGGAAAATTTCCGGAGGGTCCGACATTTCTGGGCTTTCCTTTCTCGATAAGGATAATGGAGCGCTGCCCGAGGATGGAGCCGGTCTTACCGGACTTTTTGTCGGAGCCTTGGTCGGGGCTGGAGAAGTCGGCGGTCTCGATGAACCGGCTTGAGGCCTTTCGACGCTTGCTGAGATGCTTCCGGGTCTTTGATCCATGCTAGGAGCTGCATTCTGATGGTTGACGGTATCGATTCGGTTGACAATGAGTTGCTCACCATTGAGCTTCACGTCAAGATCGGACAAGAGCGTCGACGACGGATAATCATCAAGGGAGAGCAGCTTTGGCGGATAGCCGTGCTTTATTTCAAAGGACGATATCGATGTCTCAGTGGCAATCGTCTTTCGCAGAGTCTCCACGGTAGCCGAGGCGTCCAGTGTGACCGTGCTGCTTCGGCCCGAAGGCGCCCTGATGCGTATTCTCATGCCGAATTACAAGAGCTGGAAGACAGGTCACACATCAGAGAGGGATCCTGGATGATAGGAACACCGCCTGGAACGTCGGTCAACTTTTCCCTCTTGATCTTGCCACACAGAATCCCAAGGTCGGCAGAAGAAGGCCAGCGTCTGACAAATGCCGCGTCATACACTCTCCGGTTTGGATGGATGAGTTCCGCCAGACTTTGGCTGCCGGGATGGATGCGTGAACAGGTGATCTACCATCCTGGGATCGGGATATTTGATGGTGTTCCTGGAGAATGCCGCCCAGAGTCGGTTAGATCATCCTTGCTGCCGCCGCGCCCACTCTGACGCGACCACTTGCGCAGGAACGCGTGCCATTGCGCAAAGAGGTCTGCAACGCCAAACGGCCACCGTCCACCATGAACTCGTGAGACGGAGGTGCAAGGCTATCACCACTCGATCTAGAGTCTCGCCACCGTGGGCATCGTGCAGAGTCTATATGCCAAGACCCAGCTCGGACGGCTTGCCGCATTGCAAAGGTCTCTGTCCGGCGCCGTGACACCGCGACTCTCGTTCACTATGCACCCCTACTGAGAACATCAGGCCCTAGATTTGATAGGCGCGGCCATCAGTTCGGTGACACCATGGCAGACACCGCGGACGCAGACTCGGCGACGCCAAATTCACCCCAACCGATCCAGTCGATCGAGGTGGAGACTGAGGTCAAGGCAGAAGAGGGGGGCGACGACGACGCCGGTGGGTCTGGTAATGATGTCGATGAAGAGGGTGGCACCACCGCTGGAGATGAACCGCCTGTTTCGACGGAGCAATACAAAGCGCTGAAGAACATTGCCGAAGTCCTCACCAATTTCAAGGTCAAAGTCAAGGGCGACGAGTGAATTCTCCCGACCCAGGATGCGCTACCAAGCTAATCGTCGCAGGGACCATTATCCTTCCGCCCTCTTCAGGCGGATTCCGAACAAGCGCAATCTCCCAGACTATTATGAAATCATCAAAGAACCCAGCGCGCTCAGCACGCTGAAAGGGAAAATCCAGAGAAAGCAATATACGGGCATGCCCGAGTTCGTTCGCGATTTCGCGTTGATCGTCCACAATGCGCAAATTTACAACCGGCCGAATTCAGGCCCGGTCAGAGACGTGTTGCAGCTGCAGACCGTGTTCAACGAGGAGCTTCAGAAACTGGTGGAGCAAGGCTTGATCAAGGAGGAAGAAACGGCATTTCCCGACCTCGGCGAAATACCGTACGCTACGCCCGAACCCGATCCCGTCTCAGAGGAGGAGGAGGAGGAAGAAGAAGAGGGCGAGGACGAAGGCGAGGAGGATGACGAGGATGAGGAGGGAGACGACTCGGACGACGATCGACGGAGGCGAAGAGCGCGCAAGAGTGGCCGAGCCAGCATCTCCAGTCGCCGGCCTGGCCGTGACGATGACGAAGAAGGTGGTGGCAAAGGGGGGGGAGGCGCCAATGATACCGACATCCGAAAGCGCAGAGGTCGGCCGCCGAAAGTGGACACACCGATGGAAGCCCGGATCAAAGCGATTTTGAAAGGGATCCGCAAGCTCAAGGACGCGTCGGGCAATCTCAAAATTCGGCATTTCGAAAGGCTGCCGGATAAAGCCGAGTATCCAGCCTATTTTCAGGAAATCAAAGAGCCGATTGCGCTGGACACGATCAAAAAGAAGGCCAAACGAAAAAAGTATCAGTCGGTGGAGCATTTCATGAAGGATATCGACTTGATGTTCAACAACGCCAAAGCTTTCAATGAAGATGGAAGCGAGATCTACCAAGATGCGGTCGAGTTGCACGCCGAGGCCGTCAAGCTCGCCGAGATCGAAAAGGCAAAGCCTGATGATGAATATCTCATGGAGGACGGACGACTGCCTCTGCCGAATGGTATTTTGCACAAAAATGAGCTGTGGAAGGTGGGCGACTGGGTGCACATTCAGAATCCGAACGATGTGACCAAGCCCATCGTCGCCCAGATCTATCGCACCTGGCAGGACGCCGAAGGTCAAAAATGGATCAACGCTTGCTGGTACTATCGCCCAGAGCAAACCGTGCATCAGTATGAGAAACACTTCTTCCCCAACGAGGTGGTCAAGACAGGCCAGTACCGTGACCACCAGATCGAAGAGGTCATCGATCGCTGCTTCGTCATGTTCTTCACCAGGTACAGTCGCGGCCGGCCTCGTAACTTGGATCCGTCCAAAGAAGTCTACGTCTGCGAAGCACGGTATAACGAAGAAAAGCACAAGTTCAACAAGATCAAGACCTGGGCCAGCTGCCTCCCGGACGAAGTCCGAGACAAGGACTACGAAATGGATCTATTCGACGCCCCTCGCAAGATTAAGAAGATTCCCAGTCCCATCAAGCACTTGCTGAAAGACGACGCCAAAGAAACCGACGACATCCCGTCGCCCCAATGGGGACATCCCAATGCACCGCCCATTGTCGGCGCCGTTCACAAGCAGCCTCGCGATGAGAATGTAAGTCTGGTTCGAATGCTCCCTCTGTGTTGATTTCAGCCCATACCTCTGTTCGCTTGTTGGGCCGTCGTTCCGGAACTTGTCTTGCTGACATGACCTTCACAGCAATCTCCACCACCAGAACCCACACCCCCTCCGCCCTCGACTCCTCCACCACCGCCCGTGCGACCTCCTTCGAGCATGATGTTACCGCATCCACCACCCGCTCGGCCCAGCGTCGATCCACCAAACGGCGCGGGACCAGGACTCCAGCCGCCAGTGACACGACCGTCACCTTCTGTGACGCCACAGATTACTCCATACCAAGCACCGTCGACCTCCCCAGCTCCTCAATTCGGTGGCCAGATTCCTTACCAGCAACCTCCCACACCCTACCTTCGAGGAGGTGCGACGCCGCAACAAACCCCGGCCCCTCCGCAACCCACCCCCTACCTCGGCCAACAGCAGCTTCATCCTCCACCGAGCTTGTCAGCCGCTCACCCCACGAGTTATGCAGGCGCCACTCCTTCACCCGCGTATGGACGGCCTCCGATAGCGCCCACACAACCTCCGCAGTATCCTGCCTACGCCGCGAACAACGCGCACGAACCTCGAGCACGTGAAACTTACGTGCTGTCCGAGACTGCCAATGAGTCGATCCCCCGGGAGATTCGAGATCAATTTCCGCAGGACGACCAAGGTCGGGTCTTGTTCTTCACCAAGCCTCCGATTGATACAAGGCGAATCATCCAAGGAAAAGATGCTGCCGAGAGAGGCCAACCTCTGGCCCATTCTGAGGAATACCTGAATGCCAAGGCGGAGCGTGACAAACTGGGTGCCGGACAAAAGCGTGCCCTTCAAGATCAGCAAGAATCCCACGCATACAAGAAACTCCGGCCTGGTCAGTTGGGTGAAGAGCGGGAAGCTGACGGTCGGATCAAAGCCAATCATGCGAGAGCAGCACAAATCAAAGCCGAGACAGAGAAGCACAAACAAGAAGCTCTGGAGGCCGAGCGTCAATTGTGGCTGCGAGCAATGGGCAAGGGTTTGCTGCTGCTGAGTGAGCAAATGGAGACAGCCACGGTGAATGAATACAAACTGCGCTACGGCGACGAATGGGAGCGGTATCTGCACGAAGATCGCTCGAGGCATGAGGAACGAACCAAGAAAGAAGCAGATCGTGACCAGAAAGATCAGGAGTTGAGGTCACGATTTGCGACCGAACCGGTCTGCGACTCCAATTGGTCCAAGGCTTCCAATCTCTGGACTGGCCATTTCAAGGTGAGTCTGCTGTGATGAGTCGTCGTGTCTAAGAACGTGACTATGCCTTTGACAAGCATGCCGGACCTCCGCCTTACGGCACGAAGGAGTCCATGGTCGGAAGGCCTCAGATGTCCAGTCTCTTTCCTTTTCTTCCTCTTCTTCGGTCCAAGGATCATTGGCTAATTTCTTGGGTGTCCATCCACAGGACGATTATGACCCTCGATATTAGCTTACATAGCACCGCGTGCACCCGCCGGGACTTTGGCTCTACTCATACTTCCCGCTGGCACATCTGTCCGCACTGGTTTGCACTGCTGCGGATTGGCGATGGCCTTTGAACCAGACCATGACGCCATCACAACAATGATTTCCTTCTCCAGCCAAAATAGGCCGGAGTGGAGTTCTTCAGTGCGCCCAGACCTGAAAGTTCTTCTTCAGACATGATGGCGTAGAAAATCATGCAAGCATCATGACGGTTTCGGATTCTTCTGGGACCGATCTTGTTTATTTTCCCGTATTCCTCTATTCAGTGCTCGTTCAAATTGTGTGGCGCTGACAATAAGCCTGAAACTCCGCAAGTGGGATGGCACACGCATCAACGCCTTATATCGGTCGACGCGACCAACCCTGGTCTATTGATTTGGCAGTTGAAATTGCCAACCGTGAGCTATGTCAATAACTGGCCATTGACTCAAACAGCTCTGCTCTCTTCTTCTTCCAGCTGTCGAGTTCCGCCTGGGCCCTCCTCACCTCTATCCTCGAAGCTTCGACGTCCGGAGGCAACCCGTGGAATGCACTCAGCTTCTTCTCCAGGTCCTGCACGTCCCGGGCCTGACGCCGTACCAGATCTTGTTTGGCAGCGACGTCTTGAACAGTGGGACCGTCAATGCAAAGTCGCTCCAGGGCGGCCACGCGATCGCGGTACTCGGACAATTTGAGGCTGACTTGTTTGGCGTCGCGGGTCCATTGGCCGGTTTGAGAGTGCATCCGCTCGCGTTCTGGACGGCTCGAGGCGTGGTTGGCGCGGAGGGTAGCGATGGCGTGGTTGGTCGATGTGATTTCCTGGTTCAGGCTTGTGACTGAGGCGCGCAGCTGGCGGAGGTCGGTATCGAGCGTGAAGAGCTGGTGCGTGAGCTTTACGATTAAGGGACCAAGATCAGAGACCGGCGATACTGATGAGAATGTTGTTGATGGTGCTGTGGTTGCTGCTGCTGCTGTTGTTGTTATCACTGAGCTGTGGTGAGCATTGGGAGTCCAGCCTAGTAAGACAGAGGCTCTGGCGAGAGAATCCAACGCGTCTTGACCGCCCGGTGGGAGCGAGTCTTCGATCTCCTTGAGCAAACCCGCCGCAGAACGCTGCTGGCTGCGTCCCTCTTCAGCCTGATACATGGCAAGCTCCTCCAGCTGCGCCTCGTACAGGAATTTCCGCGTCTGGCCGGCAGTGACGTTGGCGTGCATGAGCTGTTGCAGCGCCTTGAGTGTAGAGCCGTTACGTTCAAAGACCGGGACTGGTGCCGGCGCATAGAGGTCGGAGAGCCAGGTCGTGACGATCAACCAGGAGTGGGACTCGAGAGCAGCGGCGCGGGCTTTGCTGGGTGATGCCTCGAATTGCATCGCGCTTGTGGCATCGAGGTCTTGCAAGCCTGTTGCTGGCCGGATGGGCAGCGAGTCGGGAAGGGGATTGTGTGGCGGAGGTTGAGGTGAAAGGCTCATGGTGTAGATCTCTCTTCACCCTTTTTCTATCACGCTTGCATACCTATTTTTTAACTGTTGGGAATGTGTTTGCATCCAAGATGGGTCGAGGGCTCAGACGAGATCAGGAAGCCCCAAAGATGAGGTCTCACTGGACTTGCCATTCAGGTTGCCCTGCACTGACCGCAGACAAGAGAATGGTCTGCCGACCGGCAACGAGGTTCACATTAAATCGATAGGACATCAGACATGGCACACTTGGCCAATGTATACAGCAAAAGTTGGTTGAAGGGCTAAATATAATATCCACGCCAAGAACCGGCTCACCCGCAGAGCACAGGAACTTGTCAGGGGCCTTTTGCATGGAGAATACAAGTTCCATGTTAGCCCAATCAGGACTCGTTTCGAGACGGAAGAAATCTGTTTGCGGCTCCTTGCCCTGCTCAGATCCGGGTAATGGCTGGGAGCTGGATAATTTGAGGTCACGAAGAGCCTGTTTACTAAGTTGGCAGAGGGCCACGAAAGGCACCCTGAACAAACCCTCTTAGGAAGTGCTTGCTGCAATCGCCGGAAGAACGGCATCTCTGTGCCAGGCTAGGAGATAGGTCCCTCGGCCTTTTAGTGCCAGCGCTGTGCATATTGTGGACTTTTTCGAGAGCTCTCTCTGCCGTATTCCGGCGAGGACGCGATTTGGGTGGCAGGTAGAAGACAAAAAGCCTTGTTGGGGATCTACACAGCAAGTGGACGAGGTTGCAAGCGCGGATGATGATGATGTGTAAATGGAGTTTTCAAACGCGACTTGAAGTGAATCACGGTATCACGTGCTCGCGGAGTGCCAGTGTGGTGTTTAGGCCTAAGGTGCTAAGCTTGGCGCCTAGAGTCAGGATTTCTAGAAATATGTCAACACCTCGCCTCTGTAAGAACACCCAACTCCACTTCGCAATCTCGCGTGCAGCTTTACCCCCATATGGATGCCCTTTACCCCTCTCATCTCTCTCAGCCCACGCCTCTTCTCCCTCGTCAACACTTCCATAAGTCGCCGCTAATATCCTGCTCAAGTAATCTCCCGACATCAAAGTTCCCATACCCTCAGCATTGACGAACCCCCTTTAAAGCTGGCGGCCCTCGCCTCCCCAAGCGGTGACGGCATAGGAACCAATTCCGTGCCTCGTGTGGCTGGACAAAGATTGCTATGGAAAAGTGATCTGCGCCTAGACCGTCACCGGCTCTGCTTCATTGAAACTGCCGCTATTGGCAGAAGCTGACTTTCTATCAGATCGTGTAGGTGAGCTCAAAATCACACGGTTAACTGTAGATCTGAGCCGTCCGTTGGTCCAATCGCTGAACAAGTCCCCGATATTCACAACCACCGGAGGGAATGTCTTGGAGTGACAGTTGGGCGGGAATACCGGGACACTGGCCCAAGTGTCTCCATGATGGCCTTGCCTCTGCCGCTCTTCATCCACTGCCGTCTGTCCTTGGATAATTAATCAATCAACCAATTCAGTTTACTTTGTTCGTCTGCGAGCTCTGATCCTCGACGCGACTTGTAGACCATCGACTCCTCGCAAGCAGTCCTCCACCAGCCGCCAATACCGCCCTCCTCCCCAGTGTGCCCACCGAACAGATAAATCCGAATCTCACCTGCTCACGCTGAAAAAACTCAACTCCGCTCACGATGTCCGGACGAATATCAGACTACGAGCGCTCTTGAAGGAAGCCCTGCGGCGCGCTGAGCAGGCAGAGAAGGGCGCCCTTCACGCAGTGGAAACTTCGTTTCAAGAGTATCTGGATCCATGCCATATACACATTTCCCAAAGCCTCTCCATTCAGTCTGACAGATCACGCTCTACTGAGGGAACCGTTACCGCACCCCAAAGCAGATGCTATCCCAAGAAATTACGTCCGTGGGAGGGATTTCTTGAAGGCCAATGGCAACGGTTCGATGAAGTGTACAAATTTTCGAGACCCCATCCGAAGCGCTCACAGAAGCCATCAAACAGTCAACAGCGTGGAAAAGGGTCACGGAATGGTCTAAAGACTACTGGACAGAGGAGTGTTCGACCGATCAAGAGCCACAGAGTCCCGGGGGTAAGTTATCTGGTCCCGAAATGGCTCTGGATGTCCTCATGTCGCTGCGTCGGCTCAAGGAGCAAGGCGTCGTCAGGGGATCTGAGTTGTGTCCTCGGTGATGGCAACTGAGCTGACCGTACCTAGCCACAACCGACAGACATGCCTCGTTCAGGAGCGTATAGACCTTGGTCCTCCAGGAACATCGTCAAGATCCTTAATGTGAGTCCTCCTCCGTCGTCATACTTCCCGTCTGACCGTAATCAGCGTCTCAAGGTGGTCCGCGTCCCTGTCTTCTGACCCAGACAGGACGAACGAGAAAACAACAGGGAAAGAGACAAGAGTGGCATTCCGCGAGTGGACGGTGGACAACCACGAGAGGTATAAAAAAGCGAGGAACCGATAATCTCCACCATCAGAGCGGCCGTACGGAGCCAATTCCGGAAAGGATCAAAGAAGCTGCAAACTGTGGTGGCGGAATGTGGAAGATCATGAAATAGGTAAAGAATAAAGCAGGACAACCAACAGCTCCCCACAACTAGTCGTAGGGGATTGTACAGCAGCCACATAATCCGAGAATCGTGTGCCAAGAAGAGAATATAAAGCCTATTGACGTTGTGGACAGGACCTTTATTCAATTTGTCGGCTGAAATGAAGACTATCAATGTGGGACGGTTCTGGACTTTCTATCCGAGCTCCATCCAGTGGTAGGCCCAAAGGGACGGCCACAGCAGCAGGACTTCCGAGTCAGTTTGGCATCTCTACTTTTGCTACACAACCCCAACTCCGACTTCATCCTCATTTCTGTCAATGCCGGCCCTCTGTTATACCACTGGAGTTTGAAATCTGTGCTAGAGTGGCCGGCGCCACCACAAGATTGGCGAGCAGAATCCTAATTATATATCGTAGATAAGCTGGCATCGACCTGGCATTGCTGACTTCCTTTCCTGTCCCCCGTCACAGCGGTCTTCGTCGTTGTGGAGTGGTAAGCGATGAACAAGATCCATCCCCGTGCAAACGAGGCAACCTGCCACCCGCCACAGATTGATCTCGAAATTCTGCCACTTGGATGATGAGTTTGCGAACAAAGCACAAGCAAGCAATGAACCTGATTCTGCCAGTCCTTGCATGGCATAAGCATTCTCGGCACAATGGGACTGTCGTATTCTGGATGGCCAAACATTTGATTCATGACTTCAACATCTCGAAATCAGATGATTCCATCTGCAGTTCCGTGTCGCAGACAAGATGCGGTCCGCTCTTGCTCCATGTATGTCGATTGGTATGGTCCCCAAGAAGAAGACTGGGATAACCGACCGACCTTCTCATGGTCTACAACGGGAAGAAGTCGCCAGCCATGACCAAGTAAATTCATACCCGCAGCCCCCATGACCGGGCCAGATCGACACTGTTACCAGCCCAAAAGCTGAGATGCTGTCTCACACCGCCAACGGCTCCGCCAAGCTTCTGTACATCGTCTAATCTGCGATCCAAGAATTCTTCGGTGGCGGCAAAATCTTTGGAAGAGTCCGTGGTCATGAACATTTCCGAGCTTGCGTAAACGGCGGCCAGAGAAGCCCGCTTCGTGTACCAGGCAAAGTCGACGGTAGTATCTCCGGCCCGATACCAGATTTCATCGGCCAAAGCATTGAGCTCTTTGAGTGAAGCTGGAATGTTTCCGAGCAGGGACATGTGTCCAAGAGCCTGTCGGGTTGTCAACTGCCACTCTTCCGCAAGGATGGTCAGACTTACGCCCTGCCACTGGTGTATGATATCTTGGTTTGCCCTGAGTCGGGCCATTGTCAACGTCTTGACCTTACTTCCTAATCCGAGCTTGACGCCTTCTGGGAACTGCACCCGATCCTTCAAGGCTAACCGCTGCGTCACGAGGTGGTAGTTGATGAGGTCGAAGACTCCGCGAGGAAACAACTGGACAGAAACGTCCAGATAGCCGGCATCTTTTGCCCCCAGCGAGAGAGCTTCGTCTGTAAAGCCGTGCCGCGGCACCCGCTTGATGGCGGTCGAAAGAATCTTGTCCTCGATGGCGGAAAACGGTGCCGGGTCAGGATGGTGGATGGAGAAATACGTTCGCCTCGCTGGCGCCGCCGTCCAACATCTCGCATGCCCGTGGAAGAGCAGCCGTGAGGTGCCCGCCCCTCTCGCCATGGGTGGTGTTCGTGCTGAATGCAAAAGTCAATATCTAAAGTAACGGACTAAGTCTTTAATGAATCAGGCAATGGGGATCGCGACTCACTCACTCGCTCACTCAACGATCTGCAGCTGACACGGGGTACAAGAACCAAGCGCGCAGATCCTTACCAGCCATCAGTATACCCACAATGTTAGCGGATCAAAGTCTCAGCCTTAACACTGCTTGGCATGTTTCCCTCTCGACTGCTGAAAGTCACTTCTACGTCCAGGGCCACGAGTTCCTGTCATCAAAGACAGGACGAACTCATCCATGTTCGCGCCAGGCTGAGAAATCTATCCGGAGCTGCAGCCGACACGCTTTCAGATTTATATCATCAAACCTCCGGCCTGGAGAGACGAGTCATCAACAGAGCCACCCGGTGCGAGCAAAGGACGACTTTAGCCGCCCGCTCCCGCGCCTACAGCCGCCCGCAGTCGTTGAGCCGGTGCTCGTCCATTGGTCTTCCCGGGGCAGTCGTATTCACAGAGTTCACTGACCACCAACGTGCTGCCGTGCTAAAGCGGCGTCCAAATCGTGAGGGGTGTCGTTCGACCAAAGAATTTTTGACCGGATGCAGCGTCCGGTATGTCGCAGAGTCGTCATCGTCATTGCCCCAACGAGGAGTCCACTGCCTAGGCGATGGCCCTGTGAAAGCCACAGGCGGGGTATGGGACAGAGGCGGCAGCACATATGCAAGGCATGGTACTTTGCGCACGAGTCGCTTTTCTCGAAATCCAAGAAGAATTCACGCGGCCGCTAGGATTGCTGCTTGATACGAGCTAGAATTTACATGTGACTGAACGACTGAACGACTAAACGACTAAACGACTGACGGGCTGAAGACTAAACGACTGAACGACTAAACGACTACGGGCTGAACGACTAAACGACTGAACGACTAAACGACTATACGACTGAACGACCACAGGTCTGAACGATTGAACGACTACATGTCTGATCGTCTGAACGTCTCCAGCCAGCACCTCGCAAAGAACTGCTGCGGCATCGAGGAATTCTCTGAAAATAGAGCTACCCATCCATCCTGACCAGACAGCAATCGGGAAGGTGGAGAAAGAACGGCCATTGGTGAGAAGGAGAAGAGGCTACAATAGTGGATGGACGTTCGGCGAGTTCAAAGAACAGTTGCTGGTGATCGCCGGAAGCAGTGCCGTGCGAGCAGGGCGCGTGTGGCCCCGGCCACGGCGCACCAAGTGGGTGTGGACATGGACATGCCTGGTGGCCATCCGCGTCACAGTGGGTTCGGACTTCAACTTCGGCATGCAGTCCTGCAGCACTCCTGCAGCACTCCTTCGGGTGGCTGTTCGCTCCTCACCTGAATCCGCATGCGACCTGCATAGTCACATTGGGGGAGGGGAAGAGAGAGT
>Ga0255336_101141_pt1 | contig 23030 bp, 20 predicted proteins | sample MeOH1_35cm_T3_17_FD_189102 | JGI IMG/M metagenome (GOLD analysis project Ga0255336, IMG submission 189102) | Sandy soil microbial communities from University of British Columbia, Vancouver, Canada - MeOH1_35cm_T3_179 | ecosystem: Engineered > Artificial ecosystem > Sand microcosm > Unclassified ...
GTGACCACAGTTCGTCGTCTATGAGTTCTTTAGACATCGCTTCCTGTCAGGCAAAACAAGACAGAAAGTTAACACCAAGCCAGAAAAGTTAACAGCCCCAGAACTTAATTTCGCAACAGCTTCTTAGTTGCCGCCGCCCGGCGCGCGACAGTTATCACAATCGACCTGCGTCAGCGTGCGTTCCGCGGGGTTTCGCGCGAGTCGCACGGCAGACAGCTTTTCACCCCACACGCAGCCTGAGTCGAGTCCGATCAGGTTGTCGCGCAAGGTCAAGCCGAGCGCGGCCCAATGACCGAACACGACCGTCACGTCGGCAGTCTCGCGCGACGGCACATCGAACCACGGCATGCAACCGGGCGGCGCCGCGTTCAGGCCGCCGCTGCTGCTGAAATCCATCGCGCCTTCGGCGTTGCAGAAGCGCAGTCGCGTCAACGCGCTGCACGTCAGGCGCAGCCGCTCGATGCCCTTCAGTCCCGGCTTCCACCGGTTCGGCTCATTGCCGTACAAACCGGCGAGCGTCTCCTTCCAGTTCGGCGCGCGCAGGGCGCGCTGCAATTCGTCGGCGAGTTCGAGCGTCATGGTCGCATCCCACTGCGGCAGAACGCCGGCATGGACCATCAGCATGCCGTTGTCGAAGTGGGCGAGCGGACGGTGCCGGACCCATTCGAGGAGGTCGGCGGCATCCGGCGCGGCGAGAATCTCGTCGATCGTGTCGCCTTTCTTCGACTTGCGAATCCCCGCCGACACCGACAGCAGGTGCAGATCGTGATTGCCCAGCACCGGCACCGCGCGCTCGCCCAGCGCAATCACGTCGCGCAGCGTAGCGAGCGACTCGGCGCCGCGGTTGATCAGGTCGCCCGCGAACCACAGCGGCGTGCCGGCCGGCGGCGCGGCCTTGGCGAGCAGTTGCTGGAACGGCGTGCGGCAACCTTGCAGATCCCCGAACGCGAGCGGGACCGGGTGCTGGGCGGAGGAAGCGAAAGACGGAGTGGCGGGTGTCATCGAGGAAGTAAGGGCGGTTTGATACATGCTGTTACGCACGAGGCGTGCCGCGTTGGGCAGTGCAGCATGCTAGCGTGACATAATAGCCCGTTTGAAGTGCCCGTATCGCGTCAGGCGGCGCAAGACGCCGCCGGCAAGTGCTCCGGCGAACGGCGCGCGCGATATTGCAGCACAACACGATGACCCTCGTGAACGGAGAACAGCATGTCGTCTTTTCATGCGCAGCAACCTATCCGTACGCTCGTAACCGGCGCGAGCGGCTTCACTGGCCGCTATCTGGTCGATAACCTGCTCGGCCGAGGCCACACTGTGATCGAAACGGTCGCGGGGCGCAGCGAGCCGGAAACGCCCACTCGCGTGAGGCTCGACATCACGTCGCCGGACGCCTGCCGGCGCGCGATCGAAATCGCGCGCCCCGACTACATCGTCCATCTGGCTGCAATCAGCTTCGTGGGCCATAACGATCCGCTCGACTTTTACCGCGTCAACGTGCTCGGCACGTTGAATCTGCTGGAGGCGTGCGCCGCTGTGGGTCACACGCCGCGCAAGCTGTTGATTGCGAGCAGCGCGAACGTCTACGGCAATGTGACGAGCGACGCGATCGACGAGAGTTTTCCGGTCACGCCGGTCAATCACTACGCCGCCAGCAAGGCGGCGATGGAAACAATGGTGCGGACCTGGTTCGACCGGCTGCCGATCCTGATCGTGCGGCCGTTCAACTACACCGGCCGCGGCCAGGCATCCAACTTCCTCGTGCCGAAGATCGTCGAGCACTTTGCGCGCCGCGAACCATCGATCGAACTCGGCAATATCGACGTCGCGCGCGATTTCTCCGACGTGCGCTACGTGGCCAACGCCTATGAAGCGCTGCTCGACTCCGAAGCGGCTGCCGAGACGGTCAACGTCTGCACCGGCACGCCCTTCACCTTGCGTGAAATTCTCACGGCGGCGAGCGACCTGACAGGCCACGAACTCGAGATTCAGATCAATCCGGCCTTCGTTCGGCAAACCGACGTGAAAATACTGGCCGGATCGCCCGCCAAACTACGCACGCTCGTGCCGAAAGTGGAGGCGATTCCATTCATGGATACGCTGCGCTGGATGCTCGCGGCTTAACCGTCTTATTTGCAACCCTCCGCGATTTTTCTTGCGGCGTGGTGACGCGCCACCTTCGCTCGCGTATAAACAATCGTCATGCGCCGAGTGAGCTTTTGATTATTCAGGCATATGCGCTATTCGTCGCACAATTCCCCGTGTATTGCGCTGATTTAGTCCGCTCCCATTCCATTGGTACGATGGTTCGCCGTGCTTTTCGGCCGCTCGCCGCGAGATCGGGTTTCAACGTCTCGGTCGAATCAACTGATGGAAACCAAATTGTCAAGCTGTTTCAAGTTGTTAGGGTTCTAGTTTTTAAAGCTGGCCGCTTTATAATCGGGGCTTCATAAGATTGGCGTTTGAGCGCCTGCCCGCATTGCAAGGGCGGCGGCGGGCGTCGACAAGAATCCGCACCACAACGCGCGGTAGCAGGTCAGTGAACCATTTCGACCCGCCGCCAACATCTAGAAGGGAATTTTCATGATTCTGGTAACGGGCGGCGCCGGTTTTATCGGCGCCAATTTCGTGCTCGACTGGCTCAACGCGTCGGACGAAGCGGTACTGAACGTGGACAAGCTGACGTACGCCGGCAATCTGGGTACGCTGAAGTCGCAACAAGGCAATCCGAAGCACATCTTCGTGCGCGCGGATATCTGCGACCGCGGCGCGCTCGACGCGCTGTTCGCCGAGCACAAGCCGCGTGCCGTGTTGCACTTTGCCGCGGAAAGCCACGTTGACCGTTCGATTCATGGACCGGCTGATTTCGTTCAAACGAACGTGGTCGGCACCTTCACGCTGCTCGAGGCGACGCGCAACTACTGGAACGCGCTCGGCGAGGTCGACAAGGCCGCTTTCCGCTTCCTGCACGTGTCGACCGACGAAGTGTTCGGCTCGCTGTCCGCTACTGATCCGCAGTTCTCCGAAACCACGCCGTACGCGCCGAACAGCCCGTACTCGGCCACCAAGGCGGGATCGGACCATCTGGTGCGCGCCTACCACCATACGTATGGTTTGCCGGTGCTCACCACGAACTGCTCGAACAACTACGGTCCGTACCAGTTCCCCGAGAAGCTGATTCCGCTGATGATCGCCAACGCGCTCGCGGGCAACGCGCTGCCGGTGTATGGGGACGGCCAGAACGTGCGCGACTGGCTGTACGTGGGCGATCACTGCAGCGCGATCCGCGAGGTGCTCGCGCGCGGCACGCCAGGCGAGACGTACAACGTGGGTGGCTGGAACGAGAAGAAGAACCTCGAGGTGGTGCACACGCTGTGCGACCTGCTGGACCGGTTGCGTCCGAAGGCGGGCGCGTCGTATCGCGACCAGATCACGTATGTGAAGGATCGTCCGGGCCACGACCGCCGTTATGCGATCGACGCGCGCAAGCTCGAACGGGAGCTGGGGTGGAAGCCGGCGGAGACGTTCGAGACGGGTCTGGAGAAGACGGTGCAGTGGTATCTGGACAACCAGGCCTGGTCGGACGAGGTGGCCTCGGGCGAGTACCGCAAATGGGTTGAGACCAACTACGCGCAGCGCGCGTAAGGGCACGGCAATGGCGCGCAAAGGCATTATTCTCGCGGGCGGTTCGGGCACGCGCCTGTATCCGATCACGCACGTCGTCTCGAAGCAGTTGCTGCCGGTGTACGACAAGCCGATGATCTACTACCCGCTGTCCACGCTGATGGTGGCGGGCATTCGCGACGTGCTGATCATCTCGACGCCGCAGGACACGCCGCGCTTCGAGGCGATGCTCGGCGACGGCAGCCAGTGGGGGATGAACATCCAGTACGCGGTCCAGCCTTCGCCGGACGGGCTTGCGCAGGCGTTCATCATCGGGCGGGACTTCGTGGCTAACGACCCGTCGGCGCTGATACTCGGCGACAACATCTTCTACGGTCACGATCTCGCGAAGCAACTGGAACGCGCCGATGAGCAGGACCAAGGCGCTACCGTGTTCGCGTATCACGTGCACGATCCAGAGCGATATGGCGTCGTTGAATTCGACAAGCAGTTCCGGGCGCTGTCGATCGAGGAGAAGCCCGCGAAGCCGCGCTCGCACTACGCGGTCACCGGCTTGTACTTCTACGACAAGCAGGTTTGCGATATCGCCGCCGATATCAAGCCGTCGCCTCGCGGCGAGCTTGAAATCACCGACGTCAATTCGCGTTATCTGGCGAACGCCGCGCTCAATGTCGAAATCATGGGACGCGGTTATGCGTGGCTCGACACCGGCACGCACGATTCGCTGATCGAAGCGGCGACATTCATTGCCACGCTGCAAAAGCGTCAGGGTCTCGTGGTTGCGTGTCCGGAAGAGATTGCATTCCGGCGGCAATGGATCGACGGCGAGCGACTGCTGGCTCTCGCCAAACCGCTCGCGAAGAATGCCTACGGGCAATATCTGCAAAATATTCTTACGGATCAAGTGGCATGGCCATCCAAGTAACCGCTACAGCGCTGCCTGAAGTCAAGATCATCGAGCCGAAAGTGTTCGGCGATGCGAGAGGCTTTTTCTTCGAGAGTTTCAATGCGAAGGAGTTCGCCGAGCAGGTCGAGCCCGGCGTCGAGTTCGTGCAGGATAACCATTCGCGCTCCGCGAAGGGCGTGCTGCGCGGGCTGCACTATCAGATCCAGAATGCGCAGGGCAAACTCGTGCGCGTCGTTGAAGGCGAAGTTTTCGACGTCGCGGTCGACATCCGCGAGAGTTCGCCCAATTTCGGGAAATGGGTCGGGGTGGTGCTGACGGTCGACAACCATCGGCAATTGTGGGTGCCGCCGGGCTTCGCGCACGGCTTCGTGGTGCTGTCCGAATCCGCGCAGTTTCTCTACAAAACCACCGACTACTGGTATCCCGAGCACGAGCGCAGCATTCTCTGGAACGATCCGGAGATCGGCATCGAATGGCCGATTGATCTCGAGCCTCTGCTCGCGGCGAAGGATGCGGCGGCCAAGCGGCTGGTGGAAGCGGAGGTGTTCGCATGAAGATTCTCGTCACCGGTGCGAACGGCCAGGTTGGCTGGGAACTTGCGCGCAGCCTTTCGGTGCTGGGCGAAGTGCGCGCCGTCGATCGCCGCAGCTTCGATCTCTCGAAGCCCGACACCTTGCGTCAGTCCGTGCTCGACTTCCACCCAGACGTGATCGTCAACGCGGCGGCCTACACGACCGTCGACAAAGCTGAAAGCGAGGAAGCGCAGGCGACTACGATCAACGGCGAGGCCGTCGGCGAACTCGCGCGCGCGGCGCGCGAATGCGGCGCGCTGTTCGTCCATTACTCGACCGACTACGTGTTCGACGGCTCGAAGCAGGGTGCGTATCTGGAAACGGACGCCACCTGCGCCGTCAATGCCTACGGCCGCAGCAAACTCGCCGGCGAACTCGCCACGCGTGAGGCGGGCGGCGACTGGCTGGTGTTCCGCACGACTTGGGTCTATGCCGCGCGTGGCAGTAACTTCATGCGCACAATATTGCGTCTGGCGGCGATCCGCGAGGAGTTGCGCATCGTAGGCGACCAGTTCGGCGCCCCGACGTGGGCACGCAACATCGCCGACGCCACCGCGCAGATTGTGAGCCGCGCGATAGCCGAGCGACGCGGCGGCACGTTCCGTTCGGGACTGTTCAATCTGTCAGCGGGTGGCTCGACCAACTGGCACGGCTATGCCGACGCGATCATCGCGGAGGCGCGCCGGCTGCAGCCCGACACTGAGTACATGGTGAAATCGGTCGTGCCCATCCGCACGGACGAGTATCCGTTGCCAGCACCGCGTCCGGCCAATTCGGTATTGTCCAACGACGCGCTGCAGACGCGTTTCGGCGTTCGCCTACCGGACTGGCGAGTCGGCATGTCGCTCTGCTTGGCCGACTTGCTCACCGCGTTCCGCTAAGTGCCGGAACCTTTCACGACACTTCAACAGGAAGGGGTACCCGGCCACGCGGTACGGTTTCTTCATAATATGGACGCAACTTCGAAATCCTTGACATCGCTGGTGGTTTCCTTATATGGCAATCGCGGGCTCATTTTTCAGATGACCAAACGGGAGGTCATCGGCCGCTATCGAGGGTCGGTGTTCGGGCTCGCATGGTCGTTCTTCAACCCGGTGCTGATGCTGGCGGTCTACACCTTCGTGTTTTCGTTCGTCTTCAAGTCGCGTTGGGGTGCGGCTGCCACCGCGCCGGTCGGTCATGGTGAATTCGCGATGATGCTCTTCGTCGGCATGACGGTGCACGCGCTGTTCGCCGAATGCATCAACCGTTCGCCGCTGCTGGTGCTGCAGAACGCGAGCTACGTGAAGAAAGTAATCTTCCCGCTCGAGATCTTTCCTGTCATTGCGCTGTGCTCGGCGGTGTTCCATCTTTTCATCAGCATGCTGGTGCTGGTCGCGGGCCTGCTGCTGGTGAACGGATCGGTGCATCTGACGGTGCTGCTGTTTCCCCTCGTAGTGCTGCCGCTGTTTCTGCTGTCGCTCGGCGTGGGCTGGTTTCTGGCCGCAACGGGCGTCTATGTGCGCGACATCGCGCAGGCCACGGCGTTTCTTGCCTCCGTGCTGATGTTCTTGTCGCCGGTGTTCTATCCGATCTCCGCGCTGCCGGAGAAATACCGTATCTGGTTGCAGCTCAATCCGTTGACCTTCTTCATCGAGGAGAGCCGGGCTGTGCTCGTCGGCGGCAGCCTGCCGGACTTCGCCGCGCTTGGGCTGTATCTCGTCGCCAGCGTCGTGGTGGCCTGGCTCGGCTACTGGTGGTTCCAGTCTGCGCGCAGGGGGTTCGCCGATGTCATCTGACAATCTGGCGATCCGCGTTAATCACGTCGGCAAGAGCTATTCGATCTACGACCGGCCGCAGGATCGTCTAAAGCGCGCGATCTTCTACAGGCTGGGGCTGCTGCTGCCGGGCTTCAACGTGCGTGCGGAAGCGGCCGCGACCGAGTTTCACGCGCTCAAGGACGTGTCGCTCGACATCGCGCGCGGGCAGACGGTTGGCGTGATCGGGCGCAATGGCTCGGGCAAGTCCACCCTGCTGCAGATCATCTGCGGTACGCTCGCGCCTTCGGCTGGCGACGTGCAGGTGCACGGCCGCGTTGCCGCGCTTCTCGAACTGGGCGCAGGCTTCAACCCCGAGTTCACCGGACGTGAGAACGTCTACCTCAACGCCACACTGCTCGGGTTGAAGCGCAAGCAGATCGACGAGCGGCTCGAAGCCATATTCGAGTTCGCCGATATCGGTGCGTTCATCGATCAGCCGGTCAAGAAGTATTCGAGCGGTATGTACGTGCGGCTCGCGTTCGCGGTGCTCGCGCATGTCGATGCCGATGTGCTGATCATCGACGAGGCGCTCGCTGTGGGCGACGCTTTCTTCACGCAGAAGTGCATGCGCTTCTTGCGTACCTTCATGAAGACTGGCACGGTGCTATTCGTGAGCCACGACACCAACGCGGTCATCAATCTTTGCGAGCGCGTTGTGTGGCTCGACAAGGGCAGCGTGCGGGCCGTCGGGCCGGCCAAGGACATTTGCGAGCAGTATCTCGAAGCGTACTATCAGGCTCAGCATGAGGCTTCAGGCGCCGCGGTATCGGGGCAGCGCAACGCGGTGCTGAGCGGCTCCGTCAAGGTGGATCAGCATTATCACGATCAGCGCAGTGACCTGATCAACGGTTCGGCGTATCGCAACGACATCGAAGTGTTCACCTTCCAGGAAGATGCCAATAGTTTCGGCCTAGGCGGCGCGAAGATCACGCATGTGGGGCTGGTTGACGACGAAGGTCGGCGTCTGACCTGGGTGGTAGGCGGCGAGTCAGTGTGCGTCGAGGTGCGGGTGAAGACGCTGCAGCCGCTCGCGCGACCAATCATCGGCTTCCTGGCGCGCGACCGACTCGGCCAGAATCTGTTTGGGGAAAATACCTACATCACGACGCAGCTCACGCCGATGCACACCATTGCGGGCACGACGCTGACGGCGCGCTTCCGCTTCCACATGCCGCGCATGCCAGTCGGAGATTATTCGATCACCGCCGCCGTCGCCGATGGGACGCAGGACGAGCACGTCGTTCATCACTGGGTACACGATGCGATCATCTTCAAGTCGCATTCGACGAGTGTGAGCACCGGCTTGCTGGGCTTGCCGATGCGTTCTGTCGAACTGGAAAGCGAATGAAGCGCATGGGCGCGCAGGCATGCGGCACGGGCCTGACCGCCCGGGACGAGCTTAGTAATATTGAAATGAGAGAGGGAAGCATGAGCGATCAGAACACACTGCCGTACTTTGCCGGCAAGCGCATTCTCGTGACGGGCGGCGCGGGTTTCATCGGCTGCGCGATCGCGGCACTGCTCGCGCCCGAGGCGGCGCGATACGTGGTAATGGACAACTTGCATCCGCAGGTGCACAAGACGCAGACGCGTCCCGAGGCGCTGCATGAGCGCGCTGAGCTGATGGTCGGCGACGTCACCGTGCCCGCCGATTGGGACAGGGTATTTGCGGAGTTCCGGCCCGAGGTCATCGTACATCTGGCGGCGGAGACCGGCACCGGGCAGTCGCTGACCGAGGCGAGCCGCCACGGTCTCGTGAACGTGGTCGGCACGACGCAGATGACCGACGCCGTGGGCCGTCACAGAATCGCGATGCAACATGTGCTGCTGACCAGCAGTCGCGCCGTCTACGGCGAAGGCGCGTGGCGCACGGCGGATCGCCAGATTACCTATCCCGGGCAGCGCGGTCACGCGCAACTTGAGGCGGCGCAGTGGGATTTCCCCGGCTTGGTGTCGCTGCCGTCGAGCGTCGCGAATACAATCCCGCATCCTACCAGCGTGTACGGCGCGACCAAGCTGGCGCAGGAGCATATCCTTGCGGCATGGTCCCTGTCGATGAAGGTGCCACTCTCGATCCTGCGTCTGCAGAACGTCTACGGCCCGGGCCAGTCGCTCACCAACTCGTACACGGGCATCGTCGCGCTGTTCTCGCGGCTCGCGCGCGAGAAGAAGTCCATTCCGCTTTATGAGGACGGCGATGTCACGCGCGACTTTGTGTCGATCCGCGATGTCGCCTCCGCGATCGTCGCGGCACTGGCGGCGCCGCCGGCGGCCAGCCAGTATTTCGATGTCGGCTCGGGTGTCGCGACCTCCATTCACACGCTCGCTTCGCTGATCGCCGATTATTACGGCGCGCCTGCGCCGCAGGTGAACGGCCAGTTCCGCGATGGCGACGTCCGCCATGCCGCCTGCGACCTGTCGAGCACGCTCGCCAGCCTGCGCTGGACGCCGCAGGTCAAGCTCGACGCGGGCCTCGCGGAATTGCAGGACTGGATCGCCAGCGAAGAAAACAAACAGGCTTAGGAGCGCGGCTTGAACCAACACGACACCCAACTACAAGGCGCGGCCTCGCTGCGCATCCAGTCGATTCTCTACGGGAACACGCAGCAGCACGTCGATCAATCGCTCGCGAGCCTCGGGCGTGCCGTGGAACTGGCGATTTCGTCGGGCGCCTTGTCGAAAGTGCAGATGGCGTTCGGCGATTGTTCGCCCGACCCTGTCTTCACCGACGAAGAGATCGAGGAGCGCCGCAAACGCTTTGAGGCGCAAGGTCTCGGCGACATTCAATACGAGTTTTATGACAAGAATCTGGGCTCGGCCGCCGGTCACAACCGTCTGCTCGAGGGCCTCAATTCCGAACTCGTGCTGATCCTGAATCCGGATACGGTCGTCGCGCCCGACCTTTTCATCGAACTGGTCAAGCCGATGCGCGAGCGTCAGCGCGTGGCTGTCGTCGAAGCGCGTCAGGTTCCGATCGAGCATCCGAAGGACTACAGCGTCGCGAGCGGCGAGACGGGTTGGGTGACGACGGCGTGCGCGCTGGTGACGGCCGCCGTCGCCAAGGAGGTGAATGGGTTCGACTCAGAGTCGTTCTTCCTCTATTGCGACGACGTGGACTTCTCTTGGCGCATCCGGCTCGCCGGCTACAAGCTGGTGTTCCAGCCGTCGGCGGTCATCTTCCACGACAAGCGCCTGTCTCAGGAAGGCAAGTGGATCGTGGGCGCGGCGGAAGAGTACTTCTCGGCCGAAGCCGCGATGATGCTGAGCTACAAATACTCGCGCGCGGATCTCGCCGATCGCATCGAGCGGCAGTTGCTCGACGCCGGCAGCGAATCGGAAAAGAAAGCGGCGCGTAAATTCCAGTCGCTGAAAGAGAGCGGCAAGTTGCCGGTGCAGATCGATGCGGATCACAAGGTCGCGCAATTCATCGATGGCTTTTACAGCAAACATAGATTCTGAACGGACGACATGAGTAACGCATACGACCATCCTTACGAATCCGGCACCGTCTATAGTCGCGTGGTTGAGCTTCTACACGTGCATGCCGGCACCGGCGGCGTTCATCTCGATATCGGCTGCGGATACGGCCCGATCGCTGAACCGGTGCGCGAAACGGGGTTGACCTATGTCGGCCTCGATCTCGACGGCACCCGTTTGCAAGCGCTCGACGAGCGGGGCTTCGAGACCCACGCGATTGATCTGTTGGATGAGCACGCGGCCATCGCGACCCTGCGCGCCGCGTTGGGCGACCGCACGCTTGCATCGATCAGCATGATCGACACGCTCGAGCACATCACCAATGGACCGCAGTTTCTGAACGCGCTCCGAAACTTCGCGGAGAATCGCGCGGCGCTGTTCGTGATCGCGGTGCCAAACGTCGCGCACCGCGATCTCGGCGCGAAGCTCCTTGCCGGCCGCTGGGACTATACCGTCGAAGGACTACTTGACCACACACACGTCATTCACCACACCGACCGTTTGCTAAACGCGATGATGTCGAGCGCGGGCTGGACGGAAGTGGCGCGCGCGGACTTCCAACGTCAGCGTAGCGATCAGTATTTCCCGAGGTTCGATCCGCTTGTATCGGACGCCACGCCGCTGAATCGTTACCTCAGCCAGATTCGCGAGGCCGCCGACGATTTCTCGTCGATCAACGAACTGGTGCGCGCGTATTTGCCGGGCCCGCGCAAGGTGGCGCCGCTTGTCGTCGAACCCGTCGAGGAGCGTCCGTTCCTCTCCATCGTGATGCGTACACAAGGGCGCCGGCTCGCGAGCTTCCGCGATCTGCTGCTGGCGCTCACGGCACAGACGTCGCGGGACTTCGAGCTGATCGTGATTCCGCACAGGGTGGAATTCGAGTTGCAGAAGCGCATCGAGCGCATCGTCGAGGACATGCCCGAAGCCATTCGCAACCGTTCGCGCATCGTGCCGTGCGATCGCGGCGGCCGTACCACGCCGCTCAATTTCGGCTTCGAGTTGGCGCGAGGTCACTACATCACGATTCTCGACGACGACGAAATGATCTTCGCCCACTGGGTGGAGACGTTCCAGAAAATGGCCGAGAAGTCGCCGGGCCGCATGCTGCGTACGGTGGCGGTGGAGCAGGACATCGCCGAGACGGCGGACACCGCAGCGGGCGGCAAGGGTTACGCGGTAGTGGGCGCGATTCGTCATCCGTTCCCGGGGACGTATGACTTCTACGCGCATCTGCATCAGAATTACTCGCCCCCCGTGGCGATGTCGTTTCCGCGAGCCGTGTTCCACGAGTTGGGCTTGCGCTTCGATGAGTCGCTCAATACCGCTGAGGACTGGGATTTCGAACTGCGCTGCCTGTTCATGTGCGGCGTCGAGGCGTCGCCCGAGATCACCTGCATCTATCACAAGTGGAAGAAGGGTGAGTCGTCGTACTCGATCCATTCGCAAAGCGATTGGGAGCGCGACTATCACATGATCCTGGCCAAGATCGACCGGCAATATCACGTGTTCCCGCCCGGCACGATCAAGCTCATCAACGATCAGCGCAAGTGGATCATCAAGCTCGAGAACGACATCGCGTACATGAGCCGCACGAAGTCCGCGAAGCGCTCGGTGCTCGAGCTCCTGCATCGTCATCCGGCGCTGCTGACGTTCGCGTCGCGCTCGAACAAGGTGGCGCGACAGATCGGGCGAGGCATTGTGAGGCGCTTGCGTTGAGTGTGACGGCGATCGATCCTGCCCTCGAGGGCTCGCTCACTGACGCGTGGCTGGCCACCGGGCAGGCGGTAGACATCTCGCTGGTTGTCTACCGCAACACGGTAGAGGAGGTCGAGCGCCTGCTCGACAGCATTGCGCGGCAGACGATCGCCGCGCGGCTCTTACCGCATGTGCGCATCCGCAATAACGACCGCGCGCTTGCGGAGCAATGGGAGACGCTGGCCATGCGGCGCAACGCGTCGTCGTCGAGCGGCGTCTCCGTTTCGGTGACGCACTCCGCCGAGAATCTCGGCTTCGGCCGCGCGCACAACGCGAACATCGCGCTTGGCGACGCGCCCTTTGTGCTAGTGCTCAATCCGGATCTCGAACTGTTCCCGGACGCGCTCGAGGAATTGCTCGCCGAAGTCGAGCCGAACACGAAGGTCGCCGCGTGGGAAATGCGGCAGACCCCCTTTGAGCATCCGAAAGACTACGATCCTTCCTTTCTGACGACGAGTTGGGTCAGCGGTGCGGCAGTATTGTTCCGGCGGGATGCGTTCGACGCAGTCGGCGGTTTCGACGAGCGAATCTTTTTATACGGCGAGGACGTTGACCTCTCTTGGCGGCTGCGCGCGAGTGGCTACGCGCTCAAATACGTGCCACGCGCCGCCGTCGTGCATTGGACCTATGCGACAAGCGGCGAAGTGAAGCTCGCGCAGATTTTCAACGGCATCTACGCGTCGCTGTGTTTGCGTGCGCGTTTCGGCACCTGGCGGGATATCGCTGCTGGTCTTGGGCTGTCGCTGGTCGAACTGAGCGGCATCCGCAAGCTGCCGCGCGGCCGCCGAGCGACGCTCGATAGCCTGCGGCGATTCGCGCGATCACTGAATTACTTCCGGTCCAGCGGCGCGACGTGGCGCGAACGCGGCTTTCGGGGCGAATTCCTGCTGTGGAACTATGGCCGCCGCCGCCTCGGCACGTTTCATCGGTTTGCCACCGCGCCGCTCGCGAAGGACGCGTGGCCGCTCGTCAGCGTGATCGTGCGCACGCACGCGCGCGCGGACCTGTTGCGTTACGCACTCCTTTCCATTGCGCACCAGACATACCCGAACATCGAGGCCGTGGTAGTGGAGGATGGGGCGCCCACCGCGCGGGCGATGATCGAAGCCGAATTCACTTCGCGCCTGGCGATCCGCTACGAGGCTACCGTCGAGCCGGTCGGACGCAGCGCGGCCGGCAATCGCGCGCTGGCGATGGCGCGCGGCGCATGGTTGTGTTTCCTCGACGATGATGACCAACTCTACGCGGATCACATCGAGGTGCTGATGACGGCGGCCGCCGAACACGGCGTCAATGCCGCGTACGGTGCCGCGGACTTCGTGCCGTCGACCGTGCGCCACGACGCGCAGGGCCGTCTCGTGATCGAGGAAGGTGAGCCGTACACGCACTTCCGGCTGTTTTCGCAGATCGCGATGTGGCAGGAGAACCTAGTCCCGATCCAGTCGGTCGTCTTCAAGCGCGAGCTCTATGAGCGTCACGGCGGCTTCGACGAATCGATGGACCAACTCGAGGACTGGCTGTTGTGGACGCGTTACGCGCTCGACGGAGATTTCCACGCGGTGCGCAAGACCACGTCACGCGCGCGCGTGCCGCAATCGCACGGACTCGCGGTGACGCGCCAGCACAAGCTGCATCAGAGCTACGAGCGCGTGGTCGAAATGCAGAAGTCTATGCGCATAACCTTGTCGCCGCGCGATGTCGTGGAGATGGTGGACGAGCAGGTGCGTTCCCAATCGCTCCTTTATATTTCCCGGCGCGGCGCAAGGCGCTTTGCCGCGAAATATCCAATATTGACGCGCGTATTCGGATCGCAATCCAGACTTTCGTTCATGCTGCGAACAGTTTCAAGAAGATTGAATCAATTTCGTCAGAAATAACGCCATATGACGCGCCGCCTGACATAGGCGAGGGAACTGTGGATAAAAGATATGGGCACGAGCGACGCTTGCCGGCAAACAGAAACAAGTGAGGTATTGTGAAATATTTCGTTCATATTCCCAAGACGGCCGGGACATCGTTGGGCGCGGCGGTTTTTGGTGCGCGATCTGCGACATGTTCTGTCTATCCAATTTATTCCGGGTTGAATAAGCGAATAGCTGATGAGGCGCGGCCCGGCTTGACGGGTGAGTCCCTCTTGTTCGGACATTTCGCGTTTGGGGCGCACGTTCTATTTGGTGATGAGAACCCACTGTACGCCACTGTCATGCGCGATCCGCTGGAGCGAGTGGTTTCTCTTTACCGTCATCACGCTAGGTTTACTGATTCTCCCTATTTTGAATTCATAAAAGATGGGAATCTTTCTTTGCGAGATTTTGTGGAGTCGTGCGTAACGCCAGAAACTAATAATGAAATGGTCCGAATTTTCTCGGCAAGCTATCGCTACTTCCCGCTCCTAGAGGATCGATTGGCAAATTATTGGTGGAGCGTTACAAAGAAATTGCCGACGAGACAGATTAATGAGGGGTTTCGTTTGAAGCGTGCTTTGGAGAATCTCGATAAATATTTTTCGCACGTTGGCTTCGTGGATAGCCTCTGGAAGACTGCCAATTTTGTTGCGGGATGGTTAGGATTGGGTCAGGATGGCTTGGTAGTCGCTAGAGAGAATGTGTTCGCTGGTCCGCGTGAGATGCTTTCGGCGGGGGATCGCCGCGTAATTGAAAATGCCAACGAGCTCGATCTGGAACTTTATAGTTTGATAAGACAAAAGAGGGCCGTCTAATCAGTTTGCGTATACTCTCGTGTGGCGAGGCGCGGCCTGTTTCCTCAGCGCGGTGACGTGAGCGCCGCGTCTTCGGAGCAAATATCCGCTCGCGAGGCTCCGCTGACGAGGGCCGCAGGCGGTACTTGTCGAAACGCGCGGGGTCAGGCAGACTTTTTTGGTTGGTTGCCGCTTTCTCTTTTCATTCCCATTCGCCGAGCCGTCTCCGCTGTATGAATATGTTGAATCAAGGCCCCGTTCCACAAGGCGCGTGCGCGCTGGACACGGCGCCGCTGTTGAGCGTGTCGATCGTGGTCTATCGACCGGATCTGGCGATGCTCGAACGCACGCTGGAGACGCTTGCGGCTGCTCTCCGCCGCTTGCTGCTCGCGGAGAAAACGCCGCTCTATCTCATCGATAACGGTGCGCCGGAAGAAACGGCGCGAGTTCCTGCCGCCGCGCGACGCGAACCGTTCGAATTACACGAGATTCGCGGCCAGGGGAACGTCGGCTACGGACGCGGCCACAATCTCGCGCTCGAACAGATGCGCAGCCGTTATCACCTAGTGCTGAATCCCGATATCGAACTGAACGAGAACGCGCTGCGCGAGGCGCTGGACTTTCTCGAAGCGCATCGCGAGGCGGGCCTGCTCACGCCGCTGATTCGCAATGGGAACGGCGAACAGGCGTTCCTGTGCCGGCGTTTTCCGTCGGTGCTGGATCTGTTCGTGCGCGGTTTTGTGGCCGCCCCGCTGCGGCGTCCGTTCGCGCGGCGGCTGGATTGGTACGAGATGCGCGACGTGATGGACGCGGGCCGTGTGTTCTGGGATCCGCCCATCGTCAGCGGCTGCTTCATGCTGTTTCGCACCGACACGCTCAAGCGCCTCGAAGGCTTCGATCCGCGTTACTTCCTGTACTTCGAGGACTACGACCTCAGCCTGCGCACTCGCAAGCTCGCGCGCGTCGTGTTCGTGCCCGGTGTCGAAGTGGTCCACCACGGTGGCGGCGCGGCGACGAAGGGACGAAAGCACATCATGCTGTTCGCACGTTCGGCCTGGACCTTCTTCCGGCGCTTCGGCTGGAAGTGGTTGTGACGAGCGACCTCAGGGCGTCGCCAGAGCAGTCGCGGCGGCGCGGCGCTTCTTCGGCTTGAGCAGGAGGAATTTCTTCTCGATCAGATGCCACGAGATCACGGAGAGCACAAGCGTCGGCACTACCGAGATGAGGAAATTGACGTATGGTCGCCCGCCAGCGTTGACCAGATACGAGACGGTCTGCTGAACGACGAAACCGTAGATATAAACGCCGTACGAGAAGTCGCCGAAGCGCCCGGTCCATCCGAATACTGCCGGTTTGGCGAGCGAAAACGACAGAATGGCGTAGGGCAGCACGAGATAGAGTCCGATCTCGTAGGTGATCGTGCCTTGGGGAATCGCAGCCAGCATCAGCACCGCGAGCAGGGCGGCCTGCAGGTTGTAGGCCTTCTGTGGCGCCAGAATGCGCCAACTCGCGCCGAGGAAGAAGTACGGCGCTGCATCGAGGGCGGACACCACATCGGTCGCGTAAAAAACGATCTGGTGGGCGGGGCGGGCGAAGCGCACCAGATACAATCCCGCAGCGCACAGGATGACGGTCGCGATGAGGATGCGCAGTTTCTCGCCGCGACCCCACAGGACGACGAGCGGGCAGAGGAGGTACATCGAGAACTCGACCGGCAGGGTCCACAGCGAACCGTTGACGGCATTCGGATAGGTGATCTTGTCGAAGACGCCCGGCAACGCGTAAGACGGGTACAGTACGATGTTTCCCAGATAGCGGCGCGTCCACTCGTTCGCAAGGTATTCCTTGAGCGGCAGCCACGTAACGAGCGGCCCGAGCACGAACGCGCTGAGCACGACGCAGACGAACAGTCCCGGGAAAATGCGCAGGCAGCGGCGCCACAGATAGCGATAGGGCGAGGGATCGCGGCGCCAGCTCTCGATCACGAGATAACCGCTGATCACGAAGAACACCTTGACTGCGAGCGTCTGCACTTCGTTGCCGAGAATGTTCGGGCTTGCCACACCGCTCAGCGGAAACGCATGGCCGTACACCACGATCAACGCCGCGATGAGGCGGATGGCATCGAAGTTGTCGCGCGGATGGGAAAGCTGGCGAGACGCGTCGGAACTGGTGGCGGGCTTCAGATTCTGCATGGGGCGGGCAACGGGGGCCGGGATTGAAAACAAGGGATCGTAGATGATACTACACAAGGATTTTTTGCAAGTCCGCCTGCAACGTGGCGGCGCGGCGTATCCGGAGCGCTGAGGAATGACCTCGCGCATCGCCATCACCGGCGCCAACGGCTTCGTCGGGCGCGCGCTCACGCGCACCCTGCGTGATGCCGGCATGCAGCCGGTCGGAATCGTGCGCGATGGCGCGACGCACGAGCAGGGCGACGAGACGGTGCGCATCGCATCGCTCGACGCGATTACGCCCGATGCCTTCGCCTGCGCCGATTCAGTGATCCATCTCGCGGCCCGCGTCCACGTGATGCGCGACGCGGCCACCGATCCGCTTGCTGCCTTCCGCGCCACCAACGTCGACGGCACGCTGAAAGTTGCCGAAGCCGCGATGCGCGCCGGAGTGAAGCGCTTCGTCTTCGTGAGCAGCATCAAAGCGCTCGCGGAGCTCGACTCTGGCAGGCCACTCAATGAAACCGACGAGCGTCATCCTCCCGATCCGTACGGCGTATCGAAAGCGGAAGCCGAAGTGATGCTGCAAGACTATGGCGCACTCGTGGGCCTGGAGATCGCGGTGATTCGTCCTCCGCTCGTCTACGGACCGCAGGTCCGTGCAAACTTCTTTGCATTGATGCATGCGATTGCCAGAGGCATGCCGCTGCCGATCGGCGCGGTCGCTGCGCGTCGGAGCATGGTCTATGTGGACAATCTTGTGAGCGCGCTCGTCGCTTGCGCGACGCATCCGGATGCCGCAAATCAACTGTTTCACGTGACTGATGGCGAAGACGCGAGCGTCGCGGAACTGGCGCGCCGTCTCGGTCAGCATCTGAAGCGACCTGCGCGGCTTGTACCCGTGCCGCCCGGCGTGCTAAAGATGGCGGGGTGCCTGACTGGAAAGGCCGACCAGATCGATCGGCTGACGGGCAGCCTGCGCGTCGATTCGACCCATATCCGCGATGTGCTGGGCTGGTCGCCCCCGTTTTCGCTGGACGCAGGGCTGGCTGCCACGGCCGCATGGTATCTCGCGTCACGACCCGCCGCCTCGGGGCGCACGGATTAACGCTCCTCCCGGTCAGGCGAATTAACGCCCAGTAACAAGCGATAGGTCTCCGTAACACGCGAACGCGCGTTAAGCCAGCAAGATCCGAATTTCGACAATTGCGCCTACCTTCACAGCACCAATATTTGGGATGGTCCACCCGGTGTTTCCTTTCTTAATCGATTCTCCATGGATCTCGGCCGCGTGTGTTGCGGCGGTTTCGCTCGCGGCCTGTGCGTTGATTCTCCTGACGTTGCTGCGTACCGGCCTCGCATGGCGTCTCGCGACCGATGTCCCGAACGAACGTTCGCTACACACGCTTCCGACGCCACGGGTGGGCGGCTGGGGCATCGTTCCGGTGGTGGTCGTGGCGACCCTGATCGTCGCGCCGCACCTCTGGCTTGCTACGCTGTGCGCCGCATTGCTGGCCGCCGTCTCGCAGATCGATGACCGGCGCGGATTGCCCGCGCGGGTCAGGTTCGCGGCGCACCTCGCCGCCGTGGCGATCTTCGTCTGGGCGCACCCGGCGCCCGTGCCGCTCTGGCTGCTTGCGGCCCTGTCATTTTTACTGCTGTGGCTCGTCAATCTTTACAACTTCATGGACGGCGCGGACGGGCTCGCCGGCGGCATGACGCTGTTTGGCTTCGCGGGGTACGCGATCGGCGCCGCAATCACCGCGCATCCGTCGCCGGAACTCAGTCTCGCGTCGGCGGCCGCGGCGGGCGCCGCGGCCGGCTTTCTGGTCTTCAACTTTCACCCCGCGAAGGTCTTCCTCGGCGACGCCGGCTCGATTCCACTCGGTTTTCTGGCGGGCGCGTTCGGCTATTGGGGCTGGGGCGACGGCGTCTGGCCGATCTGGTTTCCCGCCCTGGTGTTTTCGCCGTTCATCGGCGATGCGTCGGTCACGCTCCTGCGACGGCTGTTGCGCGGCGAGAAGATCTGGCAGGCACACCGCGAACACTACTATCAACGCATGGTCCAGTTCGGGCTCGGGCATTCGAAGACAGCCATCCTGTGGTATGCGGTCATGGCGACTGGTATAGTACTTGCTCTAAGCTTGCTTGACTGGCCTTCCGCCGTTCAATGGTGTAGCGTTGGCGCTTGGGTGATCGTGCTGGTATTGATAGGTATCGGAGTCGATTCACGCTGGCGTCGATTCCGGATAGCAGAATCCGAACAACCTGAGGTGTGACGCCGATGTTTCGACACAAAGCCTCATGGCTATCGTTTAGCGCCTTCGCCTTCGACCTGTGCGCGGTCGCGGGCGCTTGGCTCGCCGCATATCTTATCCGTTTCAATGGCTATGTTCCGGTCGAGTTCTGGTCTGGCGCTGTCCGAACCCTCGTTTGGGCTCTCCCCGTTTACGGTGTGATGTTCCGCATCTTTGGCCTGTACCGGGGCATGTGGGTGTTTGCGAGTTTGCCGGACCTGATGCGCATCGCGAAGGCCGTGCTGACCGGCGCATTCGCGATGATGATGGTGGCGGTCATGGCCCAGCCGCATCCCATCATTCCGCGCTCCGTCCTCGCGGTGTCCCCGCTTCTGTTGTTCCTCGCCATGGGCGGTTCGCGCGCGCTCTATCGCGCATCCAAAGAGTTCTATCTTTACGGCGGGCTGGTCGGACAAGGCAAGCCCGTGGTCGTGCTCGGCGCGGGCAATGCAGGCGCGAACCTCGCCCGCGAACTGTCGCGTTCGAGCGAATGGCGGCTGGTCGGCCTGCTCGATGACGATCCGGCCAAGCAGGGCCGTGAAATCTACGGCTACAAGGTGTGGGGGCCCATTAGCGATCTGCAGCACTGGGCTACCGATATGAAGGTCGAGCACGCGATCATCGCGATCCCTTCGGCGTCGGTCGATGCGCAGCGGCGCGTGGCGACACTTTGCGTGCGCGCCGGCGTGCGGGCCATGGTGTTGCCCGCATTGACCACGCTGACACAAGGCGAAGCGTTCCTGTCGCGCGTTCGTCAGATTGATCTGGAAGACCTGCTGGGGCGCGAGCCGGTGCGCATCGACATGCCGCACGTGGAGGCGCTGTTGAGCGGCCGCGTGGTGATGGTGACGGGCGCGGGCGGCTCGATCGGCTCGGAGCTGTGCCGCCAGATTCTGCGCTTCGAACCCGCCCAGCTGATTGCCTTCGACCTGTCCGAATATGCGATGTACCGCCTCACGGAAGAACTGCATGAGCGCTTCCCGAAGCTCTCCGTGGTGCCGGTGATCGGCGACGCAAAAGACTCCTTGCTGCTCGACCAGGTGCTGTCGCGCTACACGCCGCACATTCTCTTTCACGCGGCGGCGTACAAGCACGTGCCGCTGATGGAGGAGCTGAATGCGTGGCAGGCGGTGCGCAACAACGTGCTCGGCACGTATCGTGTCGCGCGTGCCGCGATTCGCCACGACGTGAAGCACTTCGTGCTGATCTCCACCGACAAGGCGGTGAATCCGACCAATGTGATGGGTGCGAGCAAGCGTCTCGCGGAAATGGCTTGCCAGGCGCTGCAGCAGACCAGTACGCGCACGCAGTTCGAGACCGTGCGGTTCGGCAATGTGCTCGGCAGTGCAGGCAGCGTCATTCCCAAGTTTCAACAGCAGATCGCCAAAGGTGGGCCGGTCACGGTCACGCATCCGGAGATCACGCGCTTTTTCATGACGATCCCCGAAGCGTCGCAACTCGTGTTGCAGGCGTCGAGCATGGGACACGGTGGCGAGATTTTCATCCTCGACATGGGCGAGCCGGTGAAGATCGTCGATCTGGCGCGAGACCTGATCCGTCTGTATGGCTTCAGCGAGGAACATATTCGCATCGTGTTCACGGGGCTGCGCCCTGGCGAGAAGCTCTACGAGGAACTGCTCGCCGACGATGAAGCGACCACGCGCACGCCGCATCCGAAGTTGCGCATCGCGCAGGCGCGTGAAGCGCCCGACAATCTCCTCGATGAACTGCTTCCCTGGCTCATGCAGCATCGTGTGCCGAGCGACCAGGAGGTCCGGCGCGATCTGCGGCGCTGGGTGCCGGAGTACCAGCCGGCTGCGGCGCCAGCGTTGCATAGCGTGGCACCGGCTGTGCGGGTGTCCTGAAGTCAAAGTCAGCGCGCAGATAGCTGGTGGGAAACAAGGCGCCTCCGGGCGCCTTTCGTTTTTTCTATCTACTTCGTTTCTTGTGCCGCTTTGGCTTTTCGAACCAGACGATTCGAAAGTAGAACTACGTAAGCCTCTGCCTCAAGTTTTGGGCCGCTGCCCGTTGGTCGACGGCCGACTTTCGCCGGTAGCTGCGGCGCTGGCTGATTCATATCTCTGGCAGTGCATCCAGGAACAGCGAACGCCGCATGAAGGCCCAAGAAGAACACTTGCGGCATCCGCCCTATCTTATCCTTCGAGGGAGAGGTTGCCGTGCCGTGTACAGACATCCAGAACGAAATAGCGCCGTCCGATACTCGATAAGCGTTCGCAGTGCTTTCCTGCAGGCCCAAAGACCGCGAAAAAACCAGGGGCCATAATTTGCTGTCGCGCAAAAGGTCATGGACGGGAAAATTACCGCGCGTGACTTCTGGTCAATCGATCCCGTGCTGATTGACGCCGCCCGGTACCGCACCCTCCAGCGACTCGCCCATTTCGTCTATATCGATGATGTTCCGCAGTGCAATTTCCCCGCATCCCGGCCACAGGCGGTGCGAAGAACGCTCCTTCGAAGATACGGCTGCAGCCGCATTGACGATCTGCCTGAACGGAGCCGGTGGTGATCTGACTTCCCATGCCAACGGCCATACTGGACTTGGCTCTTACCGCGCCGGTGAGATACACCACGTGAGAAACCACATGTCCCCGATCGAATATATCCGCGCAGCCTACCGTCACCGCCATGATCTCGTGCCTCAACTGCTGGCGGTTCTGGCGATGGGCGCTATTCTCACTTACCACGCGCTCACCAGCCCCCATGCTGAACTGGCTCTTCTTCAGAACCTGAAAGCAACGCGGCTTCGCTAGCATCGCGGTCTGCTCGCGCTCGCATCAACCAGCGGAATTCATCCAGTGAGCTACAGTTCATCGGGGACACGTAGACATTTGCGCCGGCACCGGCGACGCCGCGTTTCGATCATATTCCGGCCCGGCGAGCGTCGGTCATGATGCTTCCCTCCCAGAGCGGAGAAAACGCCCCTGTCGCTTGAAGGATGAGCGAAACGCCCGAGTGCCTATAACACGTTACAACATGACCCTAATTGGGGGATCGCTAACCTATTGAAGAGGTGTTGTTTTTGTTGACGTCGATTTGTTTCCAATTTTACATCACCCTCCCAATTGGAAACACTTAGGCGCTCTCGCCAAGTACAATTCCGCCGCTCGTCGATACAGACCGGGAACGTTGGTTCGCGGATTAAAACGGGTATCCGGAATCCACGGCTGATCGCCTTGACTCGCAGGTGCGGACAAATCCGGAGTTCCTCGTTGATGCGTGTTGTCGTGGGCGATGCCACATCGCACGGCACGGCCCTCGTGTCTGAACTTGGGGCCACGAGGGTATCCTATACCGCAGTCGTGGATCACGACGTCACTATGCCGAAGATTGTGCCGCATGTACTCCTCGCAGAGGCGTCAACGTGAAACTGGGTCTCGGGTATATATACGACCGTTATTGTGTGCGCATCTGACGCACGATGTGCCCGGTGTTTCGCTACGCGCGCCCAACGGATGGCTGGCGCGCACAGCAAGCTCCGGCAGTTGCGACGGGATTGCCGGTTGACAGGTGGAGTAGCCCCTTGATTCTCAGGACACGAGGCACCCCTTAAAATAAGAGGGAATCTTGTGACTAGTTTCAAGCCTATGGAGTAGCCCCTTGATTCTCAGGACACGAGGCACCCCTTAAAATAAGAGGGAATCTTGTGACTAGTTTCAAGCCTAGGCAAATCGTGGAAAGCATTGAAGTTCTGACCGAGCCGGAGCGCCGTCGT
>Ga0255336_101142_pt1 | contig 23017 bp, 9 predicted proteins | sample MeOH1_35cm_T3_17_FD_189102 | JGI IMG/M metagenome (GOLD analysis project Ga0255336, IMG submission 189102) | Sandy soil microbial communities from University of British Columbia, Vancouver, Canada - MeOH1_35cm_T3_179 | ecosystem: Engineered > Artificial ecosystem > Sand microcosm > Unclassified ...
CTGCTCGAATAGCGAATGCGCGTGCGCCCTTAGTGCCAGTGCACGGCGCACGATACCGAGCTTCACGCGGCCATCGCGCCAGTTCTTCAATTGCTCCGATGGTGCGCCTTCAGCCTCGCCTTCAGTCAGCCACGCGCGCCGCTGCTCGAAGTCGACCGGCCGCCGGTTATCAGGATCGACGAGACTGAAATCCCATAATTCGGTTCCCTGATAAAGATCCGGTACACCCGGCGATGTCAGCCGCAACAGCGTCTGCTGGAAACTATTGATCGCGCCGGTCCGCGAGACGCGCTCGACGAACGCCGGCAATTCGCCGAGAAAACCGTCACGGCGCTGCGGCGCGAGGATATCGAAGAGAAAATCGCGGCAGGCGTTTTCGTACGGCTCGTCGGGAGCGAACCAGCCCGTGCGTAACTTGGCCTCACGCAGCGCTTTCAACTGCCACGCGCTTACTCGTTCGGCGAGTTCTTTCACGCCCGCTTGGTCGTCGGGGGAGAGCGTCGGCGGCCAGCAGCCAACCAGCGTTTGATACAGCATTGCTTCGGCGGCAGCGCCTGGCGCCCAGTCGTGTTCATCGCTGTTCAATACACGCCGGTGCGGCGTGTTCAACGTCGACCAGCTTCGCAGCGTCGCGGCCCATTCGCCGGGAATTTCGCTCAATCCCGCGATCCGCGCGCGGACGTCTTCGCCGCGTTTATGGTCGTGCGTCGCGGTGGCGAGCATCGCGTTCGGGAAGCGTTTGGCACGCTCGAGATTACCTGCGTGGAACGCGTCGACCGACAGTGAAAACTCGCCTGGGTTGGCGCCCACTTCGTTGCGTGAGATGAGGCGGCCGTATCGATAACACGCGGTGTCTTCAATCGCCTTCGCCGCCACCGGCGACGTCAGTTGGGAGAACAAAGTTTGCGCGTTGCGCCGATGTGAACCGCTCGAATTCGAGCCGGCGCTGTTCGCTTGCAGATTCTGGTTCTGTACATTCGCGGACTGACGATCACGCTCACGATCCTTTCCGCGGTCGAGCAAGCGCTCGCGTTCACGCGGTTTCTCTTCGACAGCTTCGTCGCCGCCCGGGCCACCGAGCCACTGCGCGACCTGATCGAGGATGGCCCGATCGGCGGGTGCCAGCGTGGCCTTCGCGGCTTCATAAGCCTGCGAAAAAAAGCGCTCGTCGTCTTCGCTGCGCTGGCCGCCGACCGGATAGATCCGGTACACGGGAAAGTGCACCACAAGTTCAGCCACCACCCGCCGCAGCGATGAATACGTGAAGTCGCGGGTAACGGGCGTATCGCGGGCAATCCGGTGCAACGCGCGCGCGGCGCGATCGAGTTCCGCCGATAAGTTCTCCGACAGGATCTTGCGCCGCGCAGCTTCGGCTTCGACGGCAAAGTCGGCCGGACGTCCAGACAACTCGGCCCAGCTTTCTGCCAACGGTTCGGCGCCGCGCGGATCGTGCAGCAACGCGCCGACGTCGTTCATGAAGTCGTAGCCGGTGGTGCCGTCGATGCGCCAGTCGTCACGCACGGGTTCACCGCGCGCTAGGATTTTCTCGATGACGAAATACGTGCGGCCGTTCTGCAAATTTTCAGGCCGATATTCCGCGAGTTCTTCAAGCCGGCTGCGCAATCGCTGGCAATATTCGCGCGGCTCGGCGAGGCCATCGACGTGATCGATCCGCACACCGTCGATCAGCCCTTCCGTGAACAGCCGGAAAATCAGCGCATGCGATGCCTCGAACACTTCGGGGCGCTCTACGCGCATGCCGCCGAGCGTGCTGACGTCGAAGAAACGCCGCCAGTTCACTTCGTCAGCGGCTGTCCGCCACCATGCGAGCCGGTAATGCTGCCGTTCGAGCAAACGATGCAAACGGTCGCGGCCGACGGGGTTATCGCCGGAATGGGCTTGCACGGCGGCATCGATGGCTTGTTTACCTTCAGCCATTGCCGCGAATTCTTTCAAAGCCGCACGCGCTTCGTCGGCGCGCGGTTGATCGCCGGGTTGCGTCGAGAGGCCCGTGAAGCGCCGCGCCATCTCCGGCGCGTGGTCCTGCAACACGGACGTGTAGTCGAGCGGGCTCACCGGAAACGTGTGCGCGTAATACTCGATCTCGAAGCGGCCTGCTTCGGCGTCGAAGACGAGTTTGATCTTGCCGCCCTGCAATTCCTCGCCGTACGCGGCTCCCAGGAACGGCGCGAGCACCTTGCCACGCAACGCGGGGTCAGGCGAATGCCAGTCCACGTCGAAATAGCGCGCATGCGCGGCGTGACGTCCCCATTCCAGGATATCCATCCACCAGAGGTTTTCCGAGCCTCCCACGCCCATGTGATTCGGCACCACGTCCACGATCACGCCCATCTCGTGCGCCCGCAGCTTTTCTACCAAGCGCCTCAAGCCTTCCTCACCGCCGAGCTCCGGATTGACCCGCGTGTAATCCACCGTGTCGTAACCGTGCGTCGAACCGCTGGCCGCGGTCGTGATCGGCGACAAATACGCGTGGCTGATCCCCAGCGCCGCCATGTAGTCGACCTGGCGCGTGGCGTCGTCGAAGGTGAAATCCTTGTGTAGCTGCAGCCGGAGCGTGGAGCGCGGAACGGTCATGGTCTCAGTCGGTGGGTGAAGCGTTATGCGTGGCCACCTTCGTCTGGGCGGATTTCTGTCGTGCCTGGTCGATAGCGAGCAGGCGGTCGACGAACGAATCGTTGTCGAAGAGTTCGGATACGGGTGCAGCGAGCCGCCGGCGCCAGTTCGGATGTTCGTCAATGGAACCGGGCAGGTTCGGCATCTCGGCGAGCGCGAGCAGATCTTCCAACGGATAAATCGCGAGCGGCGCGGGCGTGGACGCCACGAACGCGAGCGCTTCGTCGACCGGTGCGGTCTGCGGGGAGATATCGGCGGGCACGGAGACATCGGGCGCGGCGACACCGGCTTCCTGAAAGGCAGACCACAGCAATTTACGATCCTCGCCGCGTTCCACTTGCGCCAATTCCACCGGATCCTGCCCGTCAGCCCTCGCGGCAGTCTGGCCAATCTTCGAGCGCCACACGATGTCTTCGCCGATCCACCAGCCGGTAACGGTCGGCAGGTCGTGCGTGGTGGTAGTCGCGGCCACGTCGTGATCCCAGTCGGCCGGCGCCTTGAAGCCCGGCCCTTTTTCCGCGCGTTCGAACCAGAGTACGCGGATGCCGAGTAGACCATGTTCTTGCAGGCGTTCGCGAAAACCGGGCGGAACGGTGCCGAGATCCTCGCCGATCACGATAGCCTTATGCCGCCACGATTCGAGCGCGATCAGCCGTAGCAGGTCGTCGAGCGGATAACGCAGATACGCGCCGTTTTTCGCGCTTTCGCCATCGGGCACGAGCCAGAGACGCCGCAAACCGAGAATGTGGTCGATGCGAATCCCGCCCGCGAGTGAGAACGCGGCACGGAGCATATCGATAAACGCCGAAAAGCCCTGCGTGCGCATCGCGCGCGGCGAAAACGTAGTGAGACCCCAAGACTGCCCGGCCTGGTTGAACAAATCGGGCGGCGCGCCGACCGACACGCCTTGCAGCATTTCATCGCGATACGACCACGCGTGGCTGCCCGCGCTGTCGCAACCCACGGCCAGATCCGCGATCAAACCGATCGCCATGCCCGAGTCGCGCGCGACGTGTTGCGCGTGCGACAGACCCTTGGCCGCGAGCCATTGCGCGAACAGGAAAAAATCGACTTCGTGCTTGTGCGCGGCGGCGAATTCCGCAACGGCCGTGCTGCGCGGATCGCGTAATTCATCGGCCCAGTTGCGCCAGTAACCTTCGCTGGCTTCCTTCAATTGCGCTGCCTGCAGCGCTTCGAAGCGCGCATGGTCTTCCAGCGCGCGCCCGCCGCGCTTTACGAACCGCGCGAAGTCCATGTGCAACATGTCGTTGTCTTGCGCGTTGAACTGCGCGAACAACGCGCGCAGCACGGCCAGTTTCGCCGTCACCACGCGCGGCCAGTCGATCAGCTGCAGCGTTTCGAGTTTGGCGAATTCATCGGCGACACCGGCTGTCTCGTTCGCCGCTTGCGCCGCTTCCGGTCCCATCACCGCCGCCGGATCGATGTGTGCAATGTTCAGGAACAAACGCGACGACGGCGAATACGGGCTGAATTTATGCGGCTCGGCGCTGAACATCGCGTGCATGGGACTGATCGCGATCGCGTGACCGCCGCGCTGCGCGCTTTCGGCGGCGAGTGTCGCCAGTGCGGAAAAATCGCCCACTCCGCCATCGCCCATGCGCCGCAGACCGTAGACTTGCGCGGCTATGCCCCACATCGGTGGAGTTGTTTCAGTGGCAGGATCGAGCGCGCGCCAGGCGTCGTCGATGGTGTAGCAGCGCGCCGGCGCGACGGCGAGCGTCGTGCGCTGCTCGTTGATCACGAGCGTGTGATAACCCGGCTCGGAGATTGGCGAGAGCAGCGCGATTTCCCCTTTCGGCGAGGTAAACCGCCCATCGATCACCGCGCCGCTTTCCAGTTCGATCCGATATCGCGCACCCGTTTTCACGGCTGCCATCGGCAGGGAAATGCCGCGATCGATTTCCGCTGTCATCAGCGGCGGCAACTTTCGCCCGGACAATTCGGCGTCGAGCGTGGCTGTACTCTGCTTGAGTTGTGTGGCGTTGCCGCAGGGCAGGCCGAGGCGTTCCAGCAGCACTTTCAGCGTGTTTTCCGGCACACGCTGGATCTGTTTGTGCGCGTCTTGCCACTCGACCTCGAAACCGGCCTTGGTGGCGAGCGCCTCGATGGCGCTGGGGGTTCTATCCGGCGTAGCCGGGATGTCGATGGTCGTGCTCACGAGGTTTTCCCCGAAGCTTTGACGCGGCGGGCGTCATGATTAAACGCGGCATCGGCGAAATCGCCCGTCAGCCACGCGATAAAAGTTTCTGCGCCTAGCTCGCCACGATCCGCCGCATCGCGGGCACGAGCCGGTGTTTCGAATACGACCTTGCCCGGTGGATGGCCGGTGAGCGGAACGGCTTTCTTGTCCAGGTTCAGCGCGATGGAATAGGTGCTGCCGTCGCCAAGCCGCCAGTTCGCCAGCACCGCTTTCTCGCCAATAACCTTGGCGCCGAGCGCCTTCGCGCTCTTCAGATGCGGCATCAGCAGCTTCGTGCGCACGGCCAGCGCCGAGCGATAGAAGTGGAGCCAGTCCATGTGATCGGCGGCTTGCTTGCTTTCATCCGGAGACGACATCCTGAATGTTTCGATGCCGTTGGGATCGGGAATCTGGGCGCGGCGTTTTTCGTCGGAGAAAGCGGAGAACTTGGCAAATTCCTTGCGACGGCCTTCGCGTACGGCATCGGCGAGTTCGTCGTGATAGTCGGTGAAGAACAGGAACGGCTGCGTGGAACCGTGCTGCTCTTCCATGAACAGCATGGGGATTTGCGGGGTGAGCAACATCAGGCCCGTTGCGGCGTAGAGCGCGTCGTCGCTGCAAAGCGAGCGCAGGCGCTCGCCCATCGCGCGGTTGCCGACCTGATCGTGATTTTGCAGAAACATCACGAAAGCCGTGGGCGGCAAGTGAGCGCTTGGTTCGCCGCGCGGCTTGCCATCGTGAATGGGCGAGGGCTCGCCTTGATAGACAAACCCTTCGCTCAGCACGCGCGCGAGTTTTTGTATCGGCTGGTCGCTGTACGCACCGTAATAACTCTCGTCTTCGCCGGTCAGCAGCACATGCAGCGTGTTGTGCGAGTCGTCGCTCCATTGCGCGTTGAAATGCGTCTCGAGCAGGTTCGACGTGTTGTGCTCGTTCTCCAGCACCAGATGCACATGCCGCCCTGCTTCCACCGACGAACGCACGCGATCCGCCAGTTCGCGCAGCCATTCGTCGTCATTGATGGCGTGGACGGCGTCGAGGCGCAGGCCATCGAAGCGATATTCCTTCAGCCAGTACAGCGCGTTGTCGAAGAAGAAGTCGCGCACTTGCGGACGTTCGAAATCGATCGCCGGACCCCAGGGCGTATTTACGCCTTCGCGGAAAAACGACTTGGCGTAAGCGCTCAGATAGTTGCCGTCCGGGCCGAAGTGGTTATAGACCACGTCGAGGAAGACCATCAGGCCGACGCCATGCGCGGTATCGATGAGCGTCTTCAGTTCGTCCGGCGTGCCGTATGCCGAGTCGGGTGCGTAGGGCAGCACGCCGTCGTAACCCCAGTTGCGGCTGCCGCTGAAGTCGTTGAGCGGCATCAGTTCGATTGCCGTCACGCCAAGGTGCGCGAATTCCTTCAGGCGGCGCGTAACGCCGGCATAACCGCCCAGCGCGCCGACGTGCACTTCGTACAGCACGGTTTCTTCCCACGGCCGGCCATGCCAGTTCGTGTTTTCCCATCGAAAGGCGCGCGGATCGACGACTTCGCTTGGACCGTGGACGTCGTCGGGCTGGGACCGGGAGGTCGGATCGGGCACCGCCAGATCCGCATTAATTCGATAACGGTAGCGCGTGCCCGCACCGCCCTCGGCGAGCGCTTCGAACCAGCCTTCGCCAGTAGGCGTCATGTCGATGAGCGTGGGTTTCTGGTCGTCGCCATAAAGCTCCAGTTGCACCGTCGTGAGCGTTGGCGCCCAGAAGCGATACCGCGAGTGACCCGCATCGGTGAGATGGGCACCGAAGGGCAGGCAATAGGCGTGGTGATGCTTGTGCGGATCGATCGGGGTTTCGGACATGATGTGTGTGCCTTCGGTGCGCTGTCGAATACTTGGCGTGAGTCTGCCCGGTGTCTTTGCATGACGTCCTTGAGCCGTTCAATTTTCCTCCTTTGCGGGCGGCGCAGGTTCGGGCGCTTTCCAGGGTTCTGCCGTCCGTCTCGATCCGATCGTGCCGGGGTCCGGCGGCAACGCCGTCAAGAGCCGCGGCCCTTCGTGGGCGCCGGCCATCCATACAGCCTGCCAGTCAGCGTCCCCGGTCGGCTGCGCCAGCAGCGCAGCCACGCTGTGCGCCTGAATCTCAAGTTCTCCGCCGATCAGTGGGTGCTGCAAGCCGTCAGGCGCAGCGCTATCCATGAGCACATTCCATTCCAAGTGCGGCGCGGGCGGCGTGAAGGTCAGCGCTTGTGCTGAACCGTTCATCATGATCAGGATGACATCCACTTCTCCGTTGAGACCGGGCCCCGCTCGACGCAGCGTCAGCGCGCGTCCTTCGGGATCCTGCCACGCGTCGATGGTCAGCGCCGCGCCGCGCTCGTCGAACCAGCCGACGTCATAGAGCCCCGGCAACACTTCACGATCGCCGTGGAGAAAGCGCATTTCCCGCAATATCGGGTAGTTTTTGCGCAGTGCGATCACGCGCGCGACGAACTCCGTCATCGTGCGGCCAGCCGGGGACTCCGCCAGGCTCCAGTCCATCCACGAAATCTCGTTGTCCTGGCAGTACGCGTTATTGTTGCCGCGTTGCGTGCGGCCGAATTCGTCGCCGCCGAGCAGCATCGGCGTGCCGAGCGAGAGCAGGTTCGTCGCGATCAGCGCGCGGGCCACGCGGCCGCGCGTTTCGAGGATCTCGGGATCGTCGGTCGGGCCTTCCACGCCCCAGTTTGTGCTGCAGTTTTCGTTGTGGCCGTCGTTGTTGCCCTCCTGATTTGCTTCGTTGTGTTTCTGCTCGTACGACGTCACGTCCACGAGCGTAAAACCGTCGTGCGACGCGACGAAATTAACGGATGCCCATGGCTTCCTGAATCGCCGGTGGAACAGTTCGGCCGAGCCGGTAAGACGCGCGGCGAGATCGGGCCGCACGCCTGCGTCGCCACGCCAGAAGCGGCGTACGCCGTCGCGGAATTTATCGTTCCATTCGGCGAAGCCGGGCGGGTGATTGCCGACCTGATAACCGTCCGGGCCGATGTCCCATGGTTCGGAAATCATCTTGCGCGTGTTGAGGACCGGGTCCTGGCGGATGGCGTCGAAGAAACCGGAACCGGGGTCGAAACCGTGGCCTTCGCGGCCCAGCGTCACGCCGAGATCGAAGCGGAAGCCATCGACGTTAAATGCCGTCGCCCAGTAGCGCAGCGAGTCCATGACCATTTGCAGGACACGCGGATGCGACAGGTTCACCGTATTGCCGCAACCGGTGTCGTTAATGTAGCGCCGTTCGTCGCCGGGGATCAGGCGGTAGTAGCTGGCGTTATCGAGGCCGCGCCATGACACGGTCGGTCCTTGCTCGTTGCCTTCGCAGGTGTGGTTGTAGACGACGTCGAGAATCACTTCGATGCCTGCCGCGTGGAGCCGGCGCACGGCGATGCGCATTTCGTTCAGCCGGTTGGTCGACAGATACGAGGGTTCCGGCGCGAAGAACGCTGCCGTGTTGTAGCCCCAGTAATTTTTGAGACCGCGTTCGACCAGGAAGCGGTCGTTGAGAAACGCGTGCACCGGCAGGAATTCGACGGCGGTCACGCCGAGCTTTTGCAAGTGTTCGATGAACCATGGCGAGGACAACGCTGCGAACGATCCGCGTTCGTGCTGGCGGATGTCGTTGCGCAGCATGGAGGTGCCGCGCACGTGGGTTTCGTAGATGACGGTTTCGCCCCAGGGGACGTTGGGGCGGGTGTCGCGGGACCAGTCGAAGGCGTCGTCGGTGACAACGCATTTGGGGGTGGCGGGGGCTGAATCGCGTCGATCCATTGACAGATCGAGCCGGTTCGAATGCACGCGATAACCGAACAGCGCGTCGGACCAGCGCCATTGGCCGACCAGTTTTTTGGCGTAGGGGTCGAGGAGCAGTTTGTGCGGGTTGAAGCGATGGCCGTGATGCGGTTGGTAGGGGCCGTGTGCGCGAAACCCGTAGACCGTGCCGGGGTGTGCGCCGGGGAGGTAGCCGTGCCAGATTTCATCGGTGCATTCCGGCAGTTCGAAGCGCGCGAGTTCCTTGCGGCCGGTAGTGTCGAAGAGACACACTTCGATTTTTTGTGCGTTCGCGGAGAACACTGCGAAGTTGACGCCTAAACCGTCCCAGTTGGCTCCGAGCGGGTAGGCCGCGCCCGGGAGTAACTTGTCGGGAAATGAATTAGCCATGGATTTTCCGTTCGCACTCGGTTTGGTTTTTTGGGGTTTGGGGTGTTCGATGGTCTGGCGGTTTTGGGGCGGTCAGGGTTGGGGTTGGGCTGCTGGTTCAGGGTTAGCGGTCGGGGTTTATGCCGGGTTGCTGCTTTCAGCCTTTATAGCGGTCTGCATGAGTCGGATTTTCTCTTTATCACTATTAGCCACTGTGCGTGGCGGCACGTCATTTCTTTGTCCAAAGCGACAAAGAAACGAAGCAAAGAAAGCGCTTTCCAACCACGCGCGAGTTAGTGTCCCTAGCGTGCAGGCTAGAAGTTTTTTGGCACCTGATTGCACGGTGCTCGCCAGACTTGCGGATGTTTGAAGCCCGACCTCTCCGAACACGGATACCCACACGCTTCGCCACCAGTGATTGAATCTGCCACAGGGACACCCCGCGCTATCCGCGTACAACCACCTCAAGAAAGAAGGGCGCAGTCCACGCAGCAAAACCAAAAACCTGTCAGCCGCCGCCCCTACTTACTCACCACCCAACCAGCAACAAACAAAGCAACAAACAAAGCAACAAGCCGAGCAAGAGACGAGTCAACGAACACGTGAGGCCGTCTGGGCCTGTGGGCCATTGTGCTAGCCCGAGAGCGTTGGAGGCGAAGCGTGTTCGTGTCAGGATTCGCGAGAAGGAGGGGTTCAATCATCGGTGAGTCTGGCGAGCACCGTGCTATCAGGTGCCAAAAACTGAGGCCTGCACGCTAGGGACACCAACTAGCCGATTGCTGAGAGGCGTTTTCTTTGCTTCTGTTTCTTTTTCGCCGTCGGAAAAAGAAATGAAGTGCCGCCACGCACAGTGGCTAATAGTGATAAAGAAAACAGCTCACTTAAACCGACCGCAAGCCTGAGCAGCAGCACCCCGGCATCGACTCCGACCACTAACCCCGAATCATCCCCCTCCGACCACCTCCACCAACTCCCCAAAACCCCGTGACCGAGTGCGAACGACGTTAATCACCCCGCAGTACAATCGTCGCCAACGGCGGCAAAGTCAGCGCAGCGGACCACTCCCGCCCGTGACTAAAAACATTCTCGGCGTGAATCACGCCCCCGTTCCCCATGTTCGATCCACCATAAATCGAAGCATCCGAATTAACGATCTCACTCCAACGCCCGCCACGCGGCAACCCTATCCGATACCCCACCCGCGGCACCGGCGTCATATTCGAAATCACCACGCACTCACGACCCTCACCATCGGTCCGACGAAACGCAAAAACGCTATTGCCAGCGTCATCGCCGATCAGCCAGTCAAAACCCCGTGGATCGCTATCAAGTTTGTGCAGCGCCGGTTCCTCGCCATACACCCGGTTCAAATCGCGGACCAGCTTCTGCAACCCGCCATGGAACACATCGTCAAGCAAATGCCAGTGCGGCGATGTATCGTGATTAAACTCGCCGAACTGACCAAACTCACCACCCATGAACAACAGTTTCTTGCCCGGATGTGTCCACATGAAACCCAGATACGCACGCAGATTCGCAAACTTCTGCCAGTGATCCCCCGGCATCTTGCCAATCAACGAACCCTTCCCATGAACCACTTCATCATGCGAAAGCGGCAGCACGAATCGCTCGGAATACGCGTAGACCATCCCGAACGTGAACATGTTGTGGTGATACTTTCGATTGATCGGATCCTCTTCCATGTAGTGCAACGTGTCGTGCATCCAGCCCATGTTCCACTTGAAATCGAACCCTAGTCCGCCGCTCTCCAGCGAAGCAGTGACGCCCGGCCACGCCGTCGATTCTTCAGCAACCGTAATCGCGCCGGGAATCTGACGGACTTCGTGATTCAGACGTTTGAGGAATGCTATCGATTCGAGATTCTCGCGGCCGCCATACCTATTCGGCACCCATTCGCCAGCCTTGCGCGAATAGTCGCGATACAACATGGAAGCCACCGCGTCCACACGCAAACCATCAACGTGATAACGCTTGAGCCAAGCCAGCCCCGATGCCACCAGGAACGCGCTAACCTCGTTACGGCCGAGGTTATAGATCATCGTGTTCCAGTCCTGGTGATATCCCTCGCGCGGATCCGCGTGCTCGTAAAGCGGCGTGCCGTCGAACTCGACAAGACCGTGGGCATCGTTCGGAAAATGGGCCGGCACCCAGTCGAGAATGATCCCCAGCTCCGCTTCATGCGCGCGGTTCACGAACTCCGCAAATTGCTCAGGCGTCCCGAACCGCGCCGATGGCGCGAATTGCCCCAGCGGCTGATATCCCCACGAGCCGCCGAATGGATGCTCCGCAATCGGCATGAATTCCAGATGCGTGAACCCCATGCTCTTCGCATACGGAATCAGACGCTCGGCAAGCTCACGCCAGTTCATGCCGCGGTTGCCTTCCTCCGGCAGCCGCAGCCACGATTCCGCATGAACCTCATACACCGAGATAGGCGCATTGACGGTCTGCCTCGGACCGCGTGTGTTCATCCACTCGCTGTCGGTCCAGGCGTATCCATCGATAGCATCAACATCCGCCACCACCGAAGCGGTCGCCGGTGGCCGCTCGCTTTGCATCGCGCACGGATCGGCTTTCAACGGCAGCGTGTGGCCGTCGCGCGAGACGATCTCGTACTTGTAGCGCGTACCCGCGCCCAAGCCCGGCACAAACAGTTCCCAGACGCCGGCGCTGTGGCGAAGCCGCATCGGATGCCGGCGGCCGTCCCATGAGTTGAAATCCCCCACCACGGAAACACGCCGCGCATTCGGCGCCCAGACCGCAAACCGCACACCGGCTACGCCGCCATGCACGACCGGCCGCGAGCCAAGGCATTCCATCACCGCATACGGGTCCCCACCGGAGACACGGTTCAACGCTTCATCGCTTAGAACGGGGCCGAACGAATAGGTATCGGCGACTTCCTGCGGCGTGCCGTGCCAATCGATATTCAACCGATACGGCTGCATTTCATCGATAAACCCGACAAACAACCCCGCCGGATGAATCTTCGTGAGCGTGCCGAGCGGCTTGCCGCTGTCGCGCTCAAGCACCTGCACCCCGGACGCACTCGGCAGCAGCACGCGAACCACGGGTCCGGCGTCAGTCTGATGAAGCCCAAGCTTCGAAAACGGATCAGGATGGCGAGCTTCGACGAGTGCGTCGATATCGAGCGGATGCAAACCTTCGGTCAGCATCCTGGCGTCAGTGCGCTTATTCATGTTCGTTTCCATCGGAGCTGTCCTTGAAAGCGGGGTCCACGGGCCGCGAACCCGGCGCGGGCGGTGCGCCCGTATCGCCCAGCAGGCGGCTCGCAAGCGACGCGAGGCCACGCAACGGCAAGCCAATCCAGCTCGGACGGTTCGCCGCTTCATAGCGGATTTCGTAGGCTGCCTTCTCGATCAAGAAAAGGTCGAGCAGGGCGGCCTGTGTGGCTTCGTCGCCGGCAATCGGTTGCGGAGAAGCCGCCACCGCCGCGCGATATTCGATCAGGAACGCTTCTTCGCCATGACCGCGGAGGCGCTCGAACAGCGCGCGCTTGCGATCGGCGGTTGCCTGCGGCGCATTTCCGGTCGTCGGTTGTGCGGCTGCGCTGGCATACGACAAGGAACGCAATAAGCCGGCCACGTCCCGCAACGGGCTCGACTTCTTGCGGCGTTCCTCCAGCGGCCGCGCCGGTTCACCTTCGAAGTCGATCAGGAAAGCATCACCCTGCGCCATCAGCACCTGGCCCAGGTGGAAGTCGCCGTGAATACGGATGCGCAACGCATTGGCGTTTTCCGGCACTAGCTTTTGCACGGCTGCAAGCAGCAGATCGCGGCGATCGAGCAGGCTCTGCGCCATCGCGCGATCATGCTCGTTGAACTCCAGGAGCTTTGCCGCCAGGATGTCGAGCGCCGTGACGAGCAGCGTGTGCGTACCGTCGTTCCAGCCGCGTACGTCCTTCTTCGACGCCTTTTCGGGCGCGAAAGCGGGGTCGTCGGACGGTCGGGCGAGCGCGACGTGCAGCTCGCCGAGCCGCTGCCCGATGATCCCCGTGACCTTCCTGTAGCCTTCGATGCCCAGCACTTCCTTCTCGCGATCCATCGAGTGGTCGTCGGTATCCACGGCCAGCGCGAGTTCATCCACGGTGCGGCGCAGGTAATCGAGCGCGTAATTCCAGGCATCTCCCTGGTTGTCGATGAAACCTTGCAAAATGCACAGCGTATGCGGCACGCCTTCCGGATCCACCCGCACGACTTCCCCGAACAGCGGCCCCGTGTTCTCGTAACCGAGCTTCGTCAGATGCCGGCTCATTTCGGCTTCCGGATGAATCCCGCCAACCAGCCGGCGCACCAGTTTCAACACGACCTGATCGCCGATCACGAGCGAACTGTTGCTCTGTTCTGCAGCCAGCCAGCGGATTTCCGGCAGCGGTTCGCCGGGCTTGATATCGAAGTTCAGCGCTTCAAGCCGCTCGGTCGGAATAAAGCAGATTTCGCTCTTCTGAACCGTGGGAATGACTGCCCGTTGCTTGAGCTTGCGCAGCACGCCGTAGGCGAAATTGGGGACCGCGAAGGCATCGGTGATATGGCCGATATTGCGGACCTGGCGCACACGCGCGAGCGCGAGCTGCATATAGAGCGGCGAGGTGGTTTCAGTGCCCCATGCAATCGTGAGCGGCAGCACGTAGCGTTCGACGTGGTCGCCGACATCGGCTTCGATCTCCGTAAACGCAAAACCCGCTTCGGGGATGGTCGTCAATGCCGCGAGCCGTACGCCGACCAGCGTCCGGTCCTTCGATGCAAACCAGCGCCGCTTGCTCAAATAAGACGGCAGCACTTCTGATTCGAGCAGCCGCACGTTTTCCGGCGTCGGGCCGGTCTGGCCGGCGCGGATCACCATCGTCACGAATTCGGGCAGTTGTTCGGAGGGTGCCTGGCTCCATGCCGGACGCTGATTGCCCGGGCACAACTGGAACCACAGGAAACCGTAGGGCGGGAAGGTCAGCAAATAGGTGAGCTGGCCGATCGGCGGGAACGCGGAGTCCGCGGTCATTTCCAGCGGCACCGAACCGGCGTATTCGGACAGATCGAGTTCCACGGCCTGAGGTGCACGCGACAGGTTCGCCACACAGAGGACCGGCGGTTCGCCCTCGATCTCGCGCAGATACGCGAGGATCTTGCGGTTGTTCGGACGCAGGAAGCGGATCGCGCCTCGTCCGAATGCCTGTTTCCCGCGACGTACCGTGAGCATCTTGCGGGTCCAGTTGAGCAGCGAGTGCGGGTCGCGGCTCTGCGATTCCACGTTCACGGCGTCGTAACCGTAGAGCGAACCCATCACCGGTGGCAGCACCAGTTGCTCGGGATCGGCGCGCGAAAACCCGCCGTTCCTATCCGAAGACCATTGCATCGGCGTACGTACGCCGTCACGGTCGCCGAGGTGGATGTTGTCGCCCATGCCCAGTTCATCGCCGTAATAGATCACGGGCGTGCCCGGCATGGACAGCAGCAGCGAATTGATCAGTTCGATGCGTCGCCGGTCGCGTTCCATCAGCGGCGCGAGACGCCGGCGAATGCCGAGATTCAGCCGCGCGCGACGGTCGCTCGCGTACGTGTTCCACAAATAATCGCGCTCGGAATCCGTCACCATTTCGAGCGTGAGTTCGTCGTGATTGCGCAGGAAAATCGCCCACTGGTTGGTCGGCGCGAGATCCGGCGTCTGCCGCATGATGTCGGTGATCGGGAAGCGGTCTTCGCTCGCAATCGACATATAGATGCGCGGCATCAGCGGGAAGTGGAAGGCCATGTGGCATTCGTCTTCGTCGCCGAAATATTCCTTCACGTCTTCCGGCCATTGATTCGCTTCGGCCAGCAACATGCGGTTCGGATATTCCGCGTCGATGGTCGCGCGAATCTTCTTCAAGATTGCGTGCGTTTCCGGCAGGTTCTCGTTATTCGTGCCTTCGCGTTCGACCAGATACGGCACCGCGTCCAGCCGCAACCCGTCGATCCCCATATCCAGCCAGAAGCGCATCACCTGCAGCACTTCCTTCAGCACGGCGGGGTTATCGAAGTTCAGATCCGGCTGGTGGTTGAAGAAGCGGTGCCAGTAGTATTGGCCCGCGACCGGATCATGCGTCCAGTTGGACGGCTCCGAATCGATGAAAATAATCCGCGTGTCTTCGTACTTCTTGTCGGTATCGGACCAGACATAGTAGTTGCGCTGATTCGAGCCCGGCTTCGCCAGACGCGCGCGCTGGAACCACGGGTGTTGATCGGACGTGTGGTTGATGACCAGTTCGGTGATCACGCGAATCCCGCGTGCGTGCGCTTCCTGGATGAAACGCCTCACGTCGGCGAGCGTGCCGTAGTCCGGATGCACGTTGCGGTAGTCGGCGATGTCGTATCCGTCGTCACGCCGGGGCGACGGATAGAACGGCAGCAGCCAGATCGTGTCGACGCCGAGTTCCGAGATGTAATCGAGCTTCGCGAGCAGGCCGGGGAAATCACCGATGCCGTCGTTGTTCGCATCGAAGAAGGACTTGATGTGGATCTGATAAATGATCGCGTCTTTGTACCAGAGCGGATCGTCGCTGAGAGTCGAGTTCTTGTTACGCTTCACGTGTCGCTCCTTGAGTCGCGACGGTGTTCTGTCCCGGCTGCGTGAGTTGTTCTCTGCCACGTCGGCTGATGCCGTCGTGATGATGACCTTCAGATGACCGTCTGCGCCCGGGGCAATCCCCACGTCGGCGCGATTCTCCAGATCGCGAACGGCCGCGTGTTGGGATCGAGGCGGATGTGTTGCTGTCTGCCGCGCCATTTGAAACGTTCGCCAGTCATCTGGTCCTCCACGGCCAGCGCGTCCCACTCCTGCACGCCCCAATTATTCAACGTCTGCCACGGCAGTTCCACGTCCGCGCCTTGTTCGTTGAACGGATCGAGATTGACCGCGACCAGCACGACATTGTCGCGCGCCGCGTTCGCTTTCTCGAAGAACAGGATGTTGTCGTTGTGAGCGGGAAGGAAGTTGACGCCGAGATGCGAATGCAGCGCCGGATTCGCTTTCCTGATCCGGTTCAGCGCCGTGATTTCCCCGACGATATTGCCCGGCCGGTTCCAGTCCCACGCGCGGATCTGATATTTCTCCGAGTCGAGATATTCCTCGCTGTTCGGCAGCGCGGCCGCTTCGCATAACTCGAAACCGCTGTACACGCCCCACAAACCGGAAAGCGTCGCGGCGAGCGCGGCGCGGATCACGAAGCCGGCGCGCCCCGAGCGTTGCAGGAAACGCGGGTTGATATCGGGCGTATTGACGAAGAAGTTCGGGCGGAAATAATCCCTCGCGTCGGTTTGCGTCAGGTCGTGCATGTACTCCAGGAAATCGCGCTTCGACTCGCGCCACGTGAAGTACGTGTACGACTGCGAGAAACCGAGCTTGGCGAGGCGGTTCATCACGCGCGGACGCGTGAATGCTTCGGCCAGGAATATGGCGTCGGGATGACGCCCGCGCACGTCGGCGATCACCCATTCCCAAAACGGGAAAGGTTTGGTGTGCGGGTTGTCGACGCGGAAAATCTTCACGCCCGCCGCGATCCAGAACAGGAACACGTCGCGTAGCGCCAGCCAGAGTTCCGGCTTTGCATCCTGCGCGTAGAAGTCCGGGTTCACGATGTCCTGATACTTCTTCGGCGGGTTCTCGGCGTATCGCAAGGTGCCGTCCGGCCGCCAGGCGAACCACGTGGGATGCTCCTTCAGCCACGGATGGTCCGGCGAACACTGCACGGCGAAATCGAGCGCAATTTCCAGGCCGTGAGCGCGAGCGGCGTCCAACAACTGCTTGAAATCATCGAGATTGCCCAGTTCCGGATGCACGGCATCGTGGCCGCCTTCCTTGCCGCCGATGGCGTACGGGCTGCCTACGTCGCCGGGTAACGCTGTCAGCGCGTTGTTCTTGCCCTTGCGGTTGGCAATGCCGATGGGGCTGATTGGCGGGAAGTAGAGCACGTCGAAACCCATCTCGCGGATACGCGGCATCTTGCCGATCACATCGACAAAGGTGCCGTGGCGATTTTCGTCGTCGCTCATCGAGCGCGGGAAGATTTCGTACCAGCTTGCGAAACGCGCGGCGGCGCGTTCGGCGTCGATGCGATACGTCACCGGATCGCGCGACAGGAACGGCCGGTGCCGCGCCGCTTCGATCGCCAGCGCCGTCTCCGGCGCAAGTGTCAAGGCAAGCCGCGTTTCAGCATCGGCTTTGGCGAACTGCTTGACAATGCTTTCCAGCGGCTCGGTCTCGGCGCCTTCCGTGGTTTTCACTTCGGCCAGGATCAACGCGAACAAATGCCGCGCTTCTTCGAGTTCCAGTTCGACCGTCTGGTCGGCCTTCAGCTTCTTCTGCATGTGATCGATCAGCGAAGCGAAGTCGTCGCGCCACGCGATCACCGTGAATTCATGACGGCCGAGGCGATCCAGCGGAATATGGGTCGTCCACAGGTCATTGCCGAGCGGCAGGACCGGCACCATTTGCGTTTCGTGCCAGTCGATTTCATCGGCGGCGCGCCATTGCACGGCGGCCGCGATCTTGTCGTGGCCTTCCGAGAAAATCGCGGCCGTGATTTCAGCCGCTTCGCCGACGATCCGCTTTGCCGGAAAGCGCCCGTGATCGACCGAAGGCGTCACGTTTTCGATCGCTACCCGCGATGCCAGCAATGCCTCGTTCACCGACTTCTTGTCGGCGGCCTTGGAGCCGCGCTTGACTTGCGGTTGCGCCAGCAGGACAGGTGGTTCGGCGACACCACGCAGCAGGTGCACTTCGCCGGGCTGCAGCAGGAAGGGTTCGAGCGGCAGCGGCGTTTCCGACGTGTCCTCGCCGATAGCACGGAATCGCGTGAAGTTACCCGGCGCGCCGTCCAGCAAATGGCGCGTATCGATATAAACCGGCGTGGTGAGATCGGGGTTCAGCACGATCAGCGCCGCTTCGCCCGCGATCCGCAGATCCGGGCCGCTGCCGCGCAGGATGGCGGCGTAAGGCGTCCCCGCGCCGGTCAGCGCGCGCAGTTCGCCGGTGCTCGCGAGTGCGGCGGAGTTGCGTTGCAGGGAGTTCGCGTGTGCCACTTCCGCCGATACGTTAAAACGCGCCCCGTCTTTGGCGCGCCGGAATTCTTCCGCGCTGCCGTGGTTGTAGGTGAGCGGTTGCGTGACGCCGTATTCGAAGCCCATTGGCACAAGCAGGCCGGTGCCTATGCCCGCCGCCGTGTAAAGCGCGCGCCGGTAGGCGCGTTCGACCAGCGAGGAGTCGCCGGTATCGGGGAGATCGTGCAGCAGGCGCGAGCCGTAGGGTTCTTCGGGAAAGGCAATGGGCGACGCAATGCGAAACAGCGCAGCGTGTTCGTCGAAGAGCCAGTTGCTCTGGAAATCCCACCATCTCGACGATGAAAACACCGAGTCGAATCCAGCATCGGCAAGGCTGGCGAGATCCTGGCGGCTGATGCCCACCGTCCACGCGAGCCATTTCGTTTGTGGATGACGTTCGCGAACCGCCGCGCCAAGACGCCGCCACACATGCGCCGGTACCTTGTGCGGCGCCTCGAAGCGAAAGCCGCCAATACCGGTGTCGGCGAGCAGCATCAACTCGCGTGCCCACCATTCGGTGAGCGCCTGGGCTGCTTCGCCATCGCCGAAATTGGCATGCGCCGCGCTTTCCTCGTGCGGCGCGTGACGCGGATCGAGCCGGGCTTCAGCCGCTTCGAACGGATAGAACCAGTGACGGTTGTCCCGGAACACCCCCCCCTCGGCGCTGACCTGATCGAGGGTGATATCCACCAGCAAGGTCAGGCCGTGCTTGCTCGCCTGACTGGCAAGCCGACGCAAACCGTCGCTCGCGGGCGCGTCGGATTCGAAGACAGCATGAAGTTTGTGATGATCGGCCACCGCCTGCCGATGGCCGTTGCTGCCCGGCTGGAACGGTGCGCCGATCAGGACGTGATCGAAGCCCAGCGCGGCGGCATGTTCGAATTGCGCGGACCACTCGGGCAATGGTCCGACGAGAAGCGGGTCGATGAAATAGATTCTGGGCGCATACGCTTGAAGCATTTGATGGTGTTCCATCGGTCGTCTTTTCCAGTTCGTCCTGCTATGGCGTGGATGCGGGAAAACGCGATCGCGCTCAACCAGGCAATAAACCAACCGCAAGAACGGCAACGGCAGACGAGCCTCAGACAGTCTTCAAAGCACCAATTCCGGGGTGACGAGTGCGGCGCGTATCGTCATCTGACAATACGCCGTTCGGTGCGGCGCCAGGGTCGCAGAGGGGACACAGCACGTAGCGTGCCGCGGCCTCGCCGTGTTTCCCGGCGTGTGTCGGAGCCTGAGCTTGCCCAAGTGTTCGCGACCGGCATGCGGTTCAGGTCAGACGACATTCGCTCGTGGTGCATTGCAATCCAACACGCCCCAAGCGGCCAACCGTGTAACCGTACCATCGAACGGCGTGGCGTGGAACGTCAGGCACTGCGTGCGACGAATTGCGCCGGCTCCGCTTCGCGACGCTCGGCCTCGGCCACCGCAACGGCCGGCACCGCCCGAACCTTGACCGGCACACGGCGAGTGCGCAACGGTGCTTTGGCGGGACGTGCATCGGTGAGACCCGCGTATAGCTGGACATATTTCGCTACCGCATGGTTCCAGCCGTAATCGCGTGCCATCGCGTTGCGTTGGAGCGTGCGCCATTGTTGCGGACGCATGAAGGCGTCGATGGCGCGCGTGGCGGCGGCGATCACGTCCTGCGGACGGTCGCCGTCGAAGAGGAAACCCGTGGCCGGGCGAAAGGACGTTGCGCCCTCGAAGCCGCCGGGCGGGGATGTCCGGAAACCTGCCCGATGCCCCGATGCCTCGGCCGCATCCACGATCGTATCCGCCAGTCCGCCCACGCGCGACGCCACGGGCAAGGTGCCATAGCGCATCGCGTAGATCTGCGTGAGGCCGCAGGGCTCGAACCGGCTGCCGTGCAGGAGAATGTCAGCACCGGCATGCAGCACATGCGCGCGGCGCTCGTCAAAACCTATATAGACACCGACACGATCGGGCCATGTCCGCGCGAGGCGATGAAACGCGGTTTCGATATGCGCTTCGCCCTTGCCGAGCACGGCGATCTGCAAACGCGGATGCTGTTCTAGCAGCGCGGGAATGGCTTCCACGGCGACATCGGCCATTTTCTGCGAAGTCATCCGGCTGCCGAGCGCGACCACCGGCGCGAAGGGATCGGTCGGAAGGCCGAACATCTGCTGCAGTTCGCGCTTGCAGGCGTGTTTGCCGCGCATATCGTCGAAACAATAATTGCGGGCAACCTGCGTATCGGATTTTGGGTCCCAGGTCTCCACATCGATGCCGTTGATGATGCCCGACAGCTTGCCGGCACAACTTTGCAGCACACCTTCCATCAAGTGGCCGAAGCGCGGGGTGAGGATTTCGCGGGCATACGTTTCACTGACGGTGGCGACGTGGTCGGCATGCACAATGCCGGCTTTCATCAGACTCAATGCACCATAAAATTCGATGCTCTGCGGTTCCGTCAGCGCGGGCGCGAGCCATTTGGCGGGCACGCCGAGCGCTGCACCAAGCGAGAGCGAATAGTTGCCCTGGAACGCCAGATTGTGGATCGTGAATACACTTTTTGCGTGCACGCCAGCTTCCTTCATGAGCAGCGGCGTAAGACCGGAATGCCAGTCGTGTGCGTGCACGATGTCCGGCTTCTTGAGTCCTCGAATGCCTTCGGCGATCTTCACTGCCGCCGCCGATAACGATGCGAAACGAATGGCGTTGTCTTCGTAGTCGCGTCCTTTTGCGTCCTGATAGAGGCCTTCGCGTGCATATAAATGATCCATGCGCAGCAGGATCACGGGCACACCGGTATCCGGCATGCGGCCGCGATAAAACGCGCCATCACCGCCGGGAAGCCCCGTCACGGAAGCCACCTTTTGCAATCCATCGACCGTCTGCAACGCTTTCGGATAGGCCGGAATGAGGATCGCGGCATCCACTCCGGCCTCACGCAACGCAGCGGCGTATGCGCTGACCATGTCACCCAGTCCGCCGGTTTTGGCAAGCGGCACGGCCTCTGAAGCGACAAGCAAGACGTTCAAGGACAAAGCGGACTCCTGGCGTTTGATGGATGAAAAGCGATGGGAATGCGCTCGGCCGGAAGGATCGGCGGGCGCATGCGTCCGGTGCTTTTATCGGGGGAAGAGGGGGTGCCGGATAGCCAGAGCAAGGCGTGTGCCAAGTTCTTATGATTCTGTTGAATCCGCAAGCAGCAATAGTCGTTTGAGACGCGCTGAGCTGGACGCTCAGCGGACAAATGGAGGCATGTAAAAAAGCACGCGTCGGACGCGGCGTTTTTACATGGCGTGGTGGGGTGTTATATGAAATTACGGTCTGTCTGTGCGCTCGCAGACCAAGCGCCAGGAATTGTCAGCCATCCAGACTAATTTATTAGATATGGCAATTACGCCCGAATCGAATGACGGATGGCGGCAAAATTTGCTTTACGCGCGATTCAAGGCCCAAGCAAACTCGCAGCCGTGTTGACACATAAACCGATCACCGCGGCATTAAAGAAGAAGGACAAGACGGATTGCGCCAGCGCCGTTCGCCGGACTTCATTGGAGCAGAGCACGACATCCGAAGTCTGCGATGCCACCGCGATCGTGAATGAGAAATACAGGAAGTCCCAGTAGTCGGGCTTGAGGTGGGCATCGGGAAACTTCAGTGAGGTCTCATCTCCCTCAGACTGATAGTAGTGTCGTGCGTAGTGAAGCGTGAAGATGGTCGGGATGAGGAACCACGCGCCCAGCATCGTGAATCCGGTCAGCAGATAGTGGAACAGCGCGCCGCGCAAGCCCAGGTTCTTTGCCGCGGCAAGCTCGAACACGATCGCGATAAGACTCGCTACGGCGGCCAGGCTGATGATGAGCAACACCATGCCCGCGTTCTCGTCTTCGCGCTCGGCGAGTTCCTGCACTTTGTCCTGCCGTGCGCTCGCCATTCGGATCCAGATAAGCACAAGATACAGCCATACGGTACTGTCCCATCCGATGAGCCCACGCACGATCGGCGTGAAACCATGTGGAACCAAAAGCGCCACGAACACACCAATCACGAGCGCAAGCACTGCTCGTGGGCGGTAACGAAGTACTTGGGGAACGAGATTCATTTTTTATAACGCTCGGGTTATGGCGGCAAGCTGGCACGGCGCGGTATTGTGCAGGTCAATCGCAAGAGACCGGCGCCACAAGTGCCGCGATTATTGCCCGTGCACCTTTCAATTTCCAGTGCGCTCTGGCTTGGGTCTTTATCGGGTTCATCGTGCAAAACTTTGGCCGCCGCTTGGCGCGCCTTGAAATTATTCGGGCGATATCGGAACGTGCAATCGATCATCGACTCTCTAAGAAACGCGAATTGGGACCTCACACCATGACACCATTTGAACACCCCATAGCGCGCGCACACTCGGCCACACGCCGGCGTTTTGTTCTCGGCGCTTGCGCATCCGCAGTCGCGCTTGCGTTTGCTTCGGCGGGGTTCGGTTTCCCTTCATTGTTCACCCAGGCTTTCGCCGATACCCCACCTGCCGGTCTCGACGGATTCCTCCTGCTCTCACGCAAACTCACCGGCCGCACGAACTTCGACCCCGTGCTGGCGCAGCGTGTGTATGACGCGTTATCGAAGTCGGACAGCGAGTTTGTCGCCAACGTGAGCGCGCTGAATACCTGGCTCGCGGCGCATGGCGGCGTGCCGTCGGACACGGTGACCGAGGCGCTCAAGGCCGACACGCCCAAGCTCGCCAGCACCGTCACCGCCGTCATGCGGGCGTGGTATCTCGGTCTGGTGGGCGATGCACCGCGCATAAGCGTGGTCGCCTACGAACGGGCGCTGATGTTCGATCCCGTCAACGACGTGCTGACCATTCCATCGTATTGCCGCGACGTGCCGTTCTACTGGACGCAAAAGCCGCCTGGCGCGGCCTGAACGAACGCATCAAGAAAAGC
>Ga0255336_101143_pt1 | contig 22976 bp, 16 predicted proteins | sample MeOH1_35cm_T3_17_FD_189102 | JGI IMG/M metagenome (GOLD analysis project Ga0255336, IMG submission 189102) | Sandy soil microbial communities from University of British Columbia, Vancouver, Canada - MeOH1_35cm_T3_179 | ecosystem: Engineered > Artificial ecosystem > Sand microcosm > Unclassified ...
CGTCAGTCGTCAGTCCACGAGCCGACCATGATCGCCTCCACTTACGGCGACATCCATTCTCTCGCGCCCGACCTGTTCCATACTCCGCATGACGTTCTTCTCCATCTTCACGAGCTGCGACAGCTTCTTGGCCAGCTCGGGACCAAATGCGCCTGCCGTGCCCTTTCGGAAGGCATGTCCTAGAGTGTGTTGTCAGCCTCCGCCGTGCACAGCCGAGCGTCCGCTGTTACCCAGGTTTGCACGGCCAAATAAGCGGCCACTCTTGGTCGACGACACCGGTGGGGGGGGATTCTCGAGTTGCGACGCCGTGGGAGCGCGCGACTGGCGCATCGAATAGGTGCGGTGCATCTTGAAAGGTCGGCCGGCCGAAAGCGACCGTCGGTAGAAAGGCTCTGTGAGGGCTCAAGGGGATGGCGTTGAGCGGTAACAATGCTGCCTGAGGCGGACGTTCAGCGGACCGGGATAGAGCCCTCGCGGCAGCGACGGCAGAGGAGAGCTTCGATCGCTTCTCTAATGTACAGGTGACTGTCAGCTCTGAGTCGACAATGGTTGTGGAAGTGGGCAGCAGTGGACGGAAAGCAAGGACAGCTATTGTAGATCAGGGTGAGAGGGACAATGCAGCTGAGGCCGAAGCACCACTGACACCACCTATGACGTCCCCGGAAGTGTGCGGAGCCCTCTAGAACTGTGGATAGCCACAGCAACGCCACAGGTCTGCGTCATGGTCTCCTGTCGCAATGAAAGCTTGACGCACTCACTCACTGGCACTGCGACGTCGGCGCGGATGCTGGAAAAGAGTTGGTATTGTCTATAGGCCGGCACAAGATGGAACTTACAGACGGCGGTGGTACAGCACCGCGGAAATACCAGTGGTAGGAGTCCTGGTGATGATAATACAAGAGTCTAACCTGTCCAAGGGACGGCTGGCAAGCTTAATAACGGGTCAGGATAATCCTGTAGCGCACAGTAATGGCATCAGTCCAGCTCGCGTGGCCGCAGGCCTTGTCCCATTCCAGCATCGCACAAGATTGTCCACTGCGGGTGGTCGTCGAAGCAACCAGGTTTTGCTGGCTTGCTCGCCCCCAACCACGCCGCTCACGTCATCGCGTTGCGTCTGATCCGTTCAATGATGGATCGTTCCCAGCCCTCCCCAGGCGAGCACAGCCCCACGAGATCAGATCAGCATCAGATCAGCACCTGTATCTGGTCATAGCCGAGTTGCCAGCTGCCCGCTCCCAAATACCAGAGCTCGCTGGCCCGCCTGGCCCGCCTGGACCCTTGCGCCGTACCATTTGGTCACCAGTCCGCTCTGGGCTCACACCGAGGATGATCGTGATGATGATGTCGTGCGTCCTCTGGTGCACGGCCTGTCGACGTCGAGCTGAACGGCAACGATCGATTCGGACTTCGGATCCCCCATCCCGCTTCCACGTCTTTGTCCGTCCCAAGGGCAAGAGAACGGCTCGACTACCCTTTGGCCTTTTTCTTCTGCCCTTTGCTGGCGGCCTCGGCCATGTTCTTCTTCCTCGTCCTCCACGCCTGTTTCTGGGCTTTGCCTCCCCGCCGTCGGTCATTGGGACCCACCTTTCTCCTCCGCACGAGCACGGTCGCCTGGGGCTTGGACAATGAACCGTGATCAGAGTCATCCTCGCCCTCGCTGCCCAATGGCTCCCCGGAGGCTGAACTGGGAGAGGCATGCTCTGTGGAATGATAGTCCGAGTCGTCGGGCTCGTCAATCACCGGCACGTCCAACACTTCCTCCATCAAGCTGTCCGCGGTATCGTTGTCGACTTTGGCAGGGACGACCGCCGTGTACTCCATGTCCATGCCTTCTCCGTTCCGCTTTCGCTTCCTTCGCACCGCCAGAGGTGACGGGCTCTCTTCGTCTTCACGTTCATCCTCGGTGCTGGCCCGAGCCTGGCGGTTCGGGGCCGTTCGGGCAAAGCGCCCGTTGACCGCGGCATGGTCGGTGGTCTTGGGTAAAATGGCGAGAACGCCGCCGGTCGAGTTGGTCGGCTTCTCCCCTGGCTCCCAAAAATTCTTCACCACCGAGACGGGGTAGTTGTAGTTGTAGAGCAATTCCTCGCCCGCTTTGATCGGGCGCTTGGCATACAACATGACGCGCTGGACGCCACTGCACAACATCTTCTTGGCCACGACGTTGATGTTGGCGTCTCTCTGTGAGTTGTTCATGAACCGCATCTTGTTGCCGAAATTCGACGCGTCCATCTGCTGGGCCGTGTTGAGCACGAACAGGTATTCCTGTCCGAGGTTGTGGTAGACGGCGCCCCGGCGATCGCTCTCCTGAATGCTGATGATCTCGCCGCGATACTCTCCAATGTAAGCATGCTCTTCCAGGTCTTCCCCGGCAAAGAGGCCATAGCCTTGCACCTCACTCGGCGCCTTCACCGTCCGGGCGGGAAGGTCGAGTTGGATCCGATTGTTCTTGCACCGTCCTTTGCGGATCTCGTCGTTGTACCTGTTGGACGAGTCGAGAACCTCCATCACCCCGCAGCTCTTGCACAACCACGGATCACACTCTCGGTTGGCCCTCCAGCACTGGCAACGGTCGTCGCTGAAGCAGGTCTTGCTGACGCCGGCGCAAGTACAGCCTTTGAACCGGCGTTTGCAGGCGAGGTCGCATCCACAGAACCATTCGCACGAGACTTTGTTCTGCGCACAAGAACAGTCGGGGTTATTCTGACAGGGCCCTTCGTGCGAGCATGGCTCAAAAGGTGCGCGGAGATCCAGCTCGGCACTCATCCGGGTATCAATTTCTGTTTGGGGCTTGGGTCCACGGCGCACTGGCGGCGTGGGAATGTCATGGAGACCTAAAGGCTCGCCGGGAGGGATGTCTTCGTGCGCCGTTTTGGCGATCCGACTCAGCATGTGGTAGAAAATATTGAGGCAGGACATGTCTTTGATGACCGCCGCCATCATACATGGACCTCGCTTGTTGTTCAGAAATGCCGGCATCATGGCGGAAAAGAGCGCGGCGTGGGCCGGAGGAATGGGTGAGAGATTGCCGATGGCAAGCTCGGAAACTTTGCTCTTTCGACGAATCTTGACGTTCCAGAAACAGGCATCGCTGCAGAAGACGTCGTCCGCCAGCGCGGGATGGGTTTGGACCACGGGTCGAAAGGCACCACTCACCGACCCGTCAGCGCGGCGTCCGAGGATATTCACCAGAATGAGGGACCGGTCGACACAATAGAGCCCGCACAGATGGGAGTGTCCCTCGCCCTGGAATCTCACCGGCAAGGACATGAATTTCCTCAGATTGTGCTCTTTCTCCTCGTCGTCGATGAACGCCTCATCCGCTCGGCTCTGGTCGTCGTCCTCGGGTTCTTCATACCCCCCATGGATCGGGCAGTTATGGAGGAAGCAGACCGCGCAGAGACTAGCGGTCGTGCCTTGGGAAGCATTTCCGTCAAGGCTCCTGTGTGTCCGGATGGTCGTCGACGATGCGGCGGCCATGGACGCGATATGCCACAAGCTGACCTTGGTCACTTCGTGAAAAGCAAACGAGGCGAGGCCGGCGAGGGCTAAAGATCGCCCGTCCGGAATGGGAAGGGCATTGAATCTCTCGCTCCACTTGAGCACATCGTTCCACTTGCTTTCCATCCCTTCGACCTTGCACGTCCTGCATGCTTCGCGCTGCTCGGAGGTCCAAGCCGCCCGCGACGCGTCGGACATGTCCAGATTGGGTCTCCAGGTCGGGTCGGGTTCGTGCATGAAGTAGTACAGCACATCGCTGTATTGGATTTTCAGCTGGCGCAAAAGTTCGTCGGCCCACGGTCGCCAGAGCCCGATGAGTTCTTGACATTCTCGCTGCCGCTTCATGCTCATAAAGTCGTGATTGTACCGTTGTTCCAGCTCGTTGTATTTCTTCAACAGCGCCGGGTCTTCACTCTCATCCGCCGCATCATACGGCCGATATTTGGCCGTCCGAACATTGGGCGCGAGAAGACTGGGACCGACCCGTCCGATGCTTTTGTACTTTGGTAATTTCATGACCTCGATCTTGAATCTCGTTACCCGCATCAAGAGAGGTTTCCATTTGTTACTGAGCACCCCCCGCCCGTGAAGTTTGACGTGAGCCTGCAGAGTGGTGGTGGTGGCCGTCGGTCCCTTCGAAACGGTTCCGTTGCATTCAGATCCGCCCGTCTGTGCAGGCACTGGTTGAAAAGGATCTCGCAAGCTGAAATCGAGCTTGGGTTTTGGTCGCCGTCTGCAGTCCGACTTCGCTTGCCTCAGACTCGATTGGACGGCATACTCCTGGTAGGAAGGCAGTTCGGTTTGAAGCTTTTGCATGAGAAGACGCACTTCCTCGAGCTCGACCTCAACATCCTGCACCGAGCTCGACGCAGCGGATTCGTCACTGGAATACCCCTCAGCCTCGCTTGGTTGCTCGGTCACCTCCAGTGGCCCATCTCCATCCAGCGCCAATCTCGCCGCATGTCCTTCTTTCACCACCAGTGAAGCCCTCGCGGCTAGGGGGATGATTGGGACTGAAGGTGTGACGATGGCAGGACTCACGAGTTTCGCCGACAGTGTGGAGTAACTCTTGCCCGTGTCTATAGGCTCTCCTGGGTAGTGACAGTCGATGCCTGGCTCTGCGCACGTGCTACATGGCTGCTCCCCATCACAGCCAACACCGAGCTCTGAGCAGCTCAGACAGGTGCGTCGCGTCCGTATGCTTGCGAAGGCTTCAGCCGATGCAGGCATGCCGACAACTTCGTCGTTGTCGTCAATAGCGCTTTTGTCGCCCTCGCCCTCAGAGTCCGATGACGGCGTCTCTTGCAGGCCCGAAGCGGGAGATTCTGGTGGGGTCGACCATTTGGGATCAGTCCAGCGCAACGGTGGCCTGGCCTGAGCAGTTGGTCGAGGTAACGACTGAGAGCTGGTTCCTCTCGTTACAGAGGTCCGAGCCGGGCCGTCGCCCGCACTCGCCGACCTACTCGAGGTCGACAGACCGTTCAGCGGCTGTCGTGGTGATGTGCTCACCGCTCCTGATCCGTGCAAGACGGAGAGGGGCAAGTCTGTGTCCATCCGTCGGTGATGGGAGTGGTGGTCGTCTCTGAGCAAGTCGATCACCACGGGTTCACGGTAATGAGAAATCAAGGGGCCATTCCGATGATGGGTCTGTAAACTCGGGCCATAAGCCGCGCTGCGCCGAGGGTTATCCTCCCCTTCGGAGTCGCTACTGAGGTAAATGATCTCGCGGTCAGTCATGTTGGCGACCTTGGCCTGCACTCGGGTCGGAATAAACGCGGTCGCGGTCGCCAAATGACTTTTGACTCATTCTAACCAAGTTTGCGGCCCGATCAACACAAAGCTTGGCCAGATAGTGTCGCTCGGAGGTACCGATCCATCTGTAAACGTGTTTCAAGGGGGGGGGTCGCGGCTGACGATAGTGTCGAGTTCGAGTTAAAAGGGTTGCCTACACATGGCTACCTCCTTATCCGACTGATCTTCGAGGGCAAACAAGATTTTCATCTTCCTAGATCTCGTGGGTGATGGTGTGAAAGACACTCCTGCAAAGTAAACAACGGGCTTCTGCGAAATCGCACGAATGCGGAAAGTCTTGGCGGCCTCAAGGAGAATCTGATCCGCCGAGTGCTGGCCGCTTTTCTGATTCTTCACACACAATCTCCAATGACATGCTTTATTGAGGTAGGCCAGAATCCTTCCTGCGCAAGGAGTGACCATGCGACACTAACCATCTCAGCCCCGAGAATTCTGTCTTCCCATCACGGCGATTCAACCAACTCAAATTGAAGATCAAGTCTTGCTCCTGTCTGGACAAGGCCCTTTTCTGGTGGTCCACGACGCCCAGGGTCAGTGTGTGGGAAGAAAGCGCGTATTTGAGTCTCAGGCAATCCATGGCGTCCTGTCATATGCCAACGCCGCTGTGCATGATACCTCCCACCACGTTTACCTCATCGTCTGGGGCGGTCGCTGGGTCGGACTGGCCCGACTAACCGTTGAAACCACGGCACAACCCCCGGTCTGCCTGACCGTTTACCGAACTGTGCACACCCGGGACTGGATCCTCAAAACTGCCGTGTTGCCGAACCACGGACGGAATGAATTTGACGTCGTGATGCTTACGGCACACAATGCTCTTTATCAGCTTCGACATTCGCACCTCGAGGCATGCCAGCAAAACACCGAGGTAGAAGACTTTTTTCAAGGTCCCCCATCCTTCTTGTACTCTGGCGACCTATGTGTGGTGACCCCTGATCTCCTCATCGTTGCTGCGGGCACCGTGTTTGGAGAAATCTTGGTGTGGACATGCCAAAGAGGGCGTGTCGGTTCCCGGTGGTTGGCGTCGACCAGGCATGTTTTCACTGGCCACCGGGGCTCTGTTTTTGGTGTGGCCATATCGCAGGCTTCAGAATTCGGAGATCCCCCCACAAGACTTCTCTCAAGTTGCAGCGACGATCGTACCATCAGAGTATGGGACATTAGCAATTGTGATCGTCCCGCTGACGGAAGTTCAACTGTGCCCCTGTCATTGGATACAGGATTTGGGAATGCCTCTGTTCCTGCAGAGCAACAACTTGCTACAACATGGGGTCACTTGTCACGCATCTGGGGAGTTGATTTTGTGCCAGCGAATACGCTGCCGGGGGCGAATGAACTGTATCTTCTATCCCGGGGCGAAGACTGCACCTGTCAGGTCTGGGCTCTTGAAAAGATCGTTGCCCCCTCCGATTATGGTCGAGCGGCAATCACTCTCAAGGCAATAAGTCATGATCGCCATCACAACGGAAAGAATCTGTGGTCGCTGGGATATTCCGTAGGTTGGAATCAAGTTTCCGTGTACACAGGTGGTGCTGATGGACAGATCATCTTTCGGTCTTTGGCGCTGAGTAATTCAGGTAAGCATTTCTGGAAAGTGGCCGCTACATTTAAGGACATTACGAAATCGCCAAAGGCCCTAAAGCAGTACCTCCTACTCAACGAGTCTGACTGTCTGGCCACAACTGACTATGGCGATCTCCTCCGTCTCACGGTAGAGGCTGAGCCGAATGTCCATTGCGATGTCCTTCGGTCCACCAGATCTCGGGCGAGTGTGGTGCTTTGTAGCAATTGTCAAGACGGCATTGCTCTCATCGGAACCGCCAGTGGCACGTTATCTGCGCTCCTGCCACGAAAGAAAGAGCTGATTGAAATTCCATTCACGTTCCCATCAGCCCTGGCCTGGATGCAGGTGGCCAGCCAATCCCGGTCGGCAGCAGGTGTTTCCAACCTGTGCATTGTAGCAACAATGCTGAGTAAGAAAGATGTCAGCGTGCTCTGGCTGGAGATCAATGACGAAGTGATGGAGGTTCAGATTTCAAAGTTGAACCTGCCTTTGACATTTGTCATTACCTCAACCTGCTATGACCCTGCCACTCAAGTGCTTTGCCTTGGATCTCGTGCAGGAGCTCTGGCAGTTTATCTCTCCGTCAAGGCCGGGTCAGAGATTTCCGAGGAGCCATTCTGCCTGCGCCATATACATGGGTCGGACTGTGTGACCTCCATCAGGGTGTTGCAAAATAGTCACTCCTCTCGAGCAGGCAATGTCCCCAACGAGCTATATATTTTGACCACCGGCCGGGATGGGTTCTATGCGGTCCATCATATCTGTTGGAACTCGCAAGAACCGGCAAAGAGTCTGACGGCTGAGACAGTACATATGTCCGCCCCACCGATAGGCGCCAACATCGAAGGCGCGTATTTTGCGGAAAATCAAAGCAGCAACGCCGCCCGAGACTTGATCTTATATGGGTTCCGCTCGACAGAATTCGTGGTATGGAATGAGAGCCAGCAACGAAATCTCTTCTCCGTCAACTGTGGTGGATCGCATCGGAGCTGGGCATTTCAAGGCGGGGACCATTCTGCAACCAGTTGTGCTAGGTCCTTTGTCTGGACCAAAGCTGGCTCTTTCAATTGGTTTACCACCGAAGGAGCCGACCACCGTGTGATACAACGGGGAGGCCACGGACGAGAGATCAAAGCCGTGGCAAGGAGCCCCAAGCGATACCATGGCATTGGACTCGGATTGAAGGACGTAACCCTCGTGGCCACAGGCGCCGAAGACACGGTCATCCGGCTCCTTGCCGTCTCTTCGGCGAATTTGGAAAACGAGAACCTCGCCGCAGACGCCTTTCGTTGCGTCGCGACGCTGAAACAGCACACCACTGGCTTGCAGCATTTGAGATTTTCCGCATCCGGGGATTATCTCTTCAGCAGTGCTGGACATGAAGAATTCTATGTGTGGAGACTACGGACCACCGTGCCCTGCATCGGTGTCGGCGTGCTGATGTACGACTCCATGCCCAAGAAAGAAGATGATTCTGATGCCAGAATTTTGAGTTTTGACCTGGCATTTGACACCACCGCGACGATGAATCAGGCGGAATTTCAGGAGCCCTTCACAATCCTGGCCGCATATTCCAACGGAAAGGTCAAGATTATGACATATTTACCGGGGTTGACGCCACGGGCTGGTCATTTTGAAACTCTGAGGGAACTGGTGTATGGAGCTTTCTGTTTGACGCAGGCCGTACATCTGAGAGACGAATTTTCACAACATCGCCAAATCCTCAGCGCAGGCACGAACGGATTTCTTAACCTCACCGTCCTTTCACATGGCCAGAATGGGCACCCTCTGTCAACAGAGGCACATCACGTCCATCAAAACAGTGTCATGGCCATGGATGTGGTTTCACTGGACCCAGTACACTGGCTCGTGGTCACCGGCGGGGATGATAACGCCTTGGGCATTACGGTCGTTTCGACCCGTGACGGCCAGCAGCAATTCCGCTCCTTGCTTGTGCCACGAGCACACGCTGCAGCCCTGACTGCGTTAAAGATCGTAACCAGGAAGCGCGGTCATGATGATTACGAGTTGGTTATTATCAGCGCAGCCATTGACCAGCGAGTCAGTGTCTGGAATATTCGTCTTGCCCTTTACAGCCCACCTCGGTCCAAGTTGGATCTGAGCGCAAATAAAGACATGCTTGAGGACTTGCAAGTGCAGAAACTCGGCAGCGCATGGACCAGTGTTGCTGATGTGAGTGGAATTGAGCTCATTGACAAAACATGGGAAGAGGAACCCGCCATGGACACGAACCGTGGCTGTGACGTCCTGGTAGTTGGAGTCGGCATGGAGTTGTTGCACGTCGACCATAGAGAAAAAGAGGGTGTGGACGAGAAATTCAACAATCGACAAGCAGACGGAAAGAGGTCAGGTCGGGAATGTTCCGCTTAATGAGCGATCAATCTTGCAATTCGCCACACGAGTGGAACCCTGGCGGAAACATATTATCTCATATGGTGAGCGACCATTGGGGATATCCAACTCATGCATCGAAAATTCGCTTCTTCCTTTGCCGAATATCTGCTTTCATTGCAATAATGATGGGCCAAGAACGACCATGAGCGTCAAACTCGACATCCTCCACCCATATCAGCTCTACATCACTGCAGAGGAATTTTCCATCTTGTCCGACAGGGTTACTTCTCACCGAGAGCCTGTCAGGAGATGTGATATCCACTACACCATGGAACCATGTCTTGTGATGAATGAAAGCCATTTCATACCGATTCGTGTCAACCTCGGAGCGTCTAACGGACATCAGTCAGGGCGTGAGATCTCCAAACAATGACCCTATCCTCCTTTGACCAATGATTCACGCAGTGGATGGCACCTCCAACTGCCCAGTTGCTTTATCGCCAGCAGCCGAGGCCACTATTGAGGCGTGGATTATGGCATGCGTGGTCCATACTCGGTAGGATTACTGCTCTCCACCCCGGTGGGGTTTACTATGTGACATTACCCCCATGTCACATTATTCTCAGCAACAATTTTCTAGACTTGGATGACCAATTGGGCAAAATAACTGACCATTTCATTATCGTCAAGTTTAACTATATGGAGCACGACAAGTCCACCTCGCCGGCCTTGCCAAATCTCGCTGGCAGCAATGAGAAGAACGACCCGGAATCTACCACAGGCAATCTTCGTGTTGAAGGGGGCATGACCGACATTTCGGTGCTCAAGCAACCAATTTCGTTTCACTTTTCCGGGCTGACCGCGAAGAATCGATTTCTGAAGGCGCCTATGACGGAACGTGCCAATGGAACAGAGAAGGCGAAGACATCGTAGGTTGGCGGATCGCTTCTTCTATATGCGTGCTAACGAGCCAAGTCTACCCGAGGCGTGCTGTCTCCGGAATTCCTGAATTTATACCAACGCTGGGGGGAAGGTGAGATAGGTGTTATCGTGAGTGGCAATACCATGATTCGGTACGATGCTGTGGAAGCATATGGTAATCCGACCCTCGTCGATGACCACGATGGCCGTGTCGCCAAGTTTCGCGAAGTCACTCAGGTGGCAAAGGCACATGGTTCGCTCATCATCGCCCAATTGTCGCATCCAGGTCGACAGGGGGGAAATACCTGAACCCCAACCCGGTCAATGCAAGTGATGTTCAACTGACGATTCAATGGGCGGGCAACGAATTCGCAAAGCCCCGTCCTTTGACGATTCCATTGATCAAAGACATGGTCAAGAGTTGGGGCGAAACGGCGTATCTGTGCTATCAAGCAGGCTTTGATGGCGTTCAAGGTGTGCATCCCCAGGACGTCGAAGCAAGACGGCGTCCCGGTCCTTTGGGTTTCAGTGGGGTCTTGAATGGACTGCTAATTCACTTTTACCAGTCCACTGTGCACATGATTACCTGTTGGCTCAATTCCTGGGTCCTACCACTAATCGACGCACCGATGAATATGGCGGCGACCACAACAACCGGTCCCGGATCGTCTTCGAAATCATCGAAGAGATCCACAGACGAGTTCCCGATCCTTCGTTCATCATATGTGTCAAGCTCAACTCGGTGGAGTTCCAAGACAAAGGCACAATGCCAGAGAATGCGAGAGATCTGTGTCAAGTTCGAGGAAGCACGGGTGGACTTTGTCGACCTGTCTGGTGGTACCTTTGAGGGACGTGCATTTGAGCACAAGAAGGAGAGCACCAAGGCCAGAGAGGCGTATTTCATCGAATTTGCAGAGATGATCCGGCCTCTGTTGAAGAAGACGAAAGTCTACGTTACCGGCGGCCTCCGCACGGCTGCGGGTATGGTGAGAGCCATTGAAAGCCGCGCCTGCGACGGAATAGGCATTGGTCGTCCGCTGGCAGCTGAACCATACCTGTGCAAGGACATCCTGAGCGCAAAGATCACTGGGGCGATTGAGAACTTGGTGCCCCTGCCTCTCAACACTCAATCCAGCGGGACTCAGCTACATCAAATCGGGCACGGTGACAGCTTGATCAGTGACTGGAGCGTGGAAAGCGAGGTGAAGAGATGGATTGAAGGGCATGAGAAGGAGACAGAGAGAAAGAAGAGCATGTTGCCCAAAGTTGATAGTTCCGGGTATGCTCCGCTGAAGGTTGAAAGGGGCTTCGCATATTTGCGGGCGTAACTGCGACCTCACTGCGGCCTCACTGCGGCCTCACCTGAGGTCGTCCGGGTTTAGAGATTCGACGGTCTAAATCCAGGTCATCTGAATGCCAGCAGGATGGAGGACGATCCAATAGAAGAACCCAAAGGCGAGCATGCTCGGTCACGAATTGACGAATTTTCATGGTTCATATTGCCTGGCACTTGCCGCATGCACAATCTCTACTCTTGATCTGTGCTCGGACGCCGGATATTTCCCATACCACAAGCCATGGATAATGCTCTCAAATGCGCTACACACACCACGGAACCGGCATTTTCTCTCACCCCCACACTTAGAACTTTTGGAAAGTCTTGACGGCCTTTCCTGTCCTGGGCAGAACGCGGAGAACGTTGAATCGTACCTGGAAGGTATTAGCTCTTTCGTCATTCACAGTGAATATCGGTCCTCTTACAGTCTTGCTGAGCGGTCTGCACTGGCCAACAGTGACCTGATCACCCTCTTCCACACGGAAGGCAGGGGAAACATGAGCGGCGAGATTGGCGTGTCTCTTCTCGTATCGGGCGTACTTGGGGATGAAGTGGAGATATTCTCGGCGCACAATGACGGTTCTGTGCATCTTGGTCGAGACGACGGTACCGGTCAAGATACGGCCTCGAATGGAAACCAGGCCGGTGAATGGGCATTTCTTGTCTGTTGATCGGGAAGGTTAGCACCACGGCCTCAAACCGTCCTGATCCGCTCGTCTCCATCAACAAGACGCTGTCGGCCATGTCGACCTTGGAAGGTAAAACTGACCAATATATGATCCCTCAATGGCCGTCTTTGGCGTCCTGAATCCTAAGCCCACATCTTTGAACCACCGTCTGCCACCCTTGCCGACTCGCTTGCTCTTAGCCGCCTTCGACTTTTGGTTGAGGAAGATATGGGGCTGCTTCTGATATGCCCGCTCGGACTGGACTGTCAACTCCGTCGCCATGGTTGCTCTTGTCGACACCGTTGCGCCGTGAGATTGTCGATGTCGCCTGCGGCCGACTTTCAAAATTCAAGCGCTGGAGCAAAGCAACTCAATGTGCGGTAACTCTTGGCGCAGAGATGCCGCTAATCTTGAAACGGCTGGTGCGTCACATGATTGCGCATGCCGCGGCGTGTTTACACATTGCCAAGCCTGACGCGGGTGGATGTCCATCTGCAGGTGGACACTGCCCATCCACCACACGGTTCAGCTCATGCTGCCTGGGGCGCTCCTGCTGGTGTGTCGACAAGATGGTTGACGCCTCAGGGGACCAAAGGTCGACTAGGCCAAAATCGCGACAATCACTCGCGCACTTGCCGTCTTTAACAGCCTCGGGCACCGAGAAGGACAATGCGACAGCAGATATTGCCACACTGCAGCGGGACCAGAATCGCGCGAGCCAGTCATCCATGAAGAAGTCGCGTGGAAAGAGCCTCGGTCCTGGCGGTCTCGAGGCATTGAACAAAGCGGAGGAAAATGTGACCAAGGTTGGTTGGCGCCGGGCTATGATGAAGGGAGACCGGACTAACAGATGACCAGAACCCAACAGCATTCCCGATCAAATCCATCTTGAAACCGACGATACCTCTCACGCCGCCAAAAGCAATACCCACATTCGACGAGCTGCGGAAGAGGAGTACTGGAAAGTCCAAATCTCCCGGCAAAGCGGGCGCTGAAGAACTTCTCATTGACTTCTCCACCCCTGCACCCAGTCGGGACCATGGCCCTCGCGTTCCAATGTTGGGCGGGGAGCATGTTATTGATCCTTTCAGTCCCATCGTCCGAGGGGCAGGGAAAGAGGCCCCCATTGATCCCAAGACTGTCACGCGTGAGCCGGACCAAGACAGGGAGACAGAGCTCAAACGACAAGCCGAAAAGGAAGCTATACTGGAACGACGGGCCGCCCGGCGCAAGTCCATGGCCAATCGTCGTGTGTCGTTTGCGCCCGAGGCAACATTGCACACGTGGAGTGTGATGGAACTCGCGGAGGACTCGACCAGCAGTTCGGCCTCTAACTCTACCAGACGGCAGTCGTCTATGACGGCAGCACCATCACCGGTGAAGAAGCTCCAGTCCCCCACACGATCATCGAGCACTCCGCCTGCGCTGGTTGACCAGACCCAAGAAGGGCTCGCGAGAGAGTCGCCCGACAACGGTCGCGGCGTGCTTGAAAAGAAGCGCCAACGAAGGAGCTCTGGTGTATTAGATGCCATGTTGGATGCCTCACACGACGACGTGTTGTCCTCAAGCCCATCTGGAGATGTCTCGGGCGAGAGTAGTCCCATACGGGTCGAGGAAGGCATCGAATCAGATGATGACGGGTCCGAGGCGGGTAGCGATACAGCGATGAGCATAGATGAAGGCACGTCTCACACGGTCGCCTCGCAAGAGTCCGAATCTAGCACGCAGTCCAGTCTGGACGAACGCCTACAGCGAGCCGCTCATCAAGCTGGCACTCGCGGCATCGAATTTGACGAGCACGGCGATGACCTGCCGATGGAGATGGTGACGGGAACAATTACTCGAGCGTTTCAGCCGTGGGCCGAAAACGCCGCCATGGATGACCGAGAGAAGCGCGAACTCTCTTCTTTGGCGGTCGACACCGACCAGATACATGAGGCAGGAACGCCCCCGCCGGGTGAGGTCGATGAGCAACAAGACGAAGACAACGACATTAGCATGGACGTCACGAAAGCTGTCGGCAGCGGCATTATTTCTCATCAGTCTCCCACAAAACTTCGCCGACCGTCTACCGTCTCCCGAAGGAGGAGTAGCATGCATCGTCGTCGCTCTTCCGCAGACGAGAGTGCTTTCGGAGACGAGACAATGGATCTCACCACGGTGCAAGGCGGCATACTTTCTCGCGATGACCCCCCGCAGGGTGACACGATCCGTGCCCAGATGTCCGATGAGGACATGACCATGGAATTTACAAACGTTTTGGGAGTACCCAAATTCACCCTCGGCACGGCCGAGCCGAGTCGTCTCCATTTCGAGGATCCGAAGCAAATGGAGTCCGAAGTCGATGCCGAGCGAGCTGAAGAGCAGCGCCGGGAAAGTGGTCGATTTGTCATGGAGCAGGAAGCAGACGAGAACCAAGAAGAAAATGCTACCCTTCAGCTGAAAGAAATGATTGAGTCGATGACTCCCAAAAAAAGCAAACCCAACAAGATTCGAGGTCGAAAAAGCCTCGCCGTCGGAGGAGCCAAAGGACTCTTGGGCAAACGACCAGCGGAGCTGGACATGGATGATGATGACGACGACGAAGAAGAGGAAGGAGGGGAGGGAGAGATGACGCCCAAACGCCAAAAGACTATCTCCATGGAAGGTAGTCCCGTCAAAAAGATCCATCTACCAAAACCACCCAGTAAAGACGAAACTACCGGCCGTCTACCCGGAGAGATCCCAAGGCTGTTACCAAGTGGAGAGGCCGCTGCGAACAGGACGCCGATGCTGGGAAATTCGCCGACCAAAGCCCATGTCGCCAACAGTCCGGCGGCTGCTGGACGCTTCAAAGATGTCTCGGGTGGAGGTGGCATGAGACCGACGTCTTTTGAAGACAAGCTGGACAATGTCATCGGGGCTATCGATGTGTCCACCGCTCAGATGCAAGGCCCTTCTCGGAACGACGATGAGAAGATCTCATTACAGTCATTCCTGAATATGACCAACATCCATTTTATTGACCTGTCAACCACCAAGCGGAGACACACCCTCGCTCAGCCCAGCCTTGTTCAGCAATCTGAAGCTTGTGTTCCGCCCACAAGCGAAGCAAATTTTGTCGCCGCCGCCACGACATTACCCCTTCTTGAGCTGTATCAGCATGCGACCAGAGAACTGAAGTCCTATATTTCAACGGGTCGAAAAATTGTCAGGTCGATCGAGGCTGAGACTCTGGAAGAGCAGCCGCCGTTATTCCGCGAATACGTCGACGCCCGTCCAGATATCAAGTTGGTCATGGACAATCAGTTCCGGAATGGCAAAGCCAACGCCCGGCTACAGAGCAGAGAAGGGTGGTATACGTGGCGGACTCAACTCGTCGAAGGTCTCAAGTCCGGCCTGGAAGGCATCAAAAATGGCATGCGTCAAGACGTGAACGAACTCGACCGGCAGCAGCAGACATTAGACGGCGTTGTACCTCAGTTGGTGACACAGCAATCCGACCTCGATCAAGAACTGAAGTCACTGCAGCAAAATCTAGCAGAAATCGAAAGCGTCGACCATGAAGCCTTGAACGCGTCGAGAAACCGGCTGCAAAGTGCTGACGAGTACAATTTACAAAAGTCTATTCTGTTGGACACGTTACAACAGCAAATGCGGGACAAGGACGAAGCTTTGGCCGCAGCGGCAGAGCTGAAATCTGAGATGGAAGACCAGATTGCAGAGGCCAACCGTGTTCGCGACGAATGTAGAGGTTGGCCAGCCGCCGACGTGATGGCACTGAAAGCCAGAGTCGACCACATTGAAAAGCTGACCGGATGGCGTTTGGTGACGGCGGAAGAAGAGGACGACAACGTTGAGGAGGCTCATGATTTCGGCGTTGCTCTCACCCTGACATATCAGGACGACCTTCGACTTTTTTTCTACCCTTCAGTTTTTCAGTGCAATGCGAGCACCAGCAGACGACGGAGATCTGGCAGGAAATCCAGGTCTGTCTCTGGACCAACAGCGCCGATCAGCCTTGTGTTCATGCCGAAGCAAGACGAATCAGGCACGCCAGCGTCAGACCTGCTCACAGAACAACGGTTCTTCTTGCAGTTGATCAGAAGCCAGCTCCACGTTCTGGCGATGATGCCAAAGGGCTCGGTCTCACCTCGGACGCTTCTGCTTTGCGTCGCCAAAGGGTGGGATATCGCTGGCCAAATCTCGGAGGAGATCCGAATGCTGAACATGGCCGGGGTGACGACCGTGTCGATTCTTGGGGATGAGAAGTTGGGTGTCAAAGTCATGCTGATGCTGTCAGATCGGAGCCGGATTGACATCGGGTTTATCGTATCTGTTACTCCTCTGAATGACGGCGAGATTATAGCATCGACAACAATCACTGCTCATGCCGTCTATGGACCCATTACCGGCCTTCTCCACGGCACCAAGGCCAGAAAAGTGCAGCAGGCACTGGGCAAAGAGGTGGAAAGTAAAAAGTTGGGCCATGGCGCATGGATAGGGGCTGTCCAAGCCTTTGAGGAATGGGTTCGGATCCAACGTCTGCCAAAGCCCGACATCAGAGACATGGATGTGGTCCCGGTTGCCCCTGTACCGGCAAGGTCACCACTCGCACCGAAAAAGACCAATAATGTGCAGAAGAAGGCCTTACCAGTGCCCAAGCAACGTCATGAGAAATTCACATCGGAGGAGCAGCAGATTGGAAAGGAGAACATGCCACCAGCTTCTACCGCGGTGATGGCCGTGGCGGCTGGTCAAGGAGATGAAATGAGGAAGCCAGCCATGTCTCCGGAGATGAGGAAGCCAGCCATGCCTCTAGAGATGAGGAAGCCAGCCATGCCTCTGGAGATGAGGAAGCCAGCCATGCCTCTGGATTTAAAGAAGCCAGCCATATCTCCGGATATGAAGAAGCCAGCCATGCCTCCGGAGATGCAGGAAGCGATGATGCATACGCCGATCAAGCGTGTTGGGGCATTGAGGAGGTCACCTATATGATATGAAGTGATGAAATGTTTTATATCTCCCCGATTGAACCTTTCGCAAATTCTTTCTACAATCGGGTAGCATGGCAACAAGATTGTCAGCGATTGGGTTAACGAAGAATGAAAGAGAATGACACCGCACTTGGGTCGTGAAACCGTCCTTGGAGCTGGGCTTTGAATTCAACTTTGATAACTGGTGGCATCATGCTTGATGTTGTCTGTACTAACATTCATGCCAACTGCTACCAACCTCCCTTTCCGCCGAATCCGCCATTCTCATCGCCAGCACTCTTCTTGCCTGCGCCACCAGGTCCGCCTCCGGGCTGCCTCTTCTGCTGCGCGGCCTCGTGCTTCCGTAACTCTTCAGGGACGCGCGAGATGCTGCTCTTCATCAACATCTGCTTGAGGTCGTACATGACGTCGGTGTCCTCGTTGCCCAGGAAGGTGATGGAGACACCGGACTTGCCGGCACGACCGGTACGGCCGATACGGTGAGTGTAAGACTCGATGTTGTTGGCCATGTTGAAGTTGACCACGAGGGAGACGTCAGGCACATCGATACCGCGACCGGCCAGGTCCGTGGCGACGAGGACGTCAGTCTTACCGTCACGCACAGACTGCAGCGCTGCTTCACGCTGATCCTGCGTCTTGGAGCCATGCAGGGTGACGGAGGAAAAGCCCATCTGCTTGATATCTCGTGCGACGGCATCGCAGTTGCGCTTGATATTGACGAACACGATGATGGGCGGTCTGAATTCGCCGCTCGCGAGGATCTCAGCCAACCGTTTCTTGCGCTTATCCTCTCCGGCGACAAATTCGACGCGCTGCTCGACAGTATCGACCGCTTCGCCGACGTTACCGATCATGACGATCGCGGGTCGACGGAGGTACTTTCGCGCTATCCGTTCAACGGCCGCGGGCATGGTCGCCGTGTACATCATGGTCTGCCTGTAGCGGTCTTTGCCGCCCAAGCGCTGTGACATTGCCCGTCCGTCCTCGGCTGCCTCTGAGTCTGGCTTTTCGTTGGTCACCGGGAGGGCGTCGAGGATCTTGTTCACCGGCTCTTCGAAGCCGAGGTCAATCATGCGATCTGCTTCGTCCATAATGACATAGCAACATTGCTCGAGGACGATGATGCGCCTCTCGATGCAATCGACGAGACGGCCGGGCGTGGCGATGATTATTTCAGCCCCGTTGCGCAGATTGTACGCTTGTTCCTCGATCGAGTGGCCACCCACAATCGACACCACCGTGAATCCCAACGGCTGCGCAAACCTCCGGGCTTCGATCTCGATCTGTTGAGCCAATTCACGCGTGGGGGCAAGGATAATCGCGTAAGGTCCGTTATTCTTTCGCAGGTCATCTTCGTCCAGTCTCGGTAATTCGGCGATATAGACCAGCAGTGGCAGCAAAAAGGCAGCCGTCTTGCCGGAGCCGGTCACAGCCACACCGATCAGATCTCGATTTTGCAGTGCAATAGGGATGGCCGCCCGTTGAATCGGCGACGGCTCGGCGTAGCCAACTTGGTCGATGATCTCCAGGAGCCGTCGTGGTAACCCGGACTCTCGCCAATTGCGCAAGGGATTCGGGATGCCGCCACCCTTTGTGCTTATGTTGAAATCCTCCTTGAAAATCCGCCAATCCCTTTCCCTCATTTGGTCGAGTCTCTTCTCACTCCAGTGTTTGTCAATCGCCATTCGGCCGCCTTCTTCTTTCCGTTTCCTCTCCATTTCGAGGATCTCCTGTGCCCGTGTCGTTCCCGCCTCAGCGTCTCGCTCTCGCAAGGCTGCAGCATATTGTTGGGCAGCTGCCCCGGCCGCTTGGTCGTCGAAACCGCCGAGACGGCCACGGCCGAAGAAGCTGACCTCGGCTCGGTTGCTGTAAATGGGATTGTAGTCTGGAGTGGTGTCTTCTTCTGCATTCCACTCGAAATTGAATTTTCGTTCCGTCGTTCGCCGTCTCTTCTTGTGGGCCGAGAATGTGGATACGTTATGATCTGCGCCCATGTACCTTTGTCTGATCAGGCCCGCTTGCGTCTTTTCGCTCCGATCTTCTTCACCGCGTCGCTTCTGGCCCTTTGAATCTGAAGCACTCAAAGATGTCGATTTGGGAGCAGTGGAAGGTATGAGATCTTGCCCTCTACTCGCTTCCTTACTAGAGCGCATCGCCGCCGGACCTGTAGGAATATCACCATTTCGAAACGCCTTTGGCCCCGTGGGTACCGGCGGCGTCGCAGAGGGCTCTGACCCGCTTCGCGAGCCTGTAGATTCACTTCGCAGAATGCCATTGCCGGACTTTGCAGCTGTCGATGTGCGCGCAGCTTCGGCTTCCTTTGCTCGCTTTTCCAGCGCGATGCGCTCTCGCTCGGCTTTGGACAGGAACTTTGGCTGTACATGAGATCTGTCAGTCCTGTCTCTCGGAAACGGCCTATATGGCATGCTGGGAACATCTTGGGGCACAGCTTCCTCTACCGTGTGACATACCTTTGCCGCGGCCTGATCAGCTTCGCGTTTCTTTTTCAACAACTCCTCCACACTTAGGGGCGTGACTTTTTGGACCTTCGTACTTGCCCATCCTTTCTTCCGCTGAACTGCTGGACGTTCATCCGTTCCCGGTGATGGTCCAACGTCTGGGGGAGGCGGGATGTACTCAGGCGGCGGAGGTGGAACAACCTCGCCGGACGGTGGAGGAGGAGGAAGGCCGTCTAACGGAGGCGGTGGCGGGGGAGGCAGCGCATCCCCGTTCGACGGTGGACGAGGCAGGGTTCGTACTCTTGAAATAGGGTCAACAGGCGGAGCGAGGGCATCTATATCGTGGTGACCGTTCACCATTTGGGTTGCCATCACGGCATATAGCAAGGTCGCGCTCTTGCAGCCGTTCAAAATTTCGTAAGCGCTGTCAAGAACGACCAGAATCGCGCAGAGGAGAACGTGCGTTGACGTCTGAAATATAAAGGACTAATAAATCATATTTCTGGGCCTACAAATCTATGGGGGGATAAATTCTGCCGCCCGAGACCGCTCTTCGGGGCCGGCGCTATTTGACACTCACAGTAACACCTTCAACATCTTCTTCGGCCTTTAGGCCATTACTTTCTTCCATTTTGTCGGTCACGCCCTATTCTGTTCTAGAAGCTTTCCGCACTTGACAGAGATGGTGTTGCGTGAAGATATCGAGCCTGGCTTTGAGCCAGAATGATATGGGGCGATAAAGCGGACACGACTGTCTACCCCCAAGGCTATGGCTTTTGCCATACCGTCATTTTCAGCTTCAGGCGGGACGCTACACGACCTCAGAATTTCCTAGCCAAACACACTCCCACCGCCGACCAGCTTTGTCAAAAGCAAAGACCCCACAGGCAGCGGCACTCCAGCTGTGTGTGGTTGTTTGTACCCGTTCTTCTCAAAAGGAGACGTCGCACTTCAGGCTAGCCACAAGGCCGGTGTTAGGGGGCTGGAAGTAAGGTGGTGTGCCCAGATGGCGGCGGCTGTCAAACGTACCCGCCTTGTTGCACATTCATACCCCATGGATATCAAGCCCGCGAACTTCCTGATCGGTGATGATGAGAACCTTGTCCTGATCGATTGGGAGCAATCTGACACTCCCGCCACGACCTTGCTCCCTGGCAAGTGGGATTTCCCAGAGCCCTAGAGCTCGCCGAGGTATTCAGCCTCGGAAGAAGTATGTCGACGCTCCTACGTCAACCAGACATGGACTTCGAAGTTGACCATCCTACTGATCTAACCACCGACTGGATGGACGCCGATGACGTGCCGATGAGCTTGAGGGAGATAGGAATCGTTGCATGTCAACAGACCTGAGGACGACCCCGCCGGTACCTTTTCTCATCCCTTGGACCAGGGTCGATTCGATGGGATCATTGGTGATCAGCACCCTGACTACCGCCTAAGGCACTTTGGCGACTGTCCACTGACTTCGCAGGCACGTCCCCTTTCCAGTGACCTTGAGTCTTGACCCACCATCCATCACTGTTCTACAATATACGATGAATTCTGGAGATACAGGACCTGCCTGTTGTCCTTTCTAGTTACGGAATCTCAAGGCGAAACGACGCCGGTCAACGCTTCGCCAGGTTAGCACCAATTTTTTGGTCTCCCTTTCCATCGGATTCGACGATGTCTAGGAAATGCGTGCATCCAGAAGCCAGGCGAGGTGTTCTGCTACTGATTACTTTGGTAGCGGTAAAACCTAGTGGGCGCTTACATGTCTAGGACTGGGAGGAGTCATAGGCATAGCTACGGGCCAAGCATATTTGCTTTCTAATCGCGCGGTTTGGCTTCTCCAGCCATCCAGCCAGTCATACCCGCCATTCCTCCAAGCCTCAGCCTGCCGTCATCCGTCCACGACGCCTGCGATACGTCCGGGCCTGTGCCTCCAAGACCGTGGTACAACACAAACCGGCGGTGTATGACGCCTTCGACAGCGGCCGTTTACACTCTTTCGCCTTCCCTCCCCCGCCAAATATGGAGCCACGGGCATCATCGTCTAAAGTTGACCTGACGACACTACGGCGCAGGAGGACTTTGAAAGTGATCGATGGTCAAAGCACTGTCCATTTGAGTGGACGGACATATTGTCATTTGTTGGTCTTGTCCCAATTTTGCTAGTCGCTGCTTGCCCTCAATCTCACCCGAACCCTATGGTTCATGACACATGTCCACAGAAGTTAATATCGCCTAGGAAGTCCGAGAACCTGTCAGTGATAATTCACATTTTATAAATAATGAGTCCGCCCTGGACCCTTGCTCAGGGAGTCATTTAAATGCTTAACTAACGTGCAAAGCTGCCAGGGCTGTAATGATATCCTGACATCGTTTACTTGAACGTCCCAAAACGAGTTCCAGACCGGATAGAGAGTATGAATACATTTCTTTGGCTTCACCAGTCCTACCCAGGCGTTTATACAGCACAGCAAGGTTCTGAGTCGTATTTAGGGCGGGAATATACGTCCTGACTCGTTCGCGACCTAGAGCCTTCTCGTATCCTTGCAGTGCGCGCCGGTACATCTCCTCCGCCTCGTCCAGCTTTCCCTGGTCGCTGTAGAGGTTGCCCAAATTGTGGACCGTGTCGAGGGTGGCTGTATGCTCTGGGCCCAGTGCCTTCTCATATCCTTGCAGTGCGCGCCGGTACATCTCCTCCGCCTCGTCCAGCTTTCCCTGATTGTAATAGAGGGCGCCCAAGTTGTTGACCGTGCCGAGGGTCGATGAATGCTCTGGACCCAGTGCCTTCTCCTTTCCTTGTAGGGCGCGCCGGAACATCTCCTCCGCCTCGTCCAGCTTTCCCTGGTCGCTGTAGAGGAGGCCCAAGTTGTTGACCGTGCCGAGGGTTGATGTATGCTCTGGACCCAGTACCTTCTCGTATCCTTGCAGTGCGCGCCGGTACATCTCCTCCGCCTCGTCCAGCTTTCCCTGGTCCCTGTAGAGGAGGCCCAAGTTGTTGACCGTGTTGAGGGTTGATGTATGCTCTAGAGCTAGTGCCTTCTCGTATCCTTGCAGTGCGCGCCGGTACATCTCCTCCGCCCCGTCCAGCTTTCCCTGGTCCCTGTACAGGATGCCCAAGTTGTTGACCGTGTTGAGGGTTGATGTATGCTCTGGGCCCAGTGCCTTCTCATATCCTTGCAGTGCGCGCCGGTACATCTCCTCCGCCTCGTCCAGCTTTCCCTGGTTCCTGTAGAGGAGGCCCAAGTTGTTGACCGTGCTGAGGGTTGATGTATGCTCTGGGCCCAGCGCCTTCTCGTATCCTTTCAGTGCGCGCCAGTACATCTCCTCCGCCTCGTCCAGCTTTCCCTGGTTCCAGTAGAGGGCGCCCAAGTTGTTGACCGTGCCGAGGGTTGATGG
>Ga0255336_101144_pt1 | contig 22973 bp, 26 predicted proteins | sample MeOH1_35cm_T3_17_FD_189102 | JGI IMG/M metagenome (GOLD analysis project Ga0255336, IMG submission 189102) | Sandy soil microbial communities from University of British Columbia, Vancouver, Canada - MeOH1_35cm_T3_179 | ecosystem: Engineered > Artificial ecosystem > Sand microcosm > Unclassified ...
AAAATCGTCGTCAACATGGGCCTTGGCGAAGCGACTCAGAATGTCAAGATCATGGACCCCCTGGTGGCCGATCTTGCTTCCATCACCGGTCAGAAGCCGGTGACCACGAAGGCCAAGAAGTCGATCGCGGCCTTCAAGGTTCGTGAGGGAATGCCCATCGGTGCGATGGTCACGCTGCGCGGCGATACAATGTACGAGTTCCTTGACCGCCTGGTTTCGATTGCGCTTCCGCGCGTGCGCGACTTCCGTGGCGTCTCCTCGAAGAGCTTCGACGGTCGCGGCAACTACACGCTCGGTCTTCGCGACCAGCTCATCTTTGCCGAGATCGACTACGCAAAGGTCGACAAGATTAAAGGTATGAACGTCACCATCGTGACTACCGCCAAGGACGACAATGGCGCTCGCGCGCTTCTGAGGGCGTTCGGTATGCCCTTCCGGCAGGGAGCGTAACCGTAGGGTCTTCGCGACCGCAACAGTTTTGTAAGGATAGAGAGTAAAAAGCTATGTCAACTACAGCAAAGCGCGTCAAAGATGCAAGAACACCGAAGTTCAAGTCCCGCAAGCACAACCGCTGCCAGCTCTGCGGTCGCCCTCGCGCCTTCCTTCGCAAGTTCGGTGTCTGCCGTCTCTGCTTCCGTTCGCTCGCTCTCAAGGGAGAGATTCCGGGCGTCGTGAAGTCGAGCTGGTAAAAACCGATAGAAGATCAGGCCTATAAACCTGATAGAATAATCACGGTTCTGTGCATGGGGAATTTTGCCCATGTGCTCGCTCCAGAGACCTCATTCAAGCCAAGGCTTAGGGTGCAGACGTCTGGAACGTAACAAACAGGCAATAAGACATTTCCGCAGGTTCTCGCCTCTAAGTGTGCGAGCGAACGGGGAATGAAGGAGAATGAATGAACCTCACCGATCCAGTAGCAGATTTTTTGACTCGTATCCGCAACTCCATCCGGGCCCGTCATCAGAAGCTTGACGTCCCTGCCTCCAAGCTCAAGGCCGAGATCGCCCGCATCCTCAAGGATGAGGGTTACATCGCCAACTACAAGGCGACTGAGGAGAACGGACAGAGGATTATTCGCGTTTACCTCAAGTACGGAACCAACAACGAGGCTGCGATCCGCGATCTGCAGCGCGTTTCACGTCCCGGGTGCCGCGTTTACGTCGGTCGCGACGAGATTCGTCGTGTTCAGGGTGGTCTCGGTATCTCGATCATGACTACCCCCAAGGGTGTTATGACTGGTCGTCAAGCTCGCCGTGAAGGCGTTGGCGGCGAGATTCTCTGCGAAGTCTGGTAATCAGATTTAGTTTCAACCGGTAGCCTGGCTGCCGTCGGCTGCAGTGGAACGAAGAGAAGGTATTTTGATTCGCGACTCGCAAGCCACTCAAAGGATTTGAAATGTCTCGTATTGGCAAGAAGCCGATTCCGTTGCCCGCAGGTGTCAAGTACACCGTCACCGGCAACACTGTTCTGGTTGAAGGACCGAAGGGTAAAGTTACCGCACTGCTTCCGGGTGGCATCAAGCTGGTTCAGAAGGACGGAGCCATTGTCGCCGAGCGTGAGAATGACAAGCAGGCCGCCTTCCACGGTCTCGCCCGCGCTCTGGTTTTCAATGCAGTTCATGGCGTTACCGCAGGCTGGACCAAGGAGCTCGACATCGTCGGCATCGGTTACCGTGTCGAGATGAAGGGCAAGGGGATGGTGGTCTTTACTCTCGGCTACTCTCACCCCATCGAATTCCCGCTGCCCACCGGTATCGAGGTAGCGATCGACCCCAAGCAGACTCACCTGACCATCTCCGGCATCGACCGTCAGAAGGTCGGCCAGGTTGCCGCCGATATGCGCTCCCTGCGTAAGCCCGATCCGTACAAGAACAAGGGCGTTCGCTATACCGGCGAGAAGCTGAAGAAGAAGGTTGGTAAGACCGGCGCCAAGTAATCGGGGAGCGTAGATTTATCCCCTCGCTTTGCGTCAAGGCTGATCACTCGTTAGTGAGCGGTCCACAAGTTAGGAACCGGAGGCTGGGCTAAGGATTGACCCAGCAAGGTTGAGGAAGATCTGAAGTCTGCCTCCGGTCCCTGTTCCCAGATTTTGAAGTTAAAAACCGAACGTCGTCGGCACTCTGGCGACGCTTTTAGGAAGGAAGCGAACTATGATTACACCTCGTAAGCGCGACGTTATTCGCAAGCGTGTCCACACGCGTATCCGTGAGAAGCTCGCCGGTACTGCGGAGCGTCCGCGTCTGAACGTCTACCGCTCGCTGAATCACATCTACACCCAGGTGATCGACGACGCCACCGGCGTCACCCTGGTCTCAGCTTCAACGGTCGCGAAGAAGGGCGAAGCCAGGAAGACTGGTGGCAACGTCGCCGCGGCTATTGAAGTGGGTAAGCAGATCGCCGAGCGCGCCCAGGAGAAGGGCATCAAGAGAGTAGTCTTCGATCGTGGCGGTTATCTCTACCACGGCCGCATCAAGGCTCTTGCTGACGCTGCCCGCGAAGCCGGGCTGGAGTTCTAGGTTCTCAAGTCTCTGAAAGGCCTCCTCTTGGATTGGGTGGCCAGAAAGCTGGATAAGACACTATGGCAACAAAGAAGAAGATCGACGCGAACCGGCTCAACCTGAAGGATCAGGTCGTCAGCATCAATCGCGTCACCAAGGTCGTCAAGGGTGGTAAGAACATGTCCTTCGCCGCGCTGGTCGTCATCGGCGACCCTGCTGAGGGCGTTGTAGGCTATGGCTCGGGCAAGGCCAAGGAGGTTCCGCAGGCCATCCGCAAGGGTATTGAGGCGGCTAAGAAGAACCTCTTCAAGGTCAACCTCACCGAGACCACCATTCCGCACCAGGTGCTGGGCCATTACGGCGCAGGCCAGGTCATGCTGAAGCCTGCTCCTGAGGGTACCGGCGTCATCGCCGGAGGCACGGTTCGCGCCGTGATGACCTCAGCCGGCGTGCAGAACGTCCTGACCAAGTCCATCGGCACCAAGAACCCACACAACGTCATCAAGGCCACCTTCGATGCTCTTACCCAGCTTCGCAGCAGGGCCGAGGTCGCCGCGTTGCGCGGTAAGACTGAAGAAGAGCTGTAAGCAAAAGTTTGAAGAAGTAAGAGGAGTTTTTAGCTATGGCCGAAACCAAAGCCAAGATCAAGCTGCAGTACTTCCGCTCGAAGATCGCCACGCCGGAGAAGCACAAGCTCGTCGTCAAGGGCCTCGGCTTCACCCGCCTGAACCAGATCGTCGAGCGCGAAGACACACCGTCCATCCGCGGCATGGTTGCGAAGGTTCCCCATCTCGTCCGCGTCGTCGAGTAAGGAACCGGACAGCAAGTTTTAATTGATCGCCTTCGGGCAGATCCAAAATGCGAGTCGGGAGTCATCTCCCGGCGTTATAGCGAGGAAATAATGGCAATCCGTAATCTCTCCAATCTGAAGGCCCCCGCAAAGGCCAATAGCAACAAGAAGCGTGTCGGACGCGGTATGGGGTCCGGCATGGGTAAGACCTCAACCCGCGGCCACAAGGGCCAGGGATCGCGTTCGGGCTCGAGCCTGATGCGCGGCTTCGAGGGCGGCCAGATGCCGCTCCACCGTCGTCTTCCCAAGCGCGGCTTCACCAACATCTTCCGCACCGAGTACACCGTTCTCGGCCTCGACCGTATCGCCGAGATCAACGCTGCCTCGTCGGAGACCGAGTTCACCCTCGACAAGATCGTCGCCCTCGGCCTTCTGCGCAAGCGCAATGGCCTCATCAAGGTCCTCAATAATGGAGAGATCAAGGCGGCTGTTACCGTCCATGCCCACAAGTTCTCAAAGACCGCCCAGGAGGCGATCGAGAAGGCTGGCGGCAAGGCTGTCCTGATCGCCTAAGCGACTGCGAGCATGTAGAATCGAGGCAGGCGAGGGAGACGCTCCCTCGCGTCGCCGTCTCACCCCGAATTATTCGTATCACTCTCGAGGTTCCGCTCTCCGATGTTCGACAAGTTCGCAAACATCTTCCGTATCCCAGACCTCCGCAAGCGCGTTCTGTTTACGCTCGGTCTGCTGGCTGTCTACCGCCTTGGATCCCACATCCCCACCCCCGGAATCAACGGCGCCATGCTGGCCGAGTTCTTCAATCAGAACTCCGGTTCCGCGCTTGGCCTGGTCGATCTGTTCTCGGGCGGCAACCTGCGTAAGCTGACGATCTTCGCCCTCGGCATCATGCCGTACATCACGGCGTCGATCATCTTCCAGCTGCTCACCGTCATCTACGAGCCGCTGGCGAAGCTGCAGAAGGAAGGCGAGCTTGGCCGCCGGAAGATTACCCAGTGGACCCGTTACGTTACGGTCCTGCTTGGTATCGTGCAGTCGTTTACTATCGCACTCACGCTGACCAACACCTCGACCGGATCCTCGATGGTCACCATCCCGCGAGCGGCCTTTATCCCGCTCTGCGTGCTCACCCTTACCGCCGGAACCGCGTTCATCATGTGGCTCGGTGAGCAGATAACGGAGCGCGGCATCGGCAACGGTATGTCGCTGCTGATCTTCGCCGGTATCGTCGTCGGTGTGCCGAAGGGCATCGCCGAACTCTACGACAAGATCCAGACCAATGCCTGGGGAGCCTTCACCCCCATCGCGGTCGTCATCCTTGTTGCCGGCATGATCGCGGTCGTCGCCTTTATCGTCTATGTCGAACGCGCCGAGCGCCGCATTCCGGTCCAGTATGCGAAGCGTATCGTCGGTCGCCGCATGATGGGTGGCCAGTCCACACACCTTCCTCTCAAGGTGAACTCCGGCGGTGTTATGCCGGTCATCTTCGCCAGCTCGATCCTCTCGGCTCCGCTGCTGTTCTCCGGAATGAGCTTCTTCGGCAGTGCACCGCTTCGCGATACCAAACTGCTGGGACCGCTCTTCCAGTACATCTCGCCGGGCGAGCCTTTCTATGAGCTTGTCTTTGTAGTGGCGATCATCTTCTTCGCCTACTTCTACATCTCCATCGTCTTCCGTCCCGATGACATCGCGGATAACATGCGGAAGTACGGCGGCTTTATCCCCGGCATCCGTCCCGGCAAGCGCACAGCCGACTTCATCAATGACGTCCTGACGCGCATCACGCTCGTCGGAGCCGTCTACCTGATCATCATCGTCATGATTCCGCAGATGATCATTAGCGGAATCCACTTCAACCACCTGTGGCTGGTTGGCCCCGTATTCGATAAGCTGCCAACCTGGATAACCAATGGTCTCGGTGTGACCTTCTACTTCGGTGGCACCAGTCTTCTGATCGTGGTCGGTGTCGCAATGGATACGGTTCAGCAGATCGAATCGCAACTTATCATGCGCCATTACGACGGCTTCACTCCCAAGAGCGGCCGTATCCGTGGGCGCAAGAGCTGGTAGGGAATTGGAAACTTTGACCTTTGAATCTGCAGCACATATACCGGCTCAGGCAGAAGCGCACTTTCTGCCCGGGCCGGTTCTACTTCTGGGAGCTCCGGGTGTAGGTAAAGGAACCCAGGCTCAGCGTCTGATGGCGGACTTCGGTATCCCGCAGATCTCCACCGGAGACATTCTTCGCGACAACATTGCGCGAGGCACCGATCTCGGCAAGGCCGCCAAGGGTCTGATGGATCAGGGACAGCTGGTTCCTGACCAGATGGTGAACGATATGGTCGGTGCCCGGCTCGCTCAGCCGGACGTGGAACGGGGATACATCCTCGACGGTTATCCGCGCACGCTTGGCCAGGCAGAGTGGCTGGATAACCATCTCTCCTCTTCCGCCAAAACCGGAAAGCCGTTAGTCGCCGTCAATATCCGTGTCGACGAGCAGGAGCTGCTTCGCCGCATCACCGGCCGTCGTATCTGCCCGGTCTGCAAGACCATCTACAACATCTATTCGAAGCCGCCGAAGAAGGATGGGATCTGCGATAACGAGGGCAGTCCGCTTCAGCATCGTTCCGACGATACCGAGGCAGCCTTTGTCGAGCGCATGAAGGCCTACAACTCCTTGACGGCTCCTGTGATCGAGCACTACTGCGGACAGGGGCGGTTTCGCGAGGTCGACGGCTCTCAGTCGGTCGAACAGGTTACTGCCGCTATTGAATCCTCGCTGAAGCAGCTTCGTCAGGCAGGGGATTAGCTCATGGCAATCATGATCAAAACTTCGCAGGAGATCGAGAAGATGCGGGTCTCCGGCATCGCTCTTCGCAAGGTTCACGATGCGATTGCACCGCACGTCGTTGCGGGAGCTTCCACGATGGATCTTGAAGAGATTGCTGTTGCGAAGATCGCGGAGCTGGGCGGAAAGGCTGCCTTCAAGGGCTATCACGGCTACCCCTCCGCACTCTGCACCTCTATCAATGAGGAGGTCGTTCATGGGATGCCGAATGCCAAGCGGATTCTGAAGGACGGAGACATCCTCTCCATCGACTGCGGCGTCATCCTTGATGGCTACTACTCCGACGCTGCCGTAACTTACGCTATCGGCAAGCCCGAGCCTCGCATTCAGAAGCTCCTCGACGTAACCAAGGCCTCGCTTGAGGCTGCGATCGAGCAGTGCCAGGTGGGTGGACGCCTCTTCGATATCTCCGCGACCGTGCAGGAGATCTGCGAGGCCGAAGGATTCGGCGTGGTTCGCGACTTTGTCGGACACGGCATCGGTCGCAGCATGCATGAAGACCCGCAGGTCCCGAACTTCGGTACCCGGGGCAAGGGACTCCGCCTCAAGGCCGGAATGGTTCTGGCGATCGAGCCGATGATCAACGCCGGTGCCCCTGAGGTAAAGGTTCTGAAGGATGGTTGGACCGCCGTCACGGTGGATGGCAGTTACAGCGCCCACTTTGAGCACACGGTCGCGCTGACCAAGGACGGCCCTCTGGTCCTGACCCGCTGATATTGAGCGGCGGATAAGGCCGAAGAAATCGGTCCGGTATAGGAAAATGGCCGGATCTGGGGTATCATAAGAGATGCTGCGTGCGTTTAGTCGCACGTTCATGATTCCTGTTTCTCGGATCATGTGTGGGCCCAGGCCACCCAAAACAGTTTTGTGGAGAGAGTCAGGAAATCCAGAACTCTCCAAAGGAGATCGTTTGTCGAAGGAAGATGCAATTGAGGTAATGGCTACGGTCGTCGAGACCCTGCCAAACGCGATGTTCCGGGTCGAGCTTGAGAACAAGCATCAGGCTCTGGCGCATGTCTCCGGACGTATGCGTAAGAACTTCATCCGCATCCTCCCCGGCGACCGTGTCGCGATTGAGCTCAGTCCCTATGATCTCAACCGCGGACGCATCGTCTACCGCTACAAGTAGACGGGATAGATTCCAGCTTCTGGCGTTTTGCTCTAGCTGGAAACAAAGCAATAGACCCAGGCAATCAGGCTTGCGGCAAAGGCATCCGGCAAAACCGGGCGCTGAAAGCTAAAGGCTGCTTTTAGGAGAAGTAATGAAGGTTCGTGCGTCAGTCAAGAAGATCTGTGACAAGTGCAAGGTGATTCACCGTCGCGGTGTCGTTCGCGTCATCTGCGAGAATGCCAAGCACAAGCAGCGTCAGGGATAAGTAGTCTTTCCGGTCCCGCGAGGCTAGTTCGCCGAAGTCAAGGCGTGCGTTGAACCTTGCGGATACAACCGAATCCATCAATCTGCTCCATGGCGAAGCTTCCGGAGCCCAACGATAAGGACCCACAATGGCACGTATTGCTGGAGTCGACGTACCGAACAACAAGCAGGTACGCATCGGACTCACTTACATCTTCGGCATCGGCGACTCGCGCGCTGCGAAGATCCTCGCGAAGGCGGACATCGATCCCTTCGCCAAGATCTCCACGCTCGACGAGGATCAGCTGAATCGCATCCGTCAGGTTATCGAGCAGGAGGGCCAGATCGAAGGCGACCTCCGCAAGGATGTCTCCCTCAACATCAAGCGCCTCATCGAAATTCAGTCGTACCGTGGTCTCCGTCACCGCCGCTCGCTTCCTGTCCGCGGCCAGCGTACCCACACCAACGCTCGCACTCGCAAAGGTCCTCGCAAGGGAACCGTCGCCGGTAAGAAGAAAGCGACGAAATAAGCCATGGCGAAGACACAGCAGAAGTCAGCCGGCGCCAAGGCCGGTAAGGGTAAGAAGTTCAAGAAGCGCGAGCGGAAGAACGTTCCGTACGGTCTGGTCTTTATCCAGGCTTCGTTCAATAACACCATCGTTACCATCACCGACCAGACGGGCAATACGCTCAGCTGGAAGAGCTCCGGCTCGCTCGGCTTCCGCGGCTCCCGCAAGGGAACCCCGTTTGCTGCGCAGCAGGCTGCTGTTGGCGCTGCCAACTCCGCCCGCGAGCACGGCCTGCGCTCGGTCGATGTGCGGGTCTCCGGCCCCGGTTCGGGACGTGAGTCGGCCATCCGTGCGCTCGCTTCGGCCGGCATCGAGGTTCGCTCGATCCGTGACGTCACGCCGATCCCGCACAACGGCTGCCGTCCTCCCAAGCGCCGCCGCGTATAACTCTTCACCCTTCTCCGCGGAAGCCTGTGCTTCCGCGGAGAAAACTTAACTGGATCGTGATGAAGCGCTGCCAGCGCGTAAAACGATCGACACTCGAAGTCAGGAGATAGAAAGTCATGGCACGTTATACAGGACCCGTCTGCCGCCTCTGCCGCCGCGACGGTACAAAACTCTTCCTTAAGGGAGCCAAGTGCTTCTCAGAAAAGTGCCCCGTCGAGAAGCGCAACTTCCCCCCAGGCCAGCACGGCCAGTCCAAGAAGCAGAAGAAGGTCGTCGGATACGGCCTGCAGCTGCGTGAGAAGCAGAAGGCCAAGCGCATCTACTTCACCCTTGAGACCCAGTTCCGCGCCTACTACCAGAAGGCTGCCAACAAGCCCGGCGTCACCGGCGAGCTCTTGTTGCAGCAGCTTGAGACCCGTCTGGACAACGTCGCCTACCGCCTCGGTTTCGCGATGAGCCGTCGTCAGTCGCGCCAGCTCGTTCGTCACGGCCACGTTCAGGTCAACGGCCGCAAGGTCAACATCCCGTCCTTCCAGTGCAAGGTTGGTGACGAGATCGCCATCCGCGAGGGTTCGAAGTCGATTCCCATCCTCGAGAGCGCGAAGGAGTTTGCCAGCGGACAGCGTGCGGCCACCTGGCTCGACATCAATCGCGACAACCTCTCCGGCAAGGTTCTCTCTCTGCCGAAGCGCGAGGACGTCAACCTGCCGGTCAACGAGCAGCTGATCGTCGAACTTTACAGCAAGTAATCGTTTGGTTGTCATTCCGCAGCGAAGCGGAGGAATCTGCTTCTCACTGCGGAATGACAACCGGCAGTACCAACCACAACCGAATACGCCAACCGCATCACCCGCCAGACCGCAGAATGCTTCGCGGCTGGGACGGTAAAGGAGAAAACACATGCTTTGGAGAGGATTCCAGAAGCCCAAGCGTCTCGCAGTTGACAGCGAGTCACTCACCGAAAAGTACGGCAAGTTCAGCGCGCAGCCCTTTGAGCGCGGCTTCGGTACCACCATCGGCAACGCCCTGCGTCGTACCCTGCTCTCGTCCATCGAGGGCGCTGCTGTCACCGCAGTCCGCATCGAAGGCGTCCTGCACGAGTTCCAGTCTATCGCCGGCGTCGTTGAGGACGCGACCGACATCATCCTCAACCTCAAGCAGATCCCGTTCAAGCTGAACGGCGACGGCCCAAAGGCCCTCTACCTGCGCTCCGACGCTGCTGGTGTTGTTACCTCCGGCTCTATCGAGGCCGACGGCGACGTCGAGATCCTCGACAAGGACGTCTACATCTGCACCGTCTCCGAAGGCGGCAAGATCGACATGGAGATGCGCCTCAAGCGCGGCCGCGGCTATATCTCGGCCGATAAGAACTTCGACGCCGACCTCGGCCTTGGCTTCATCCCGGTCGACAGCGTCCACTCGCCCGTCCGCAAGGTCAACTACCTCGTTGAGGCAGCCCGTCTCGGTCAGATCACCGACTACGATAAGCTGACCCTCGAGATCTGGACCAACGGCACTGTCTCTCCCGCGGATGCTCTCGGCCTCTCGGCCAAGCTGCTCAAGGACCACATGACCATCTTCATCAACTTCGAAGAAGAGATGGAAGTCGGTCATGATGGAACCCACGACGGCCCGGCAATTCGCAACGAGAACCTCAACCGCTCCGTTGAGGAACTAGAGCTCTCGGTTCGCAGCTACAACTGCCTCAAGAACGCCAACATCGCGACCATCGGTGAGCTGATCCAGAAGACCGAAGCCGAGATGCTGAAGACCAAGAACTTCGGCCGCAAGTCCCTGAACGAGATCAAGGAGATCCTCGCGCAGATGGGCCTGTCGCTCGGTATGAAGATCGACGAGAACGGCAACCCGCAGCCTGGACCGACCTCGGTTCTCCCGGCAGCGACACTTGCCGCCAGCTTCGGTCACTTCGATGACGAAGACGACGAGGATGAGGACGACCTCCACCTCCCCGCCGATACAGATAACTTCTAACCGCAACTGAATGGGAGCAGGGAACTGAACCTGCTCCCATCCCCAACTCAAATTGAACGATCCGGTTCAGGGCAGACGCTCAAACCGAAGGAGATCATCATGCGTCATCGCAATGCAGGATTCAAATTAGGACGTAACACCAGCCACCGTCGCGCCACTTTGCGCAACCTCGTCACCTCCATCATTCTGATGGACCGCATCGAGACGACCATCACCAAGGCCAAGGCCTCGAAGCCGCTCGTCGAGCGCATGATTACCCTCGGCAAGCGCGGTGACGTTCACGCCCGCCGTCAGGCTGCCGCCTATCTTATGACCCCCGAGTCGGTCGACCGCCTATTCGCCACAGTTGCTCCCCGCTACGGAGCCCGCAACGGCGGTTACACCCGCATCACCCGCACGGGAGCTCGCAAGGGCGATGCCGCCGAGATGGCCTTCATTGAGCTTCTTGGAGCCGAGCAGGAGTTGAACGAGAAGGCACAGAAGCGTGCTGAAGTCCGTGCCAAGCGTCGCGAAGAGCTCCAGAAGCAGCTTGAAGAGCAGAATCCTCCCGCCGGTGAAGAAGGCCAGGAGTCCTAATCGCTTACCTCGCATCTAATCAAAGAAGGCGCGTCCGGATCGGATGCGCCTTCTTTTACGCTTGAGTTCGCCTGCGAGACGATTCACCCTTCATGTATCCGGTAAATTAATCAGATGGCCACAGCCAAAAACATCTCGCTTACAGATCGCCAGTTTCATCTCATCTCTCGCGCGTTGGCCGATCCGCACCGATACGAGATCCTCGAAAAGCTTGGTCATGCTGGCAATCCCTGCGCGTGCGGAGACATCCGCGACTGTATTCCAGTCACTCCTCCCACACTGTCACACCACATGAAGGAGCTTGAGAACGCTGGGCTTGTAGAGTCCAAACGCGAAGGCAAGTTTGTCAACTACACACTCTGTCGAGATGTTCTTGCAGCTTATCTTGAGCGGTTAGCTAAGATTTAGTGCTTGATCAGCCACATCAGCCAGCTGACCACAACCGTTCCGCCGACGAATAAGGCAAAGCAGAAGGCTCCGAAGCGGATCATCAGCCTCGGCTCAGACCGCTGCGTAATTCCGAAGACGATCGACGTGAACAACGAGAACAGCAGCACTGCTCCAAAATGCGAGATCGTCACGACGCCTTCCTCCCCGTCGCCAGAGAGTGTGCATCGACCGCAGCAATGATGTTCAGCAGGCCGGCCACTACGATGAACTTCGTTCCGTAGTCAGCGATAGCGATCTGCACGGAAGCCTGTCCCAGATCGAAGACTCGCGCTGCGACATAAAGCAGGCCAGCTCCCAGATCTCCCGCAAAATTAAGCATGTCGAGAAGTTCGGCTGCATTGGGGCCGTAGACCTTGCCTTTCAGGGCCAGTCCGATCCCAAACATCGCCACGATTGAGACGAGCAGAAGAACTCCCCGAATCCACTTTTTCAGCAGGAAGTGCCCTGCGCCTGGAATCAGCCATCCCGCAATCAGAATCAGCGCTGGCGGCAGAGTAGTCGTCTTCTGCGCGGCCCTGGCCTGCGCCTGAACGTTCGTCGTCATCTCACCTCATCATACCAGTACGTAGCTTGGAAGGAACGGTTCATCAGATGCGCACCAGTTCGGTCTGTATTCTTCCGGTGACCTCAACACTGCCATCCCGGGCAATCATATCCACTTCGCTGCGTATGCCGAACTCTCCCGGAAAATACAGCCCAGGCTCGACGGAAAAGCACGTCTTCGGCAGGATCAATCTCTCGTCGTGCGTCTCCAGATTGTCCAGGTTCGCTCCATTTCCATGGAGCTCTGCGCCGATATTATGGCCGGTCCTGTGCGTAAACCAGTCTGCAAATCCAGCCTGTGCAATCACTCCGCGAGCCGCATCGTCCGCCTTCCATCCCGCTATGGCGGTTCGCGCGGCAAAGGCTTCCTGTACTGTCTTCACGGCGGCATCGCGTGCGTTTCGAACGACCTCGAAGATCATCTGTTCCCGTGGCGTCGGCTCTCGATCCACCACGCCGGTCCATGTGATGTCGTAGTAGCAGGCATCAGGCCGGTTCAACTTCCCCCAGATATCGATCAGTACAAAATCGCCCTTCCGTATCGGCTTCGAGTTGGCCACCGTCGGCTCGTAATGAGAATCCGCCGAGTTTGCTCCCGAGCTCACATTCGGCCCATGCTCCCACACCAGACCCTCGCGTCCCATAGCCTCCGACAGAAACTCCACCATGGCAAACTCATGTGTCCCTCCAGAGCGAGCCCTGCGTCCAATCTCCAGCCATCCGGCCACCAGAACGGCATCGATCTTCTGCTGAGCCACATAGTGCGTCGCAATCTGATCGTCGTTCAGCACTGCCTCAAACAGGCTTACCAGATTGGCCGAGCTGACGACCTCTTTGCCCAGACCGCGCACCATCTCCACAGTACCCGCATCTACCATCGAGACGTACATAATTGCATTCTTGGGCGAGTACTGCATTGCAATCCTGGTAGCCCCGGAGGTCAGCGTTCCAACCTGCCTCTCCAGCTCTTGCCACGACGAGTACACAGCCTTGCCTCCCGGCAGGGCATCCAGCCTCGTCGCTTCAATCCGATGAACCAGCTTCTTCGGCTCGCCATTTGCAGGAATAAAGTAAAACCACCGCCGGGTCACATGCAGTCCATCTCCCAGCCCAAGAATCCGATAGGCCAATGGATCGCGGTAGTGGTGGTCGTAGAAGAGCCAGCCGTCTATCTGCTGGTCGCGAAGCGCGCTCTGAATCGCATCGAGGTCCATGCAGCCAATCTTATCCCCTCGAAGTTTTCTTCGTCGCCCTGGATCAGTGTGCCTTGCTCTTTGTCTGAGGTGCGATGCTGTCCGCAATCGCCTGAAGATATTCGTTCTCTAATCGAAGGTTGCTGGGTCGGGATGCCTTGTCCCCATCGAACGGTACGACAACTAGAAACTCCATTGCGTACCAAAAATATGAGAACCGCAGGCTGGCCGCGCAGCCATATTCCCGAGTCGGTCTGAGGACAAGCTTCGCCGTTGTATCAAGCCCCCTGTGAACATACCAGGCTCCAAAGACATCTTTCCCGTCCCCGGACGTATCCATGTATCGCTTGAGGGTAGCGTGTGTCGAGAGATGATGACCGCGGGCATCGCGTAAGTGTTCGGTCTCCCCGCTAAAGCAGTCTCCGCAGGAAGAATCCGCGTGGAGCGTGAATCCATCGTGTTCAAAGAAGGTGACTGCAGCAGTCTGGAGTTCAGAGCAGGGAAGATCGAACGAACGGCGAGCATAATTCTGTTCTGCTCCCGCACTGGCGGCAATCAGGAAGAGTGCGAAAAGAGCTTGCTTCATAGCAACTCCCTTTCCTTGCTTAATGAAAAATGCCTCGCTCCAGCGATGATAAATCCGCGAGAGCGAGGCATTCTGTTTCCGTATCTACTTATGCGTTCACCGACTCCGCCGCTGCAGCCTTGCGTTCTGCCGCGGTCTGACCGAGCTCTGCTGCCAGCTTCTCGGTTGTGAAGGCTTCGACGAAATCACCGACCTGGATATCCTTGAAGCCTGCCAGATCGATACCGCACTCGACACCCTGCCGAACTTCAGGCACATCGTCCTTGAAACGCTTCAGAGAGGAGATCTTGCCCTTCCACATCTCGTCCCCGTTGCGCAGCACGCGAACCTGAGCATCGCGCCGGATGAGACCATCGCGAACGATGCAGCCTGCGATCTGGCCCACCTTCGTGATCTTGAAGACATTGAGCACCTCGGCCCGTCCAAGGTAGTTCTCCTTGAACACCGGCTCCAGCAGCCCGTACATTGCCTTCGTAATCTCGTCCTGCAGCTCGTAGATGATCGAGTGAATGCGGATCTCCACATTCTCCCGCTCGGCGATCTCTGCGGCCTTCCGATCGGGTCGCACGTTGAAGCCGATGATGACGGCATTCGAAGCCGATGCCAGCAGAACGTCGGACTCGGTAATTGCGCCGACACCTGCGCGCAGAACCCGTACCCGAACCTTCTCGGTCGACATCTTCTCCAGCGAATCGGCCAGCACTTCGACCGAGCCCTGCACGTCGCCCTTCAGGATCAGGTTCAGATCCTTCATACCGGCCTGCTTGATCTGCTCTGCAAGGCCCTCGAGTGAGACACGCGAGCTCTTCGCAAGCTGTGCCTCGCGCTCCTTCATCTTGCGGTACTGCGCAATGCCCTTGGCCTTGTCGCGGTCCGCCATCACCAGGAACGTATCGCCCGCATCCGGCATACCTTCCAGACCGAGAATCTCGACTGGAGTCGAAGGACCGGCCTCTGAGATTGCGCGTCCGCGATCATCGAACATAGCGCGAACCTTACCGAACGTGTTGCCGACGATGTAGCTGTCGCCCGTTCGCAGGGTTCCGTTCTGAACGAGAATCGAGGCCACCGCACCGCGTCCGCGATCCAGCTTGGCTTCGATGACGGTTCCCACTGCGGGGCGATCCGGTTGTGCCTTCTGTTCGTTGACGTCGGCCACCAGGCAGATCATCTCTTCGAGCTTGTCGAGATTCATGCGCTTCTTCGCCGAAACCTCGACATACTCCACATCGCCGCCCCAGCCCTGCAGTTGCAGGCCGCGCTCGGCCAGCTGCTGCTTGATGCGGTCCGGGTTGGCTTCTGGCTTGTCGATCTTGTTGATCGCCACGATGATCGGCACGTTCGCCGCCTTCGCGTGATCGATCGCTTCGAGTGTCTGTGGCATCACGCCGTCGTCTGCGGCAACAACGATGACGACGATGTCCGTCACCTTCGCACCGCGAGCACGCATACGCGTAAAGGCCTCGTGACCCGGTGTATCGAGGAAGACGATCTCGCGTCCGAAGGCCGGAGAGTCCGGCTTCGTCACATGCACCTTGTAAGCGCCGATGTGCTGCGTGATTCCGCCCGCCTCGCCCGCCGCGACGTCGGTCTGACGAATTGCGTCGAGCAGGGAGGTCTTACCGTGGTCGACGTGACCCATCACGGTCACTACCGGCGAACGCACAGTCTCCGTCATGCCGGTCGTGTCTTCGAGGAAGCCTTCAATCGCCTCGTTCTCAAGCTGCTCTTCGACCGAGATGATGTTTGCGTCCGCGCCGAACTGCCGCGCTACATCCTTCACCAGTTCGCCCTCGAGCGACTGGTTCACGGTAACGAACACACCGCGCATTAGTAGCGTGGCGATCAGGTCCTTGCCGCGAATGTCCAGCTTCTCTGCCAGATCCTTCACGCTGATGCCCTCGGTCACCGTGATGGTGCGGGTGATCGGCATCGGCTCATGAGGAATCTGCGCCCCGCCGAAACGCGGTGGCGGAGCAAATCCCTTCATCGGACCTTCTTTGGTCTTCTCATAGCGCTGATTGCCACCGCGACGCTGTGGCGGCCGCCCCGCGGGACGCCCACTCGGAGCTCCATCGGTCGGCCCGGGCAACAGCCCCGGCGCTCCTCCCGGACGAGGTCCGCCAAATCCCGGACGTCCACCGAATCCCGGCCGTGCTCCGCCAGGTCCGCCAAATCCCGGACGTCCTCCCGGACCTCCAGGCCCTCCTGGGCCACCCGGGAAGCTGCGCGTCGGATGCATCGGACGCCGTGCGCCTGGGGGCAGCTGAGGCCGCCCACCGGGTCCTCCTCCTGGGCCGCCGCCCTGTGGGCGAGGACGCTCAAAGATCGGACGATTTCGTGGTGGGGCTCCCGGTGCAACCGGCGGGGCCGTATAGATCGGACGAGGTCCGGTCTGTGGCATGATCACGCGACGCGCAGGCACCGCAGGAGCCGCTGGTGCAGCCGCCGGTGCGGCAGCAGCTACAGGAGCCTCAGGCGCAGCGGGTGCGGCAGCAGGAGGCGTTGCAGGTGGTGCTGCGACGGGTGTTGCTACCGTAGCAGCTGGGTGAACTGCAGGAGCGACTGGAGCCGCGGGGGCTGCCGGAGCCGCTGGCGCAGCAACAGGCGCAACAGTCTGCTGTGCCGCCGGTGGAGCCGTTACAGCAGGCCTTGACGGCGGTGCTGTCGACGGTACAGCCACTACGGAACGCTGGGGAGCTGCCTGTGTCGGCGTTGAAGCGGGTGTGGGAGCTGCTGCCACTGGCGGAGCTGCCACCACCGGTCTGGCCGGAGGTCTGTTCGCGATCGCAGGAGCCGCAGGAGGCGGAGCAACGATATTCGCAGCCTGACGCGGCTGGGGAACGATCATCCTGCGCGCGGTGGGAGGAGTCGTAGGAGCCTGCGGCGACGAGCCCGCCGATGCGGATACGTTCGGCACCGTGGCCGGTCTCTGCTGCGCCGCCGGTGTCGTTGCCGCTGCTGTCGGAGGAACCACAACTGCCGGTCGCGCTACAACAGGAGGAGCGTACTTTGCCGCAGCCTCTGCCTGTTTACGCTCCAGAATGGCCTTCAGGGCATCGCCCGGCTTCGACACCTTCGACAGGTCGAACTTCGGTGCTGATTCGGCGGACTGTCTTGACGCACCACCGCGATTGCCACCTGTCAAATATGCACGTACCTTCTCGGCCTCGTCAGCCTCGATTGAGCTGGAGTGGGTCTTCTTCTCCGTGACGCCGACCGCTGTCAGCGCATCCAGAATAGACTTGCTTTTCACTTCCAGTTCTCGTGCCAGATCGTTGATTCGAACTTTGCTCATCCGTTCCTTTTTTTCCGCTTCCCTAGCGCCCTAGCTGCTCATATCGGCCTCTTCGAGGTAGGAATCGTTATTACAGCTATTATCTCTGATGTTGCTGCATCCGCGATGCAGCGTTTCCATGCCGCGGCTACCCACGGTCGTTTCCGTCGCTATCAATGCCTTCGTCGGAGAACTCCTGGGCCTCATCGACCAGAGTGTCTACCGAGTCGTTATCCAACTCAATCTGTTCCTCGCGAGCATCGGCATCGCTGTAAGCATCCGTATCGGAGGCCCTGTCCTCAGCTGCCGCAATCTCCTCAGCCGAAAGCCCGCCAACCTCTTGTGCCCGGCCCTCTCCTGCTTCGCCTGCAAGAATCTCTTCCGGTGTCTTCTCCATCGAGCTCTCCTCTCCGATAGCCTCTACCGCAGCCGAGACCTCGGCTGTGGCCGGGCGATCTTCGCCTGCCTCGTACTGTCCGAAGTAGTGCCGTACTGCGACCGAGATCTTCTCGACCGTCTTCTCTCCAATGCCGGGAACCTCTTCCAACTGCTCCGGAGTCATATCCGCCAGCGACTCGACCGTGGTAATTCCGGCCGCGATCAGCTTCTCCAGAATCGTGTCGCCCAGCTCCGTTACCTGCTCGATCGGCGTCGAAGGTCCGCCGCCCATGGCCGTCATCTGCTGCTCGACCTCCTGGCGCTTCTCCTCTTCGCTCTTGATGTCGATCTTCCACTGCAGCAGCTTGGCCGCAAGGCGAACGTTCTGGCCCTTCTTGCCGATCGCCAGCGAAAGCTGCGTGTCGTCGACGATGACCTCCAGCTGCTTCTCGCCTAGGTCGGTAATCGAGACGCGGCTCACCTTCGCGGGCTGCAGGGCCTTCTCGGCAAACGTCGTGATCTCATCCGAATACTCGATGATGTCGATCTTCTCGCCGCGCAGCTCGCGGATAATCGACTGCACGCGCATGCCCTTCATGCCGACGCAGGCGCCAACCGGGTCGACGTCCTTGTCGCGGCTCTGCACGGCGATCTTGGTACGCTCACCGGCCTCGCGGGCGATGGCCTTGATCGCGACCGTACCGTCGTAGATCTCCGGAACTTCGCTCTGGAACAGGTTCTGCACCAGCACTGGTGAGGCGCGCGACACGATCACCTGCGGCCCCTTGGCTGCGCGGTCCACACGCAGCAGAACCACGCGTACTCGCTCACCCACGGCAAACTGCTCCAGCCGCGACTGCTCGCGCTTCGGCATCCTCGCCTCGGCCTTGCCCAGGTCGAAGATCACATCCATCGGCTCCAGCCGCTTCACCGTCGCGGTCAGAACCTCGCCTGCGCGGTGGTTGTACTCGTTGTAAACCGTGTCGCGCTCAGCCTCGCGAACCTTCTGGAAGATGACCTGCTTGGCCATCTGTGCGGCAATGCGGCCCAACGGAGTCGTGTCTTTGTAAAATCGCAGCTCTCCGCCTACCTCGACCTCGGGGGCAAGTTCGCGAGCCTGATCGAGCGTCAGCTGGTTGATCTCGTCCTCCACCAGCTCAGGGCTTTCGACAACAGTCTTGTAGACGTAAGCGCGAATCTCGCCGGTCTCGCGGTCCATCTCGGCGCGCATATTCTCCTGCGTCTTGTAGTACTTCCGCGTCGCCAGTGCAATCGCATCCTCGACCGCGCCTACTACTATGCCCGGTTCGATTCCCTTATCGCGGCTCAACATCTCAATCGACTGATACAAAGCACTTGCCATCGTCATTCGCCCTTCATGCCCGGTGGAATCGATCTCCCCAGGGCGTTAACTCTTTCCTGTTTTCTTCTGATGCAGCAGCAGGGCTTAAAACTCAGCCACCAGCTGTGCCTTCTCCACATTCGCAAGCGGAATCTCGATTACCGTGGCCGTTGCTGCCTTCTTCGCTTTGCCCTTCTGCTTCACCGCCGACAGGTCCAGCGTCAGCACATCCCCTGTAAACTCCGTCAACCGCCCCTGCCAGTTCCGGTTGCTGTTGACCGGCGTAAAGGTCTGCACTTTGACCAGGCTGCCCATAAACCGCGTGTAGTCCGCAGGCCGTTGCAGCTTCCGCTCCAGACCCGGGCTGGAAACCTCCAGCGTGTACTCGGCTCCAGGCATCAGGTCCTCGACGTCGAGAATCGTCCCGAAATCCTGCGCAAACGTCGCACAGTCCTCGTGAGTCACCCCCGAGAGCATCTCCACTGGAACGCCCTTCGGCAGGCTGGCGTCTTCTTCCGCGCCCTCGGCAGAGGCCTTCGCGGCAAGCTTGGCTCGCTCCTCGGCGTTCTTCTCGATGAAGATCCGAAGCGTCCGAAACTTCGCTCCACCCTGAAACTCCAGGTCCACCACTTCCAGGTGGTGTGAGGCCGCCACGCGGTCCGCTGTTGCCCGTATTGTGTCTAGATTCAGCGCCATACTGGTTCTTCTTGCTGCCTGTCCCGCACCCTCCGATAACCACCGGCGAAGGGCATATTTCAGAGCAAATAAAAAGTGGGCTGTAGCCCACTCATCTCTTCCGTCCTTTTTACCGGTGCGTTCACGGCCTCTTACGGACAACGGAAAAAACGCTGCAATCCCTATGATACATCGGGTTCAGGGACAATTCAATCTTGAGCATCCATGCCCTGGTTTAGCTCGATTTTTTTCTTTCTGCCTTTCCAGCCGTGATATACAAATTTCAGCCGGACAGGTGTCCGGTGACCCCCCTCAACCGGATGGACGTCCGGAGACCCCTCGGAAAATTCAAATCAGGGAACACCACCATGCAAGATTGGTTGACCCGTCTTTGGAGAAGTCCATACCTGCCCTTGTGTCTCGTGCTGCTGGCCAGTGCCGGCTGCAAAATAGCCCTGCTCGGTTCGCGCGAGCTGTGGCTGGATGAGACATATTCGGCCTTCGAAGCCCACCTCCCCTTCCGTGAACTCCTCCGTTTTTCATCCGGAGACGTTCATCCTCCGCTCTTCTCCATACTGCTATGGACCTGGGTGAACCTTGTTGGCGACGAGCAGGCCCAGCTTAGACTCTTCAGCGTCCTACTGAATATCTTCAGCATGATCGCGATGTTCTTTCTAGGGCGAAGAGCTCTGGGAGTCCGGTTCGGAGCCTTTGCCGCCATACTCTTCGCTCTCTCGCCCATCCTCTTTGTCTACTCCCTGGAAGTTCGCAGCTACATGCTCTTTGTTTTCGTCTTCATCTGCCTGCTTCTGGTGCATTGGATCGTCGCCGTCGAGCAGAAAGCCTCCCCGGGCCTTATCGCCATTTACGGCGCGCTGGCAACCTTGTTGTTTTACATCCACTATCTCGGGATCTTTATTCTTCTCGGGCTCTTCGCTCACTGGGCGATCGTCTCCGATCTCCAGCGGGACCGGCTCCGAAAGCTTTGCACTGTCGGAGTGCTGACCGCGGTGTTGGTCTCTCCAGGCGTCTACCTTCTCTTGCACCAGTACCACCTGAAGGTGCAGTCAGATCAACGTCTGAAGCTCAGCAATGCGGATTCAAACGCGCTGTCGTTTGGCGACACCGAGCCGGACTCCGCCCGAAAACATCAGCTTCAGATGGCTCTGATAAAAAGCGGGGCTTCCGTGGCCGGATTCTATCCGGCAAAGATGCCGCTTTTGTTCTTCCTCTTTGCCGTTCCGCTTGCCTGCGTCCTCGCCGGAGCCGGATTCCTCGTGCTTCCGAGGCACGATAAGGTCTGTCAGCTCTTCATTCTCGTCCTTCTAACCATCATGGGAGGAGTGCTCTGTCTCCATCTCGCCAATATCCGTTACATACTTCCCCTCATTCCTGTCACCGTTCTGGCCATAGCTCGCGTGCTTCAGTTCTGGGTCAGTACTGTTCGCTGGCGTTCAACGGCACTGGCAATCGGCATGTTTATCTTCGGTCTCTATCTCGCCGGCTTCTATCGACAGGCGTTCAGGCCGCACGGCCATCCCTGGCAAAACGTAGTGGCAGCGATACAAAAGGATTATCGGGCTGGAGATCAGGTAGTCTTCGACGCACTCTATGCGCAGGTTCCGTTCGATTATTTTGCGATCCACCAGCATTTTCAGCCGCGTGAGACCGGCTTTCCCATCTCGATCTACGACTGGTGGACAAGGCAGTCCCACACGGCGTGGGGCGGTCCTGTCATGACCAAAGCCGATCTGAATCAGTTCCTTGCCACCCGGCCGGGGACAAAGACTCTCTGGCTCGTCTCCTTTGAGACCTACTACTACGATCCTCACGAGGCGTTGCTGGCAGAGCTTCGACGCCGAGGCGAGGTCACCGAAGTCGCGCTCCCGCCCGACCCGGATAGCCTTCCTTCACAGCAGGACTCTCATCCCAGGTTGATCCGCGTAACGCTCCATTAATCTTTGCTTTGCAAAACAAGGCATCTGTCAGGTCTGGCTGAGAAATTCTGTGCTCCTGATCAATCTCCGTCGCCACATTCCTTGCTGCATCCTCAATCCATCCCCTACAATCAAATATTAAATCTCCAACGGCCACGCGCCTCTCATAAGGCCCCTTACCTTGGACTAAAAAGACGACATGATCAATCTCCCTGTACCCGAAGCTCTTACCTTCGACGACGTCCTCCTCGTACCTGCCTATAGCGAAGTCATCCCCACCCAGGTCTCCACCCAGACCCAGCTCACCCGGCGGATCACTCTCAACACGCCCCTCCTCTCGGCAGCCATGGACACCGTCACCGAGTCGCGCCTTGCTATCGCCATGGCGCAGCAGGGAGGCATGGGGGTCGTCCATCGCAATCTCACCATCGAACAGCAGGCCGGAGAGATCGATAAGGTCAAACGCTCCGAGTCCGGCATGATCGTCGATCCGGTCACCATCGCCCCCGAGGAGCCCATCGCCTCTGCCCTCGAGGTCATGCGTCGCTACAAGATCTCCGGCGTTCCCGTTACCAAGAAAAAGAAGCTGGTTGGAATCCTCACCAACCGTGACCTCCGCTTCGTCTCCCGTACCGACATTCCCATCTCCGACGTGATGACCAAGGAAAACCTCATCACCGTGCCCGTCGGAACCACCCTCGAGCAGGCCGAGCAGATTCTCCACAAGCATCGTGTCGAAAAGCTTCTCGTCGTCAACGATGACTACGAGCTCAAGGGCCTCATCACCGTCAAGGACATTCAGAAAAAGCTGAAGTACCCTAACGCCTCCAAGGACTCTCAGGGCCGCCTTCGTGTCGCTGGAGCCATCGGGGCCACGGGTGACTTCCTCGAGCGCGCCGAAGAGCTCGTCCGTGCCCGCGTCGATGCCCTGGCCATCGACTCCGCCCACGGTCACTCCTCTCGCGTCCTCGAGGCCGTACGCGAGGTCAAGCACAAGTTCCCCGAGATCGACGTCCTCGCCGGAAACATTGCCACCTACGACGGCGCTCTCGCCCTCATCAAGGCTGGAGCCGACGCCGTCAAGGTCGGCATCGGTCCCGGTTCCATCTGCACCACCCGCATGGTCACCGGAGCCGGAATGCCCCAGATCACCGCAATCTCCGAGGCCTTCCGCGCCGGGCAGGAGAACAACATCCCCATCATCGCCGACGGCGGCATCAAGTACTCCGGCGACGTCACCAAGGCCATCGCTGCCGGAGCCTCGGTCGTCATGATGGGGTCGCTCTTCGCCGGTGTCGATGAGTCACCGGGCGAGACCATCCTTTACCAGGGCCGATCCTTCAAGGCTTACCGCGGTATGGGATCGCTCTCTGCGATGGCTCAGGGATCTGGCGAGCGTTACTTCCAGAGCAAGGACGATATCTCCGACGCCAGCACTGAGCGCCCCAACCTCACCGCCCGCGAAAACGGCTCCTCCAACCGTCTTGCCAAGTTCGTCCCCGAAGGTATTGAGGGCCGCGTCCCTCATCGCGGACCGCTGGAAGGTGTCGTCTACCAGATG
>Ga0255336_101145_pt1 | contig 22943 bp, 15 predicted proteins | sample MeOH1_35cm_T3_17_FD_189102 | JGI IMG/M metagenome (GOLD analysis project Ga0255336, IMG submission 189102) | Sandy soil microbial communities from University of British Columbia, Vancouver, Canada - MeOH1_35cm_T3_179 | ecosystem: Engineered > Artificial ecosystem > Sand microcosm > Unclassified ...
CGTGCGGGGAGGCCTGAACCGAAGGATCGGCAACAGGCAGGGTTTTCGCTTCGATCCCATTGATCGTGAATTTCGGCGAGCCGTTTGTGAGAGCCACGGTTACGAGAGTCCATTGACGTAATGGAACTGAGGATTCGGAACGGTTCGATTGATTGGATGAACCAATCTTCAGAATCAAATGCCCTACATCATCGATTCCGAAGAAAAAGCTGCCCCGAGATGTTTCCTGGTCGAGGATGGGGACTCGATTCCAGGGGTAGGCGTCGAGTTGAACCCAGACGGAGACTGCGATGTCCGAGGTGCGGTCCAACGCAGAAACAGGTCGTGTTGTGATCGATCCGGTATAGCCGTCGAACTCGAGAGCATCACCCACTGGACTTATGTCTCTATAAGCACTACCTTTCGGTTGTGCTTTGATTCCGCTTACGGTTTCGACGATGGAGCCATCCGATTGCTGGCCAAATGTCCAGTGCGCTGCCACAGCGGGTGCGTCGGGGAGGTGGGCCTCCATTCCGGCGCGCGCCGTGAGCGGCAAGCACCCGACGGCGAGAGCGACGAACGTCGCCACGGACAGCTTGCTTGCGCCAACTGAAAAACCATTCGAATTGACACTGTTCAGTGGATTGCGTAGACTCCCGATGTCCATAGGTTGAACCAATAGAACGTTCGGGAGATGGTTGTCAAGTATGCGATCGCGCTTTATGGCCGCCAGGGTTTCCCCCTCATCCTTACAATGCCCGTAGCACTTCTGCTGGGCGTCACTTCGTGCGCAGCTCAAGGCTATCGGGATACATCTCTTCCCATCGCACAGCGTGTCGACGATCTGGTCAGCCGGATGACGCTCGAAGAGAAAGTCCGGCAGATGCAAGACCAGGCTCCTGCTATCCCGCGATTGGGGGTTTCTCGATACGACTATTGGAATGAGGCTTTGCACGGAGTGGCTCGCGGTGGTGAAGCCACTGTGTTTCCTCAGGCAATCGGGATGGCGGCAACCTGGGACACCGAACTGCTCCACGAGGAGGGTACCACCATCGGGGTTGAGGGCCGTGCCCGCTACAACCAGGCACAGCGGGAAGGCAACACGGACCGTTATTTCGGACTGACATTCTGGGCTCCAAACATCAACATCTTTCGCGATCCACGTTGGGGCCGGGGCCAGGAGACACTCGGCGAAGACCCTTATCTGACCGGCCGGCTTGGGACAGAGTTTGTGCTCGGTGTGCAAGGCAATAATCCCAATTACCTGCTTGCAATCGCCACGCCAAAGCACTTCGCAGTTCATAGCGGTCCCGAGCCTCCACGCCATGGTTTCAACGTCGATCCTTCGCCACGAGACCTCTTTGGCACGTACCTTCCGGCATTTCGTCGAGTGGTCGTCGACGGCAAAGCCCGATCGATCATGTGTTCCTATAACGCGATCAATGGAGCGCCCGCATGCTCCAACACGAATCTGTTGGGATCGATACTGCGCAAAGACTGGGGATTTTCAGGCTTTGTTACCTCTGATTGCGGTGCCATAGAGGACATCTCAAAGGGACATCATTTTGCGAAGAACAATGTCGAAGCCAGCGCACTGGCAGTAAAAGCGGGCACTGACACGACCTGCGGAAATGAATATGTCGATCTCGTCCAATCCGTTAAGGACGGCCTGATCACCGAACAGCAGATAGACACTTCCCTAAAACGTCTGTTCATGGCGCGTATGAAACTTGGCATGTTTGATCCTCCGAGCAAAGTTTCGTTTGCTGCTATCCCGTACTCAGAGAACCATTCTGAAACTCATCAGGCGCTCTCGCTTCGGGCAGCGCGGGAGTCGATCATCCTCTTGAAGAACACAAGGGTTCTTCCGCTTCGCAGTGGAAACAAATCGCAGTGATTGGGCCGGGGGCAACGTCCCTCATCGCGCTCGAAGGAAACTACAAAGGCACGCCGACTCACCCTGTGTTTCCTCTGGATGGCATCGAGAAAGCCTTTGGGGCCGACTCTGGGGTCTACGCACAAGGTGCACCGTATGCCAACGGCATCGCGTTGCCTGTTCCTCGGACAGCGTTCTCGGGAGGTCTTCATGCGGAATTCTTCAACGGAACGGGTTTTGAAGGAACCCCGGTTGCGACGCGAGACGATCGCCAGATCGACTTCGACTGGAATGCTGTGTCTCCGGCAACAGGGGTAGATCCAAATCGATTCTCCGTTAGATGGACCGGCTTTATCCAAGTTCCGGCGGCAGGAGACTATAGCTTTCAGATTGACGATCGTCGCTGCGACCCGAGCGATGACCATGAGGCGTACCGTGTGCGGATCGACGGAGCGCCGGAATTTCAGGCGTCGTCAACCTGCACTGATTTCGGCCAGCCTCGCAAGACCATGAAGGTGCATTTTTCCGGCAAAGAGAAGCGCGGGTTCGTTCTCGAATATACCCATGAATCTCCACGATTCTCAGCGGGCATAACGTTTTCGTGGCAGGCTCCTGGTGATGTACTTCTGGAAGAGGCCAGGCAAAAGGCTAACGGGGCGGGCGTCATCATCGCCTGTGTCGGGTTGATTCCATGGCTCGAAGGAGAAGAGATGCCTCTTCGCATTCCGGGATTTGAGGGAGGCGACAGAAGCAATCTGACGCTTCCCGTTTCCCAGACTCGCCTTCTTCGGGAGCTGGAGGCTACGGGAAAGCCTGTCGTTGTTGTTCTGCAAAGCGGATCATCCGTGAGTCTTGAGGGCCTGGCGTCTTCTGCCGCGGCGATCCTCGAAAGCTGGTACGGGGGCGAGTACGGGGGCCAAGCCTTGGGAGAAGTTCTCCATGGCGACGTGAACCCCTCAGGTCATTTGCCCGTGACCTTCTATCAATCGGCAAGTCAACTACCCTCCTTCGTGGACTATTCGATGAAAGGGCGGACGTATCGCTACTTCGAGGGGAAGCCTGACTATCCCTTCGGATATGGGCTAAGCTACACAACCTTTGCCTATTCGGGTCTGAAGCTGGGTAGAGCACACCTGAAGGCCGGAATACCTCAAACTCTGACGGTGCGAGTGAAGAATACGGGCAAGTTGGCGGGTGACTCTGTCGTTGAGCTCTATCTGTCCGCGTCGCAGGTTACAGCCCCTCCGCGTCCCTCGCTCCGAGGCTTTACCAGGGTGCACCTCGATCCGGGAGAATCAAAGGCAGTGTCTTTCAAGTTGGATGAGCGTGAGTTGGCCTTCGCGGACGACGACGGGACACAGCGAATTCATGCCGGAGAATACACCGTCTGGATCGGTGGTGGACAGCCGAGTACGAATGCCGAGGGTCTTAGTGGCACATTTACGGTTTCAGGTGAGAAGTCGCTGCAACCGTGAGTTAACCAGCCGGATCAATATGACTCCATCAAACCGCTCTCTGGGGTGCTGCGCATCTCCCGGAAGAGCGTGAGATTGGATCGCAACGCGATGACGGGATTCAGATGGAAGCTAAGAGGAAACGGCCGACCTGTAATAAAGTGATCCACGATCAATTGCAGCGCCAGCTGGCCCTGGCGAAATGGGTTCTGGTAGATCGCAGCACTGAGCGTATTCCTGATGAAGAATGGGGATACCTCCGGAAAAACATCGGTTGAGATAATCCGCAGCTTCCCTCCCTTTTGGGCCGCCTCAACAGCCTGGCAAACTGGCATGCAGTTCACCGTCGTTATGTAGATTCCGGCGAGATCATCGTGGGTCCGCAACAACTTCACCGTTTTCCTGCGAATCTCCTCCTCGTCTTCGAAACCTTCGATCGTCTCGACAATTCGTCCATCCCGGCATTCGACTGGAAAACGGGTCGAAAAGGCACGAACCTTTGCCGCGTGGTCTTCGGTATCGAAGTTTCCAGTCAAGACTGCAACCTTTGATCCTGCGGGAGTCAGTTTCGCCATCAGCTCCGCTGCCACAGAGCCGTTGACTACGGGATCTACGCAGATTGCGGTAGATCTCGCGCTCTGAGAATCGTCCGACGCTACACATACGACCCGCACATTGTGTTCGTGTTCGAGTTCGGAGATCAAGGGGGCGACCTGGCGAGCCTGCCCAGGGGTGAACACGATTGCATCAACCTTCGAATCGAGCAATTCGCGGACGGCAGGCTTGAGAGGAGATTGCAGAGTTTTCACCGGCCGATAGAAGGTCTGAAGACCGATATGTTGGTGCCTCTGCGCCTCATCCTGGAAGCCGGCATGAATCTGATCGTAGAAGTAGTGGATCTCACGCGGGATGCAAAGGCCAACTCGAATCGAAGACTTTCCAAACGAGAGTGCTCGCGCGGTCAAATTCGGAGAATAGCCGAGCTGCTGCGCGATTGCGAGGATACGTTCGCGCGTCTGAGGACTAATTCCCGCGCGGTTATTCAGTGCTCGATCGACCGTTCCAACCGAGACATTCGCCACCTTGGCAATATCTCGGACCCCGATGGAACCTGAAGGAGGTGTGGGTGCTGGAGTCGGCTTGGAACGCTTCACTGTCTTAGTCATTCGTGTGCGCATTCAGGATATATCTTTGCTCCGTTTGGAGATGGCCGCCGAGATACTCGATGTGCCAGCATAACCGACAGGAGCTTTAATTAAAATATGGACCTCAATCGATCCCTACGCTGCTATTACAACTGGTTTTCGAAAGAGGGTCTGCCGGTCCCATCCGGCGGCTGGTTGCGGGCCATTCGCGATGCGGGCTACGAAGGGGTTCAATTCGTGGAGCCGCTCGAAACGCAACTCTTACCGCAATGTGCGGAACTCGGCCTCGGAGTCTGTGGCAGCGGACGCGTCAACCGGCCGGAAGATGCATTTCGCTTGGCCGAAGAAGCCAGAAAGTTCGGCCTCGAAACTCTGACGCTTCACGTCGGTTGGGGCTACGAAGACGATCGGGCAGCGTCTGCTCTGATCGAATCGGTATTGGATGCATCGCGTCAGTTTGGAATGCCGCTCTACGTCGAAACCCATCGCGCCACCATATTTCAGGACTCCTGGCGAACGGTGCAGCTTGTCAAAGCCTACCCGGACCTGCAATTCAATGGCGACTTTTCGCATTGGTACACCGGCCTCGAGATGGTCTACGGCGACTTTGACCAGAAGCTCTCTTTCATTCGGCCGGTAATCGAAAGAGTGCACTTTATGCACGGCAGGATCGGCAATCCGGGTTGCATGCAGGTAGACCTCGGAGAATACCCGGCGGCGCTGGAGCTGCCTTTTGTGAAGCATTTTAACCGCCTCTGGAAAGAGGTTTTCGGCGTGTACCTGCGGCGACAGGATTCACCTCGCCCCTTTTGCTTTACTGTCGAATTACTTGCATCCGATATCTACTACGCTCGAGAGTTTTCCGGGCATGAAGAATCGGACCGTTGGCAGCAGTCCTTGGTAGTGACAGAGATCGCAAGACATAGCTTTGCTGATGCACGAGCGGAAATATGACATCGTTCGATGTTAGGGCCGCATAAACCCAAACCAAGTAACGTTGAAGACGCGGCGATCAGTAGCGGAGCCCTCGCCGTGAGCGACCAACGCGAGATCGTGAACGCCCTTTGCGCGCGAATCGACATTTACCGTGAGAATTTTGTATTGAGTCGCTCCTCCGGTTGATTCGACCTTGACTCGGCCAATCTCCGGACCGGCAAACGTGTCGAGGTGAACTTCAAGAGTGCCATCGCGCAACGCTCGATTCTCCGAGCTGATCTCGACCTTGAACTGTCGCGCACCGTCGCCGAAATCGACATTGTGAAAGAGGATGTAGCCGCCGTCACCGAATTTGATCTGATATTCGCCATGCAATCCGGGCTCGGCATCGGCGTTGTTGCGGACCTGAAACTCGGCAGCTTCGCGGCGCGGTGCGAAGGCATCGAGACGCAACTTGGTTACGCCCGGCGTTCCCACCCCGGCGTCGCGTCCGGGATAGATCTCCTTGAGAGATCCATCTGGGGATATCACTAGAGACGTGAGCGCCACTTGTCGATGATGGTCGTTCTCTCCTACGAAGTTTTTGTAGGGAACGTGGTATCCGAGGTACATCTTGCCTTTGTAGGAGCAGACACCCTGTTGAATCGATTCTTCACCATCGCCAGCCGGATAGATCAGATGGCGCGCTTCGCCATCGAAGGGGCCGAACATGTTGTTTGACGTCGTGTAGTCGATATAGGAACCTTTAGCCTCGCATGCCGCCCCACGCTCGTCTTTATAAGCGACGTAGGTCATGTACCATGTGTTGCCGGCTTTAAAGAGGACCGGGCTCTCGAAGTAACCGAGATTGCCACATGAGTCTTTCTGCGGGACGGCGATGGCATGTGGCGATTCAGCCAGTTGCAACATATCCGGCTTCAGCTTCGCCAACATGACTTCGTGTTTCGCTGTATCGCCCGAACCCCAGATGAGGTACTTACTGCCGTCATCGGCAGGTATGACCGCAGGGCTCAATCCGATCAACGGCGAGCCGTCAGCCATCTTCATGGGAGCCCCAAGGACATCCTTGTAGGGGCCATAGGGATTGGTCGCCGTGAAAACACCGATCTTGTAAGTGCCAGAGTCCTGGTCAGATGTCGATGTGATTCTGAACGGCGCGTACGCATAGTACTTCCCATTGGCCGGAATACCCGCGTCTCCGTCCCAGAGCGCGTCGCCAACACCCCAAGTCACATCCCTACTGGTCAGAATTGAACCATGGTCCACCCAGTGGTCGAAGTCAGTTGTTGTCAGCGCATGATAGGCATACATGCCCTTATAGAAGGGGTTCGGCCTCTCAAAGTTAGTAGTGAAAGGATCTTGGGTCGTAAAGAGATAAAACTCTCCGTTCATTTCACGGCAGGTCGGATCGGAATTCAGCAGGTACCCGGGAGTCACGAGTTTCTGCGCCGACGTTGGCAGAGGAGAGAAGATTGCCGTAGATAAAACGGCGATGGCAGCGAGTAGTGATCTTTTGCGAATCATGGGAGTTTCCTTTGCCTCTTTTTGTAGGAACTACGAACTGATTGGCACGCTGGGACTTCAGCTGAACAACAAGGCGAGTTGTTGTTCCAGAGCGTCGACGGACTATCGGCCCCAGGTTCCGACGATGTTCACTTCGTACGGGTGCGTTTCGTTTGCCTCATGCGAGTCGATCAGCCGAGTTTGCCTTCTGGAACTCAGGAGATGTCGCCGACTGACTTTCCCAAAAGTCCCCAATCTCTTCGAGCGTTCTTTCTTTCGTTTCCGGGAGGAAGCGGGCAACGAAAACATAGCCAGAACCGCAGATCACGCCATACATCCAGAATGTCTTCGCAGGGCCCAGGACACTGTTCAGAAGCGGGAAGGTGTAGGTCAGGATGAAGCATGCGATCCATAAGACTGCGGTGCAAATCGCCATGTACCCACCACGTACATCGGTGGGAAATATCTCCGAGAGCAACACCCAGGTGATCGGAGCTAGGGTCATCGCATAGATTGCGATGGCAGCTACCACCGGGATCAGGAGGACAACACCATGTTGATGAGATAAATAGAGCGCTCCAATGATGGCGTAAATGCACGATAGCCCGGCGCAGCCCAATAGCATGAGCCTTCGACGCCCCAGCCGTTCTACGGTACCGATCGCTACGAATGTGAAAACGCACATCACGACACCGGTAATCACGATGTTCAGAAATATGCTTGACAACGAATAGCCTGCAGCCGAAAAGACTTCCTGTGCGTAGTTGAATATCACGTTGATGCCGCACCACTGTTGCAGGACCGCAAGAACGATCCCGATTATCAGAACGCGTCGCATCCGACGCTCCCTAAGTGCGTCCCAGAAACAATTCGGCTTCTCGGAAGCAGCAGCAGCTTTAATTTCACTTTCGACTTGCCGTGCATAGTGTGAGCCACCGAGCTTCGTGAGTGCCCTCTCTGCTTCCGCCCAATTGCCCTTCAACGCGAGCCAGCGGGGGCTTTCGGGGATCGCCAGGAGCCCCAGAAGAAAGGCAATCGCTGGCACGAACGCTGCCTCGAACATGTGCCTCCATGCGACCTGCCCGTTCCAGGACGCTTGGATGTCGCTGAGGGCAGCCGACGATGGGACAGGTTGTGCGATGAGCCAATTGACTGTCTGCGCGGCGAGAATTCCAAGGACGATGGTCAGCTCGTTCAGGCATACCAGCTTCCCGCGGATCGCTGCAGGCGCGATTTCGGCTATATAGATCGGAGACAGTGCTGAGGCCATGCCGATCGCAACACCGCCTCCAATGCGCCACAGAACAAAAGCCTCAAAGGTGTGCGCGAGACCGGTGCCAAGTGCCGATGCTGCGAACGTTCCAGCGGCAATGAACAAAGCCTTCCTGCGTCCAATGAGCTCGCTCAGGAAGCCAGAAATGACGGCTCCAAACAGGCATCCCAGCAGCGCACTGCTCATTGCCCATGCTTCCTGGGCGGGCTGTGTGAGTTGAAAGTAAGCCTCATAGAAGGGCTTGGCCCCTCCAATGACAACCCAGTCATAGCCAAAAAGAAACCCGCCGAGCGCGGAGACCAGTGCCGAAAACCAAAGATAACGAGAGCTCATAGTGTGCTAAGAGAAGAAACAAAAGAGCCAGGAGCATAGGAAGGTCATATCTGCCCCTGGCTTGGAGGGGGACGACGGAGGGAGATTCGCGATTCTCCCTCCCAATCGTCCACGTAAAGAATTAGAAGCTGTACTTGATTGCTAGTTCGACGACTCGTCTACCCACCGCATACCGCGGCGAGCCAGTAGTCGATGCGTTCGAGTTGGTTCCGTTTGGCCCCGTCAACACCAGATTCACGTCGTTTCCGTTGCCAAACTGAGAAATGGGATGATTCAGGAAGTTGAATGCAGAGAACCGGAATTGAAGCTGATTCTCTCTCCAAGGATGGAAGGTCTTGTATAGCGCGAGATCGCTCTCAAAGTAGGCAGGTCCCTTGATATACGGGTATACAGTCGGGCCATTCGTGCGAATCGTGGGCGTAGCAAAGCACCCAGGATTGAAATAATTCTTGGTGCGCGGATCGCACGTCAAAGTGGGAATCAGAACCTGCGAATCGGTCCCCAGAATGCTCTGATTGCTTACGCCTGGTGCAAACGTCGCGTTCAACGTGCCGCTTGTGTTGGGCTGGATCGGCGGGCCGCTTTGCAGCTGCGTGAGGCCGGACAGCTGCCAGCCGTTTACAGCTCCCCTCTCAAAGATGTTTCCATGAGCTGGGCTCGGGAGTTGAATCACGTAGGCCACATTGAAGATGTGGCTCCGATCGTATCCCAGCGGGCCGTAGTTATTACGAAGAGTGAATGCGTCGGTAGCGAACCCATTGCCGAAGGCTGCATTATTCGTTTGTCCGTCGCGAATACCCATGACCTTCGACCATGTGTAGTTGGCGGTGAATACGATGGGCCCTCTCTGCTTTTGCCAGGTGGTCATCAGGGCGTTGTAGTTGGAATAGCTTCCGTGCGTCGTCACGCTCAGAATCTGGTAGTTGCGGTACGGCCGATAGTCCAGCAGCGCGCTGCTTGGAACCTGACCTGGAGCGTAAGTGATGCCCGTCACCGGATCGGGACCAAACAAGGCTCCGACCGGAATTTTGTTGATGTTCGCCAGCGCAGCGACACTGCTGGTGCTGGTGTCGGTGAGTAAGGCATCCCGAGTTCGATTTCCAACATAGCTCATTTCGAAGAATGAACCTTTTGGTCCCTGCTGGGAGAGCGTGACGTTCCAACTTCCAGTCGAGGGCGTACGATCATCTCCCTTCTGCAGGATATTGACGCTGCCATTCTGTCCGATTGCGGGAGAAGGTTGGTAGTTTGCTGCGTCCGCAAACGAATTTAATGCAGGAGTGGAGACAGTCCGGACACCGATCGGAGGATTGAAGGATGCCTGCACGTCGTTGTAGGAAACCTGCCAGAGGTAAAGACCATAGCCGCCGCGCAGAACCGTGCGGCCATCTCCGAAGAAGTCATAGGCGACCCCAACACGTGGAAGAGGAGCGAAGGATCTGGACTTCCATCCGGACAAAGGCACGCTCTTGTCTTTTGCGTTCCACGTTAGTCCCGTGAACGAAGGAGCGGAAGGAGAGTTGCTGTATTGTGCCGGATCCCAAACAGCAAAGCCTGGGGAATTCTCTGGATACCACTGTCCCTGGTGATCAAAACGAAGACCATAGGTGATCGTTAGGCGTTTCGTGACCTTCCATTGGTCCTCACCGTAGAACGAGTACTGATGGAAGTTGATGTCCTGTATCGGCTGGTTGTCAGCCTGCACGTAGTTGACCGCGTGCCCGATGAGAAAGTCGGCAACGGGATTGCCGGTGGAGTTGCTGCCGTAAGTTTCAAAGTCGTAGCTGCCCTGCCCATTCGCCTGATAGGCTGCTGGCTGCGCTACGATCTGCTCATTGCTGTCCCAGTAAAATCCAGCCCGAAGGGTGTGCCGTCCAAGAACCTTGATGATGTCGTCGGTGATGGCAGGGGCATGCTTCGTGTATCCAAATGCTCCTCCCTGGAACCCAGGAAGGAATCCAGGGCCATAGATGCCGGGGAAACAGCCGCTCGTAGAACTCTGATAGCAGCTATAGCTGAAAATGTTCGGAACCTGAGTAATTCCGGTGTTCTTGAAGGGACCTGCAGCCGTAAAGCCTATGGTAGCCGGATCAATCACCTTTGGATCATTCGGCTTCAGGGGGAAGTTCTGATTAAGGTAGGTGATGATGAAATTGTTTGTAAGCGTGTCACCGATGGTTTGCGTGTAGTTCCCTGTCCAGAAAGACGCTGTCCGGTTAGCGGTAAGCTGGGTTGGGTAAGGCAACGTATCGCCTGGCTGATAGTAGATGCCAAAGTTGTTGATCGACTTCTCGTCCTGCCTTGTATACGAACCGCTGATCGTTGCCTTGGAATTTGGGTGGTAATCAATTCGTCCCCGAGTCTCCCAATGATTGAGTGGAGGATTGTCGAGGTAGACGTAGTTGAAACCATTGTTCGCGGCTGGATCCTGATTGGGTTTTGGGAAAAGCTTCGCGTAGGCCAACGCATTTGGGTCGATCTGGGTCTTCGGGATCTGACCATTCACGATACCCGAGGTGGCGCAATACGTTCCGATCGCCGTGGCACAGGGTACATTACCTGACTGGCCAGTCTGCCCCAAAGTGGATAGATAAGCTGGGGTGAAATTGCCCGAAAGCATTTCGGGCGTCGGAACGAACAACTCATGCGGGCTGCCAGGAGGCTGTTGTTTGAAATACTCGTAGCCCGCAAAGAAGAAGAGTTTGTTGTGATCGTGGTTAAATGAAGTACCGGGGATCAACACCGGACCACCGACGGTGAAGCCAGGGTAGAAGTATCTCTCATCGGGACGTTTGAACCCTACCGCTTTGGTATAGGCGTCAGTAGCATTGAGCACCTGATCGCGGGCATACAGGTAAACGCTGCCGTGGAAAGCCGACCCACCGCTCTTGCTGATCGCTTGAAAGAGAACTGGACCTTTTGCGTATTCAGCTCCGAAAGCCGAGTTCAGGATAGACACCTGAGCAGTCTGATCCTGGTTGATATTGATCATCTGCAGACCTTGTGTACCGGTGTCCGTGATGTTGGCACCGTCTAAGGTCATGGCGAGTCCGCCAGACGGAGCGGTACCGCTGGCCGAGAACGAACCAACTGGGCCGGTTGTGGTGCCGCTAACCAAGCTGTTGTATTCGTTCTGCCCCAATCCGGTGTTCATCGCCATTCCAGGCATGACCTTGATCAATTCAGCGGCATCCCGTCCTTGGATGGAGAGTTGAGAGACCATGTTTTCGGTAAGCGTTGTCTGGATCTGGCCGCTATCGATCGGCACAACCTCAGAATCGGCCGATACTTGCACCGTGGTGGTTTCTCCACCGGGTTTCAGAACGATTTCGGGGATGCTTCGGACTTCGCCTTCGTTCAACACAATGCCGCTCAACTCATAGGCGGAGAATCCAGCGTGCGAAATCCGGATCGTATATGTGCCGGCGGGTACCACGCTGAATACGAAAGCACCCGTCCCGTTGGATTTCATCACCTGCGTCGTGTTTTTCGCCTGGTCTTTGAGAGTCACCTCCGCACCTGGGATGACCGCGTCGGCACCGTCCTTCACGAGGCCGCTCAATCTTCCGGTCGCAATCTGTGCCGAGCAGAAGGTCGGTAGAAGCAGGAAGAGCATGATTCCAAGCCAAGATGAAATCAGATCCTTGCTGGGATGAGAGTATGTGTCGATCTGGGAGATTGAGGTTTGGCGTTTTGATGGCCCCGGCTGATGCGTCATTGAGTCGCTCCAATGGATCAAACTGAAATCGGCTGTACCCTCACCGATGCTCACTACCGGTTCAGCTCGGCAACGGTACGTGGCAAGTAATCGTCGGGTCCAGTCTCGAAGAGGAATAAAACACAATGGATGAACCAATTGTCAAGAACCGTTTTTTGCAGCCAAATTAGTGCATTTCACATCCGACAAAGTCGAATGCTGTAATCCATGAAATATCATATGGTTACAGCTCTACGTAACGTTGGAAGTACTGGACGAAAGAGTACCAATTTTGCTATCGTTCGAGTTGCTTTTTTGAGCATTTCGGTACCGGTACCGTAATTGAGAGGACACCCATTCATGCTTCGACTCACCAATCGGAGTACTCATCTCACGGCAGCTGCTTTCAGTTGTCTTGTATCCCTGGGAGCTACCGTTTGCCCACCATTCGGGATCTCACAGGACAAATCGTCTATTGGGTCCGCGGCCAGCGCTGCGGCAGCTTTGCAGACTCCGACTGTAATGTACGGAGTTTCCTATTACCCGGAATATGAGCCAACGGGTCATCTCAAGGAAGACATTGCGCTGATGAAGGCTGCCGGTATCAACACCGTTCGCATGGGCGAATCGACGTGGAGCCTTTGGGAGCCGGAGGACGGCAGGTTCGAATTCGCCGCAGTGGATCGGGTGATCTCCGCATTGGGCGAAGCGCATATTCAGGTAATTCTCGGAACTCCGACCTACTCGATTCCCCTCTGGCTCTACAAAGAGCACCCTGAGATCCTTGCGATACCTCTTGGTGGAGGTCCCGTCTTCTACGGAATGCGGCAGAATATCGATACCAACAACACCTTCTTCCGCCGCTATGCGCAAGACGTAATTGAGCACATGGTGCGGCACTACCGGGATAATCCCAATGTCATCGGGTGGCAGATCGACAACGAGACCGCCTCGAATGGTGCAGCGAACGCCGATGTATTCGATGGATTCAGACACCATCTCGAAAAGAAGTTCGGGACACCGGAGGAACTTAATAAAGCATGGCTGCTCTCTTACTGGGGCCAGACGATTCAACGATGGGATGAACTACCTCCGCGCGACGCCGCCCAAAGCACGGGCTACAAGCTTGAGTGGTCGCGCTGGCAGCAGGAGAGAGTCACGGACTATCTGAGCTGGCAAGCGGGGATCGTCCGGCGGCTTCGTCGACCAGACCAATTCATCACGCAGGATTTCTCCGGAGCAATGCGACGCGACGTAAATGAAGCAGATGTTGCGCGGTCGCTCGATGTCGTCAGCGCCAATGTGTACCCTGCCATGCAGTCGGCAATGACCGGAGCCAGTCAAGCACTCATCGGAGACTACGCGCGGTCTCTGCGCCACTCGAATTACCTTGTCACTGAAACGAATGCGCAAACCACAGGTTGGTCTTCTGCATGGCAATATCCGCCTTTTGACGGTCAGCTTCGTCTCAACGTGTACGCAAACCTGGCGAGTGGGGCAAACATGATCGCATTCTGGCCATGGGACTCCATTCATTCCGGGCAAGAGACCTATTGGAAAGGATTGCTCAGTCATGACTCAAAGCCCAATCGCGTTTATGAGGAGGCCGCGCGCACAGGGCAGGAACTGAGAACCGTTGGCTCAAAGTTGACCAATCTGCGAATCAAGAACCAGGTTGCGATTCTCTATAGCGTGGATTCGGCAAATGCACTGGACTTCATGCCGTTCACGCATGGCCCCGAGCCTCAATGGACGCCCACGCGCCCCGTAGCGGACTACGGAACATTGGTGGAGCAGCTGCACAACGTGCTCTACGATCTCAATGTCGGGACTGATTTTATTTTTCCCAACAGCACGAACTTGTCCCAATATTCAGTCATCGTTGTTCCGGCTCTTTACATCGCAGATGACGTTCTACTCAACAAGCTCGCTGATTACGTTAAGCAAGGTGGTCACGTGCTAATGACGTTCAAGAGCGGTTTCGCCGACCAGAACTCGACCGTCAGATACGACACCATGCCCGGTCCTCTCCGCGATGCCGCAGGGTTCTCTTACCAGGAGTTTTCAAGCATCGATGCACCCCTTGAGCTAAGAGGAGATCCATTTCACGTTGGGAGCCATAACACGGTCAGCTATTGGGCCGAATTCCTGACGCCGGAGCATGCGAAGGCACTCGCATACTACGACGACGCCTTTTTCGGACGCTGGCCAGCGATCACGGAAAATAGTTACGGCAAAGGGACACTAGTCTATGAGGGAACCTGGCTCACGCGCGAACTTCAGAACGAAGTCATGAAACACGTACTGCAGAGCGCCAATGTGGCTATGGCAGATTCCACAGAGCCCAAGTCGGTTCGTGTTCGAAGCGGCATCAATCCTTCCGGCCGGATGCAGTACTACTTCCTAAATTTCTCAAAACAGGGCTCCGACGCCGTCTACCATCATGCAGCAGGCGTCGACCTGTTGACCGGAAATAGGATCGGGCGCGATCAGAGCCTGAAACTGGCGCCATGGGGAGTCGCCATCATCGAATCAGCAGATCAAGTTCCGTGAAGCAGGTGAGGAGAGGGGCATGCATAATCACAATTTTCATAAATACGAAAAGGAGCGAACGACATGGCTGTGAATGAGGGAGTTGTTTATCTAGGTCCGGGTAAGGTGGAAGTACAGTCGATTGATTACCCCAAGTTTGTCGATCCGAGAGGCAGGCCAATCGAACATGGAGTCATACTAAAAGTCGTCACGACCAACATATGTGGGTCTGACCAGCATATGGTCCGCGGCAGGACTACTGCGCCAAGAGGGTTGGTACTTGGGCATGAAATCACAGGTGAGATCGTAGAAAAGGGCAAAGACGTCGAGTACCTGGAAGTCGGCGACCTGGTGACCGTGCCCTTCAACGTCGCGTGCGGACGTTGCAGGACCTGCCGCGAACAGCAGACCGGCGTTTGCTTGAATGTGAACCCAAGCCGTGCAGGCGGGGCATATGGATACGTGGATATGGGAGGCTGGGTCGGTGGACAAGCGAAATATGTTCTCGTCCCTTACGCTGATTTCAACCTGATCAAGTTTCCAGACAAAGCACAAGCGCTCGAGAAGATTCGAGATCTGACGATGCTGTCCGACATTCTGCCGACAGGTTTTCATGGCGCAGTGAGTGCAGGAGTCGGAGTCGGCTCAATCGTGTACGTGGCCGGCGCGGGCCCGGTTGGCCTTGCAGCAGCTGCATCGGCCCAAATTCTGGGCGCTTCGGTGGTGCTCATCGGAGACCTCAGTCCCGAGAGGCTGGATCACGCTAAAAGGGTTGGTTTCGAGCCTATCGATTTGCGACAGAGTGATGATCTGGGTGAGCTTATTGCTACGGTTGTTGGTGAACCTCAAGTTGATGCCTCTATCGATGCGGTTGGCTTCGAGGCCAGAGGCCATGGTAGTGCTCACACTGCTGAAGCGCCAGCTACCGTCCTGAATTCCCTCATGACGATCACTCGGCCGGCAGGAGGCATCGGAATCCCCGGTCTTTACGTTACTGAAGACCCTGGGGCAACCGATGAAGCAGCCCAGCATGGCAATCTCAGGGTGCGTTTTGGTCTGGGGTGGGCAAAATCACATCGCTTCTATACCGGACAGACGCCAGTGCTCAAATATAATCGCGCTCTCATGCAGGCAATTCTTCACGACAGGCTGCCGATTGCGAGAATCGTGAACGCTACAGTGATTTCCCTAAATCAGTCCCCCGATGGGTACAAGGATTTTGACTCAGGTGTAGCTAAGAAATTTGTCATCGATCCGCATGGGATATTAGCAAAGATAGGATGAAGAGCACCGTTCCATCTAATAGGTCTGCAGTCAGGCTGCTAGCTTGCACACGGTACCACCATAACCCTTTTGTTGAGAACCGGGTGTAATACCCACCCGATATTCAGAATTCCTATCTTTACTTGAGGAGCAGTTTTTCTGCTCGTTGCGCTTGCTGAGGTTTGGACCGAGAGCAGAGATCGTAAGCAAATGGTCCACCATCCCCAGAAATGACGACTGGCCATTGCAATGCTGTTTGAAGCGAGGTCGCGATCTTCGCCACTGACGCAGATCACGGTATTCAACAGGGCGACCATCCGCATTCTTAGGAGATGGTACAGGCTGGCAGCAGACGATCGAGTAGCAAAGCAAGAACAGCAATCCACCGCTTAGGGAATCGCCAAAAGATCGAAGATTTTGCAGAAGATTTGCAGAACCAAACCGCTTTTTCAGAGATTTTTGCCAATTTCGAGGTTCTCTACATTTGTCAGGTCCGGCTTGGCGAGTGCGAGATCCAGATAAAGATCGTGAACAATGTCCTTAGCTTGTTCGACATCCTCGGGTGAGACGCACGGCACAGTCCTGCATCTTGGTCGTAATACCGCTCAAGAATCTCCTCAAGCTGATCGGCGACCATTCGCGCAGATCGATGCGATTGTCAGTTGCGTTGATCCATACAGCTCTAAAGAGGTATTCAGCCCCCAAGATACATCTTCTGAATTGGTGAATATTGCGTTAATTGGCATGACAGCTAACGTACGATGTTTCGCTAGGCCGTGCCCGAGAGAATGCGGCACTTATGCGGCCCTCCAGGCCTTAGTTCCCATTTTCCTTTGCACTCCGGACCGCATCGTCGCGGCTTTAAGAAACCGTCGCCGGGTTCGCATGATGTTTACTTGTTGCCCTTGAGCAAGAATCGTATTGTCGTGCTTGAGCGCACTGTAGAAGCTGCGGACTGCCTAACCTCGTCAGGTTGTGCAGCTCCTGTCTTCGGTTGCAGCAATTACATGGAAGCGTTTCGCCGGGGCGAGCGCCTCATTACTCGCTTAAATGCCGTGCTGAATGCTGCTTCGGAAGCATAGCCGATGGATCGCGCAATCGACGACACCGGCTGCAAGCCGTCGTGGAGCATTCGTTCCGCAAGCCTCATCCGCCATTCGGTCAGGTAGGTCAGGGGGGCCATACCAGAAGCGGCTTTGAACCGAGCGGCGAAAGAGGTGCGTGACATCGCGGCAGCTTTCGCAAGTTCTGGCAAACGCCAGCTACGCGCTGGCTCCCCGTGCATGAGTCTAAGTGCTGGAGCAAGGTTCGGATCGCAGGCAGCGCGCAGCCAACCCGCTTCGACATCGCTACGCTGCGCGAGATACCCGCGAAGAACGTGAAGAAAAATGAGTTGCGCCAAACCGGAACAGGCTACATCCACGCCCGGAGTATCAGCTTTTACTTCCCACAGTAGCTCTGCGATGAGCCAACGCAACTGATCGGCTCCAGCCTCTTCTGCGCGCAGGTGAATCGTCGGCGGCAAACTGTCGAGCAATAATTGGCAACTGGCCGAGCTGAGATCGAGGCTGCTTCCAAGAAACAGAAAGTCCTCTTCTCCGCCGATAGGAATGATCCTTGAGCGTTGCCCTTTGAAAATATCGTGCGCCTCTGCTGGCTCCAATGCGGCGTCACTGGCAAGGACAAAGGGCTCATCCGCAGAAAGGAGAAACGTATCTCCCTCATTGAGCTGGAAACTCTGATCAATGCCATCGACCGTAACTAGGCACTGTCCTCGCGCAATAGCGAAAATTTTGACCATGGATGGAGCGGGAAAGCGGATCGCCCACCGCCCTCCAGCGGAAAAGCCGCCAGCATAAACGGCGCGAGCTTCGACCATAGAGAGGATCGCTGAGAGCGTATCAGGCTGCATTTTCGGATTATGGCGAAAGAAATCCGAATGATCAAGCATTCATCATTCAAAGAGCGCGGCCTATGATCTCAGATAAAGGAGATTTGTCATATGCTCACACCCCAGCAGCCCATCGGTTCAGGATTTAGCCGCGCCTCCACGACCGTTGACATCATCAAGGGAGTCAACCTGGTCGGAAAGGTGGGAATCATCACGGGGGGTTACTCCGGCCTCGGGCTTGAAGCAGCGCGCACGCTCGTCTCAGCGGGTGCACGAATCATCGTGCCGGCGCGTGATGTCCAGCGTGCACGCAAGGTCATTGCGGAAGCGGGTGGAGGCATGGAGGTCCAGGCGATGGATCTCACCGATCCTGATTCGATTGACAACTTCGCACGCGACTTCGTTGAATCAGGTCTGCCGCTTCACTTCCTGATCAACAACGCTGGCATCATGGCCCTGTCCAAGCTGGAGCATGATGCGCAAGGCAACGAGCTACAGTTCGCAACCAACCATCTCGGTCATTTTCGGCTTACTCTCCGGCTCTGGCCGGCGCTCAAGCGGGCTGGTGGTGCGCGGGTCGTCTCGGTGTCGTCGGCGGGGCATCGCTTCTCGCCAGTTGTTTTCGAGGACATCAACTTCGAGCACCGTGACTATCACCCCTTCCAAGCATATGGTCAGTCGAAGACAGCCAACATCCTCTTCGCGGTCGGCCTTGATCGAAGAGGCAAGGATCAGGGCATTCGTGCGTTCGCGCTCCATCCTGGCGGGATCGCGGGAACAAATCTCGGGACGCATGTCGGGATCGAAATGCTGAAAAAGACTGGATTCGTAGACGAGAATAATCGGCCGGTCGTCGATCTGGCCCGTGACCTGAAATCGGTGCCCCAGGGAGCGGCCACCCACGTTTGGTGCGCGGTCAGCCCGCAGCTCGACGGCAAGGGCGGAGTGTTCTGCGCCGATTCTGACATCACTCCCGTATTGGCAGAGGGCGGTTCCAGCGATCTGACAGAAGATCGTGCCAACCGCGGTACCGGTGTCCAAGCCTATGCGATTGACCCGGAGGCTGCTGAGAAGCTTTGGCGCATAAGCGAGGAGATCACCAAGACCTCCATCCCAAGCTAGTCGTGATACGACGGCGTCGCGCTACCTCTCTACACCGCTATTCACGGAGAAATAGAGAGGAAAACGCGACGCCTATCCCACTACGGCTAAGAGAAGTCGCAGCCGCTGGAGCACAAATCGTGACGGCTGGGCCGTTGCTTAGAAAAGTAACCCAATCTTGGCACGTCGATGTCGAATATTGTCTAGCCAGTATCTGGAGAAACGAATTATGACGAAAGAATTCACCGGGAAAACGGCGCTTGTAACTGGCGGCGGTACTGGGATTGGGCGAGCGTCGGCGATCATGTTGGCCGAACGAGGCTGTACGGTCACGGTGACAGGCCGAACCGTGGAAACGCTCAATGAAGTTGTTGCGACGATTGAAGCGTCAGGCGGTCATGCACGAGCCGTTGTCTGCGACGTTTCCGATGAAGCGTCAGTCCGCAACGCTGTGGTTGTTGCGACAGGCGATGCCGGACATCTTGATTTTGGAATCAACAGCGCCGGCGTGAGTGGCGGAGACGACCTTCGCCCCACAGCGAACTATGCGACCGAGACGTTCGACCGTATCGTTTCCATCGATTTGCGTGGCACATTCTTGTCCATGAAATATGAACTCGAACAGATGGCACGTCAGGGCTTTGGTTCTATTGTCAATCTGGCGTCCGGCGCAGGTTTGGTTGGCGTCCCGGGATTCGCAGGCTATACCGCAGCCAAGCACGGCGTCATTGGATTGACCAAGACGGCTGCGCTTGATTACGGATCGGTTGGCATCCGGGTCAACGCAATCGCTGCTGGATTGGTGGCAACACCGCTTGTTGCGACTGGTCGATCGCCTGAAGTCATGGCAGCGCGCATCGCCGCACACCCGCTCGGCCGTATTGCCCAACCCGACGAAATGGCTGAAGCAGTCGTTTGGCTGTGCTCTGACAAATCGAGCTTCGTCACAGGGGCGGCGCTCCCTGTGGATGGGGGTTATACCGCGCGCTGAACAGACCCCGCGCGGAACCGAACTAATCTTCCCGCTGGTCATCATGGACGGAGCCGATCAGTGAATCGAGGCACAAAGAAATGACAGCATCTCAATTCAGACATATCGCGTTATCCGTCGGTGATCTTGACCGGCAACGGGACTTCTACGCGTCGGCACTGGGTTTCGCCGAGGAAGTCGCCAGCATCGAAATACCGGAGATGAAGACTCGGCTACTCATCCTCCGCAACCCGGCTGGCGTGGAAATCGAACTCGTCGAATATGCAGAGTCATTCGCATCACCGCGCGTCGCATTGGGCGAGGTTGCCCGCCGTCAGGGGTACTTTTCCTGGGCATTAACGGTGAGCGATCTTTCGAGATGGTAGTCGCGGCTGGGGCTGTTGCGGTATCTACACCAAGAGATGCCGCCCGACCCGGTGTTCGCTTTGCCTATGTGCAAGACCCAGAGGGAAATTTCATTGAACTTCTTCAGTTTCACAACACTGAGTCTGGAAATGAAAAAACGTAAATCTAAAACAAGAAAGACAACTATCGCGGCTGAGGTATCCGGTGAATAAGCCGTGCTTCTTCCTTAATGAAGGAAGTCTTGAGCCTGCTTCGCTGACAAGCAATAAACGTGAGATATCCGCAGGCTCAGAGAGAGACAAACATCCCAAATCGCGCGCCGCCTGGCGACGACGCGCATGTGATTGGGCACACAACTGAAGTAAAGGAAATGTCATGTCAACGAATTTCAAATTCCCCATCGACCCGACCGCCGAACAGATTGGAAATCAAATCCAAGTCATGAAGCAGGCGCAACTCAAGTTGGGATCGCCGTCGATTGAGGTCCGCAAAGACCGCATCAATCGCGCGATCGACATGCTGCGCACTCATCGGGAAGCACTCATCGATGCCATGAACGCTGACTATGGAACCAGAAGCCGGCAGCAGACGCTGATCACGGATATTCTTGCGCCCATCCAGTCACTGCGCTACTGCCGTGAGCACCTCGAAAACTGGATGAAGGCGCCCCCGCAAATCGAGCCGTTCCCCGGCGTGAAGGCATGGGTCGACTATCAGCCGCTCGGCGTAGTGGGCATCATCAGTCCGTGGAATTTTCCAATCCTCCTGGCGATCGGGCCGTTGGCCTGCGCATTTTCCGCAGGCAACCGTGCCATCATCAAACCGTCTGAACTGACACCGCAAACGTCTGAGGTGGTAACAGATCTCATCTCTCGCTACTTCGACAGCGACGAGTTGACGACCGTACAGGGTGGCCCGGCAACCGCCGCAGCCTTTAGCGGCCAGCCGTTTGACCACCTGATTTTCACTGGCAGCACGCAAGTGGCGCATCATGTGATGCGTGCAGCGTCGGAAAACCTGGTTCCAGTGACACTGGAGCTGGGAGGAAAGTCTCCGGTCATCGTGGGGCACGATGCCGACCTGCGGAGCGTTGCAGAGCGTGTGCTCACCGTGAAGACATTCAATGCCGGCCAGATCTGCCTATCCCCCGACTATGTACTGATCCAGGCGAACCGTGTCGACGAATTCATCGGACAGGCGAAGGCCGTCGTGGCGCAGATGTATCCGACTATGCGCGACAACCCCGACTACACTGCAATGCTGAATGTTCGCGGTTTCGAGCGCCAAGTGGGCCTCGTAGAGGACGCACGCAGCAAAGGGGCGAGGGTCGTTAGTCTCTCGCCGGAAGGTGAAGATTTGTCGGACATCGGTATCCACAAAATGGCACCTACGCTGATCGTCGGTGCCACAGATTCGATGCGCGTGACCCAGGAAGAAATTTTTGGCCCGGTCCTGCCGGTCGTTACGTGTGAGTCTCTCGACGAGGCCATCACGTACATCAAAAAGCGTCCTGATCCACTCGCCATCTATCATTTCGGCGAAGATGCAAGCGAACACGCGAAGGTCAGCGCACAGACCTCGTCGGGTGCCTTGATTGTGAACGATGTCGCGACACACGTTTTCGTCGATGCGTTGCCCTTTGGTGGCGTCGGCGCATCGGGCATGGGGCACTACCACGGCGAGTATGGGTTCCGTGCGCTTAGTAATGGCAAACCAGTTCTGGTGCAAAGCGCCGGTGGGGAGTCGAATCTTCCATTGCGGGCGCCGTATCCGGCAGAGCTGGAATCGGCGCTGAACGGAATGATCGACGCTTAACCTGATTTTGTTGCAAGGTGCGGGATGCGCTCGCTGGCCCATTCATGTCGAGCGATCGCATCACCCCTTCGCCGGGCCGCCCCGTTGAGCTTGGCCAGGTTGCCACGCGCCCAACCACAACTCAGGTCTCACTATCGTAGCTTTGCGCCTTTTTCGCCTTCCGCGATCATTCGCTGGGCCTCGGCCTTCATAAAGACCGCGCGAGGGGCCACGCGCCCTATCAACCGTGCTACAAGGGCTCAAACCAGGGAGTATCTCTTCCTGGCCTCGCTCTAGGCCGCGTATAGACGCTTTGGCGAATTTGTTCACGTCCATGGCGGAGGATAAATTCAATTCCTCCTGCCCCTTGTTGAAATTGGTCGTTGCCGCCGGGGTCACTCACATCGCTAACATACATGTGAACGCCAGGTAGCGACTGACGGACCGTAGTTAATTTCTCTTCTGTTCTTCCAGTGATGCGGACCGTATTTCCACGCCAAGGAACTCAGCAGCAAGCGCGTAACCGATGCCACTGGTGTCACCGGTGATGGGACCGTGTTGTTGGACATTTTCATGGAATAACGCCGACCATTCCATGGGTTTCTATTGTTCGTTAGGTTCGTTCTTCGGCGTTTTGTGCTCTGTCTGGACAGTCATCTACGAAAACTGCAGCTACGCGAGCATTCTCCACAAAGCTTCCGCTCCGTTTTTGCAATGGGCCTTTGAGTGGCCTGGGTCCTGGATCATCTGATCCATGGTTGCGTCCGCAACCGAGTTCATGAGCGAGGCAACAAAGCTCATTGGGACTTTACGCATAGGGCCGGCAGCGC
>Ga0255336_101147_pt1 | contig 22860 bp, 16 predicted proteins | sample MeOH1_35cm_T3_17_FD_189102 | JGI IMG/M metagenome (GOLD analysis project Ga0255336, IMG submission 189102) | Sandy soil microbial communities from University of British Columbia, Vancouver, Canada - MeOH1_35cm_T3_179 | ecosystem: Engineered > Artificial ecosystem > Sand microcosm > Unclassified ...
CAGGTCAACCGGCTAGGCCGTTTCGATGCGGTGATTCACAACGCGGCGGTCGGTTATCAGGAGCCGCGCCGGATCGCGACCGTCGACGGCTTGTCGCACGTGTTCGCGGTCAACACGCTGGCGCCGTACATTCTGAGCGCACTGATCGGGAAGCCGAAACGGCTCGTCTATCTGAGCTCGGCGCTGCATCGCAGCGGCGACGCGAGCCTCGACGATCTGGCTTGGGAGCGGCGCCCCTGGCGGGGCACGGCGGCCTACTCGGACTCGAAACTGCATGACGCGCTGCTGGCGTTCGCGCTTGCGCGCCGCTGGCCGCAGGTGTTGTCGAATGCACTGGAGCCGGGTTGGGTCGCGACGAAAATGGGTGGACCGGGCGCACCGGACGATCTGCTGGCGGCGCCGGAAACCCAGGTATGGCTCGCGGTCAGCGATGAACCGGCAGCCACCGTCAGCGGCGCGTACTTCTACCATATGAAGCCGCGCGAGACGCATCCGGCGGTGCACGACGTGGCTGTTCAGGAGCGTCTGCTCGAAGCTTGCGCGGGCTTTTCCGGCATCCGTTTGCCGGACTGATGCAGAGGGCGGCGGCGCTCAGCGCCCCGCGCCTTGAGTCGCTTGCCCGTGCACCGTGCGCGAGGCAGGCGCTTCGTCGAGATGACGAAACACCCAGGCCGACACCAGCGTGATCACGCCCACGCACACGAACGCGAGGCGAAACCCGAGCGCGGCCGATCCCACCTGCGCGGAGAAGAGATTCACCAGCCCGCCGCCGATCGACACACCCAGCCCGATCGCCAGCATCTGCACCATCGAAAAGAGGCTGTTGCCGCTGCCGGCATCGGCATGCGAGAGGTCTTTGAGCGTGACGCTGTTCATCGCCGCGAATTGCATGGAGTTGGCGGCGCCGAACACGGCCAGGATCGTGATCCCGACCACGAGCGGCGTGCCGCGCGTAATCAGCGCAAAGGCCACGATCGAGGAACCGACAATCACGGTGTTGACGAGCAGGAACGTGTCGTAGCCATAGCGGCGCACGAGCGGCGCGATCCAGCGTTTGGCGACGGTGCCGGCCAGCGCGGCGGGCAGCATCATCAGGCCGGAATGCAGCGGCGAATAGCCCAGTTGCAATTGCAGCAGCAAGGGCACGAGAAACGGCACGGCGCTCGAACCGATGCGGCACACCAGGTTGCCGATCAAACCGACGCTGAAATTCGGCTCGCGAAACAGCGAAAGTTTGAAGAGCGGATCGGCCCGGCGTTTCGCATGCGGAATGTAGGCGAGCGCGCTCACGGCGGCGAGTACGAAAAGCGCTGCGGACCATGCCAGCCGATGCGTGGGCATGGGCGCGTCGATGGCGAGCGAGAACGCGATCATGCACAGCGAGAGCAGCCCGCAGCCGACGAAGTCGAACGGCGGCGCCTGGGTTTCGCCGTGCGCTGGCAGGAAGCGCTGCACCGCGTACAGACCCACGGCGCCGATCGGCACATTGATGAGGAAAATCCAGTGCCACGTGATCGCCTGAACGAACCAGCCGCCGAGCGTCGGCCCGGCGATCGGTCCCAACTGTCCCGCGACCGAAATGAACGCGAGGGCCGCGACGTACTGCTCGCCCGTCACGCTGCGCAACACGGCGAGCCGTCCGATCGGCAGCAGCATCGAGCCGCCCACGCCTTGCAGGACGCGCGCCATCACCAGTTGGCCGAGCGTATGCGCGCTCGCGCAGCAGATCGAGCCGATGACGAACAGCAGAATGGCCGCGAAATAGACGCGCCGCGTGCCGAAGCGGTCGGCGAGCCAGCCGGAGGCGGGCGTGAGCATCGCCATGGTCAGCGTGTAGGCGACCACGATGGGCTGCATGGCAAGCGGTGCGACGTGCAGGCTGTTCGCAATCGACGGCAAGGCGGTATTGACGATCGTCGTGTCGAGGGACTGCATGAAAAAACCGGCAGCGACGATCCAGAGCAGGGCGGTCTGGGAAGAATCCTTGGTCATCTTTTACGGAGGGCGGCGGGCCGGCAGGGGCGCACCTGGGCTCGGAGCATTGATTGGGGGAATTCCGTCATGATATTGACATCCTCGTCAATCGGGAACCCCACTAGGGGCGCTGATTGTCATCGACATTGCCGATAAGCGGCGCGAGAATAGCCGATGCTCAATCCCATCTGGCTCAAGACCTTCTCGACCGTCGCGGCCTGCCACAGTTTCACCGAGGCAGGGCGGCGGCTCGGCCTGACGCAATCGAGCGTCAGCGAACACATCCGGCGGCTCGAAGAAAGCGTGGGCCGCCGCCTCTTCGTGCGCGACACCCATTCGCTTGCCATGACGCCCGACGGCGAAGCCATGCTCGCGCATGCGAGCGTGATTCTGCAGGCGCTAACGCGGGCCGAGTCGCAGTTTCGCGCGCCGCGCCTGAAGGGACGCGTGCGGCTCGGTTCCTCCGACGACGTCGCGCTCGGCCCGCTGCCTACGGTGCTGGCCGCGTTTCGCAACGCGCATCCCGATGTCGAACTGGAAATCACCATCGGCATGACCGGCAAGCTATATGAGTTGCTCGACGCAGGCGCGATCGATCTGCTGGTCGGCAAGCGGCGTCTTGGCGACCGGCGCGGCGTGCCGCTTTTTACCGGACGGCTGGAGTGGTTGGCGCGCGCGGGCACGCTGGTCGATCTGAGCCAGCCATTGCCGCTGATTCTGGTCGCCGAGCCGAGCGTGACGCGGGCCGTCGTGCTCGACGCGCTCGCCGAGGCGGGTTTCCGCTGGCAGGTGGTGTGCACGAGCAGCAGTCACGCGGGCTGCATCGCGGCGGCGCGCGGCGGGCTCGGCATCATGGTTCGTCCGCAATATCTGGCCGCTCGGGGGCTGGCGGCGCCGCTGAACACAGCGAGTCTGCCGGCGCTGCCGTCGGTGGAATTCATCGCGCTGGCGGCGAAGCGGCTCAGCCGGCCGGCGGGCACGCTGTTGAAATTGCTGCATGACAGCGATCTGCGTGGGTCGTGGATCGGGGAGTGAGGCCAGCGCACACGAGCGTACGCACGTAACAGAGCGCGGTCGGCGTGGAGAACACCGCGCCGCGCTTCACGTCGCGCCACGCGTTACGGCTTGCGTAGCCAGGCGCAGCTTGTTGCGCGTTTGCCGCGCCCCTGCCAAATATTATTTTTTCGCCTGAACGCGAGTCGCTATACTTTCCATATACGGTTTTATGTTCCATTAATGGAACAAAATCGTTGAGCCGGAAAATCAAACTGGCCATCTGAAAGGCGTCGGGGATCTACCGCCTTGCACCGTGCGCGGGGCCGCACGTTATGAGCCAGAGCGCAAAACCAGCCAGAGCGATCAAACCACGATGACCAAGAACCTGACCATCAATCTACGGATCGCGATCACCATCGCGTTTCTCGGCGTGCTGCTGATCGCCACCGGCGCGCTCGGCATTCTCGGCATGAACCAGAGCAACGAGGCGCAGCACGATGCCTACACGGTCCATTTCGCCTCGGTCGTCGCGCTCGGCAAATCAGGCACGGCCATGTCGCGGGCGCGTTTCGGACTCGACTGGGCCATGAGCAATCCGCACTCGCCGCAACTGGCCGCGCAACTCGCGCGCGCCCGCATGCTGCTCGGCGATTCGGACAAATGGTGGAACGCCTTTCGCGATCTGCCGAAAACGCCCGAACTGCAGCGTCTCACCGACGACCTCGACGCAAAGCGCACCGCCGTGCGCCGCGACGGCATCGACAAACTGGTCGAAGCGATCCGCACCGGCGACGCGAGCTGGATGGACGAAAGCCGCGCGAATCATCTGATCGGTCTTTATACGGCGATGAACGCGAGCCAGGGCGCGCTGGAGAATTATCTGAACCAGCAGGCGAGCGACGCGAACGAGCGCTCCGCCACGCTTTTTCATACGCTGCTGTATACGTGCATCGGCAGCATTCTGGTGGGGCTGACGGTGGCGTTCGTCAGCTGGCGCACGTTGCGCCGCGCGATCATGGCGCCGCTGAACGACGCGCTGCGCCAGTTCGACGCGATCGCCGCCGGCGAACTGACGACCCATGTGCCGATTCGTTCGAACGACGAAATGGCGACGCTATTGCGCGGCGTCGCGTCGATGCAGGACAAACTCGGCGCGACCGTCACCAGCGTGCGTGCCGGTTCGCATTCGATCGCGTCTTCGACGCAGCAGATCGCCGCGGGCAATCTCGATCTGTCGCAACGCACCGAGGAACAGGCGGCGTCGCTCGAAGAAACCGCGGCGGCGATGGAGCAGCTCACGTCGACCGTGCAACTGAATGCCGAGAATGCGCATCACGCGAGCGAGTTGGCCTCGCGCGCCTCGGAAATGGCCGGGCGCGGGCGCGATTCGGTCGGCAGCATGGTCGAGACCATGCGCGTGATCCATGCGGGTTCGTCGAAAATGACGGGCATCATTACCGCGATCGAAGGCATTGCGTTTCAGACCAATATCCTCGCGTTGAACGCGGCCGTCGAGGCGGCCCGCGCGGGTGAAGAAGGGCGTGGCTTCGCGGTGGTGGCGGGCGAGGTGCGCAGCCTGGCGCAGCGTTCGGCGGCTGCCGCGAAAGAGATCGGCGCACTGATCGCGGAGTCGATCTCGCGGGTGGAGAGCGGCGCGGGACTCGTCAACGAAGCGGGCGACACGATGCAGGAAATCGAAACCGCGATCGGGCGCGTGGCGCGTATCGTCGGCGAAATCGCGGCGGCCTCGAAAGAGCAGAGCGAAGGCATCAGGCAGGTGAGCCTCGCCGTCACGCAGATGGACGAGGTCACGCAGCACAATGCGGCGCTGGTCGAGGAAAGTGCTGCGACCGCGAACTCGCTCGCGGATCAGGCGCGGCAGTTGAGCGAATTGACCGTGGCATTCAAAGTTGCGAGCGATGCGGCGCAGCGCGAGGCCGCTTTCTAAGTTACTTTCGGGGAGCAGCATTCAGAGAGGCCGTTTCCATAACCGGCTTCGAGCAGCGGTGTTCAGGCAGCCCGCTGCGTGCGCACCGCGATCCGAACTGGCCACGTCGAGCGTCCTTACCGATGGTAATGGCATCGTTGCCGGGCATCGGGCGATTCTGTATGGTGGGTCATCCACCTATCCCAAGAGATCGCGCATGAACTCCGCCGCCACTCCGCCATCGTCGTCGCCGCCGCCGATCCGCACCGACGTCCTGATCGTGGGCGCGGGCCCCGTGGGACTTTTTGCTGCCTTCGAGGCGGGCGTAATCGGGCTGTCCTGCCAGATCGTCGATGGGCTCGACAAGGTCGGCGGCCAATGCATCGAGCTGTATCCGGACAAGCCGATCTACGATATTCCCGCCATTCCATCCTGCACGGCGCGTGAGCTGGTCGAGCGCCTGCTCGCGCAATGCAAGCCGTTCGACCCGCCCATTCATCTCGAACAACGGGTCGAGTCGGTCGAGCAGGGCAGCGACGGGCGCTGGACCGTGCGTACCGATCGCGGCCTCGTGTTCGATGTCGCCGCGATCCTGCTGGCTGCCGGCAACGGCGCGTTCGTGCCGCAAAAGCTGGCGCTGGCCGAAGCCGTGCCGCTGGAGTCGCGCCACGTGCATTACAGCGTGCCGCGGCTTGCCGACTTCGCCGGCAAGACCGTGGTCGTGGCCGGCGGCGGCGATTCCGCGCTCGACTGGGCGTTGGCGCTGCGCAAGGTCGCGCGCCGGGTGACGCTGGTGCATCGGCGCAGCGGTTTCAGTGCAGCGGATTCGAGTGTCGAGTCGATGCGGCGTGCAGTCGAGGCGGGCGAGATGGACTTCGTGGTCGGCGCGATTGTGGGGCTCGACGTCGAGGACGATGCGTTGAAGTCGATCACCTTGCGACATATCGAGGGCGAGACTCGACTCGCGGCCGAGCATCTCGTCGCGCTGTACGGACTGGTCGCCGATCTCGGCCCGATCGCGCAATGGGGTCTGTCGATTCATGGCGGGCGTGTCGATGTGGATACGTCGAACTACGAAAGTTCGCGGCCGGGTATTTTCGCGGTCGGCGACATTGCCAACTATCCGAACAAGCAGAAGCTGATTCTGTCGGGCTTTCATGAGGCTTCGCTGGCGCTGCGCAAGGCGTACTCGTATGCTTATCCGGAGAAAAAACGCGTGCACGTGCATTCGAGTTACGACGCGAAGCTGGCGGAAAAGGTCAGTGCCGCCGGGTGAATCCCGTAGAAGCAACGGTGCCCATTGAGCCGGTGGTGATCGGACGATCACCACCGGCTCGTTGTCGCACGCCGCTCATTTGCCGGCGGGTCGGCGGCCCTGTTCTTTGATGATGGTGCGATGCTGGAGTAGCAATTGCGAGGCCCGGTCATCCAGCTACTATGTCTCGCGCGGCTGGCAGCGCCGAGCCTGCCGGGTGGTCGTCCGGCGGCACCATAAACGACACAGCCAGCGTGTCTGGCGGTGTATGCTTTTGGACGTGGCCATACTCCGCTGACACCATGAAACAACTCGATGTCCCTTCCGCCGCCGAGAACGGCAAGCCTGCCGACATCCCGGCGCCGGTCCGCATGAACCCGGCCGCCGATGTCGATTACTGGGCGCTGATGCAGGCGATCGAAGACTATGCGATCTTCCTGCTCGACGCAACCGGGCGAATCGTCAGTTGCAATGCCGGGGCACAGAAGCTGGCGGGTTACACGGACAGGGAGATCATCGGCCAGCATTTCTCGCGCTTCTACACCGAGGAGGCCGTAGCGCGCGACTGGCCCGCTTATGAATTGCAACAGGCCTCGCTGACCGGCCGCTTCGAGGACGAAGGCTGGCGGGTTCGCAAGGACGGCACGACCTTCTGGTCGAATGTCGTAATCACGTCGATCCGCAACGACGCGGGCATTCTCACCGGCTTTGCCAAGATCACGCGCGATCTGACCGCGCGTCGCGAATACGTGGAGGCGCTCCGGCAAAGCGAAGAGCGTTTCCGTTTGCTGGTGGACAGTGTCAAGGACTACGCGATATTCATGCTCGATCCGCAGGGCCACGTGGTGAGCTGGAATGCGGGTGCCGCTCGCATCAAAGGCTATACGCGCGAGGAAATCGTCGGCCGGCATTTCTCGACCTTCTATCCACCGGAAGACGCGGCGGCGGGCAAGCCCGCGCGCGAACTGGCGATTGCCCGGCAAATCGGCCACGTGGAGGACGAAGGCTGGCGGGTGCGCAAGGACGGCACGACGTTCTGGGCCAACGTCAACATCACCGCGGTGTATGACGAATCGAAGCGGCTGTGCGGCTTCGCCAAGGTCACGCGCGATCTGACCGAGCGGCGCCAGCGCGAAGAACTGGAGCGTTCGGGCGAACGCATGCGCCAGTTTCTCGCGACCCTCGCGCATGAATTGCGCAATCCGCTCGCGCCGGTGCGCAATGCAATCGGCGTGATGCAGCTCGAAACCGGCATAAGCTCTACGCTCGCGCGTTCGCGCGATCTGATCGACCGCCAGGTCACGCACCTCACACGGCTGGTCGATGATCTGCTCGACGTCGGCCGGATCATGTCCAACAAGGTCGAACTGCGCGTTGGCCGTGTCGATCTGGCCGAGGTGGTGGCGCGTGGGATCGAGGCGGCCCGGCCGTTTACTGACGCGCACGAGCAGCGCGTCGTCGCGCATATGCCGCTCGAGCCGATATTCGTGCGTGGCGACATGACCCGTCTCGTTCAGGTGTTGCAAAACCTCTTGCATAACGCGTCCAAATTTTCGCCCGTGGGCAGTGTTGTCGACGTCGTGGCTCGCATCGATTTTCACATGGCCGTGCTCGAAGTGCGCGACGCCGGTTGCGGCATTGCGCTGCGTTCGCTCGACAAGATCTTCGAACTGTTCGCCCAGGAAAAAGAGGCGCAGAGCGCCGGCGAAGGCGGTCTGGGTATCGGCCTCACGTTATGCAAGTCGCTTGTCGAGATGCACGGCGGCAGCATTGTCGCGAGCAGCGAAGGGCCGGGCAGCGGCAGTACGTTCACGCTGAGTCTGCCGCTCGCCGCCGCGCCGTCCGAGGCCGCGGGTGACGAGGCGAACGGGGCAAACGGCCAGGTCGCGCCGCTGCGCATTCTGCTGGTCGACGACAACCGCGATTCGGCCGACAGTCTCGCCATGCTGCTGGAACTCAAAGGCCACGAGGTGCGCATTGCCTACGAGGGCGAGCAGGCGTTGCAGGTCGCGCCGCGCTTCGCGCCGCACCTCGCCGTGATCGACATCGCGATGCCGAGAATGGACGGCTACGCGACCATCGCGGCGCTGCGCGAAATGCCCAGGCTAGCCGACACGATGTACGCCGCGATGACCGGCTTCGGCCATGCAACCGATCGCGAGCGCAGCCGCGACGCCGGTTTCCATGCGCATCTCGTGAAGCCGGTGGAACTCGCGCTGTTCGACACGTTGCTGGCCGAGGTTGAAGCGCGGCGCCGTGGACGCACTCCCGGCTAGCGTTCAAATCAGCGCGCGCTTCCTTCATACCAGAGCGGGCTTATAGGCCCGCCCGCATCCGCATCCCTGAAGAAAATCATCGCGTGTGCGGCGTCCGGCGTGTGAGGCACGCCGCTTGCTGTCCGCCTCGTATGCGCAGCGGCCCCTTGAGGATCCGCTCGCAACCGATCGAACAGCTTCAGGGAGGCACGATGCTAGATACGCGTGATCGTAGGGCCGGCGTCAATGCCCGGCCGCCGCAAAGCTCCGGCCTGACCGTCTCCGGTGCTCCGCATACGGCGACGCGCCACGCGCGCAAGGAAGCGAAACTTGCCGGGCCGCTCGAAGATTATCTGCATGCCACGCGTTTCGATCCGAACGACCCCGCCGCGTTGGGCGGTGTGTTGCGCGCGCTGGTCGAGCGCGGTTATGACCGTGCGCCGGTCATGCCCTTGCCGGGCCACGGCGATACGCTCGCGCGCTGGCGTGCGCTTGCCGCAGTGGCGGCGCGCGATCTCGGACTGGTCAAACTGTTCGAAGGCCACACGGATGCGCTCGCCATTCTCGCGGAATTGCCGGGTTCCGAGCCGTCAGCGGGAAGCCGTTGGGGCGTATGGGCAGCGGAGCCGCCCGAGGCACGCGTGCAGGCAGTGACAGTAGGATTCCGAAGCGATGGCGGAGACCTGCATCTCACTGGGACGAAAGCCTGGTGTTCGGGCGCCGGTGTCGTCACGCATGCGCTCGTGACCGCGTGGCTGGAGGGTGAACCGGTACTCGCGGCCGTGGCGATGGATCAGCCGTCGATCGCGATCGATACCTCGAAATGGCAAGCGGTCGGCATGCAGGCCACGGCGAGCGCCGACGTTACGTTCGACCGCACACCGGCAACGCTGGTCGGCGCCCCGCACGCTTATGTGCGCCGGCCAGGCTTCTGGCACGGCGGAGCCGGTATCGCCGCGTGCTGGTACGGCGCCGCCGCGCAGATCGGCCGGATGCTGCGCGAGGCGTCCACGCAGCGCGCGGACTCGCATCGCCTCGCGCATCTCGGTGCGGTCGAGGTCGCCCTGGCCGGCGCGGCGGCAGTGTTGCGCGAGACCGCCGCGCACATCGACGCCGATCCGCTGGCCGACTCCCGGCGCGAGGCGATGCGTGCGCGCCTCGTGGTGGAAGAAGCCGCGAGCACGGTGATGAATCACGCGACGCGTGCGCTCGGCGCCGGTCCGTTGTGCCGCAATGCGCACTTTGCACGGGCGCTCGCCGACCTGCCGGTGTTTCTGCGACAGAGCCACGCGGAGCGCGATCTTGCCGCGCTAGGGGAGCTGAGCGGCGCCGCGGGAGCGGGCAAGGCAGGCGAGGGCCGTGCCGATTGCGATGCCGGAGGTGGCCCGTGGATGCTCTGACACGCTGCACGGAGGGCTGCTGACATGAGCTCTCCGGCAACTTACTTCGATGAACTCTATCAGCGGAGCGACGATCCGTGGAAGCTGCGCGAGGGCTGGTACGAACGCCGCAAGCGCTCGCTCACGCTCGCGCTGCTGCCGCGTCCGCGCTACCGGAACGCGTTCGAACCCGGCTGCGCGAACGGCGAACTGACCGTCGAGCTGGCAAAGCGCTGCGATACGCTGCTCGCCGCGGATCTGCACGAGCGTGCCGTGCAGCTTGCGCGCGAGCGCGTTGCCGATGCGTCGCAGGTGCGTGTCGAACAGCGCACGGTGCCACGCGAGTGGCCGACCGAGGCCGGCCCATTCGATCTGATCGTGATCAGCGAATTCGCCTACTACCTCGACGCGGCGGAACTCGAAACCCTGGCGGCGCGGATCGCCGCCTCGCTCACGACAGACGGTACGCTGCTTGCCTGCCATTGGCGCCGGCCCTTCGCCGAAGCGCTCGAATCCGCCGACGCCGCGCATGCTCTGTTCGATGCGCGCTGCGGCCTGTCGCGTCTCGCGCATCACGATGAAGCCGATCTGCTGATCGACGTCTGGTCGCGCGACGCCCGTTCGGTTGCGCAACGCGAGGGGCTCCTATGATCGGCGTGATCGTTCCGGCACATAACGAAGAGGCGTTGCTTGCGCCTTGCCTCGCGGCCTTGATCGAAGCCTCGCGCCATGCGGAACTGGCGTGTGAAACGGTGCGTATCGTCGTGGTGCTCGACGACTGCGACGACTTCACCGGCGCGATCGCGCGAGCTTACGGCGTCGAGACGCTGACGCTGAAGGCGCGCAATGTCGGCATTGCGCGCGCGAGCGGCGCGGACTTTCTGCTCGCGGACGGCGCGCGCTGGCTCGCGTTTACCGATGCCGATAGCCGCGTGTCGCCAGGCTGGCTGGTTGCGCAGCTTTCGCTGGAGGCGGACGCGGTGTGCGGCTCGATTGCCGTCGACGACTGGACTCCGCATCCGCATAGCGTGCGTGAATATTTCCGCAAGACATACATGGACGCCGACGGTCATCGCCACATCCACGGGGCGAATCTCGGCGTGTCGGCCGATGCGTACCGGCGCGCGGGCGGGTTTCCGCCGCTCACGTGCAGCGAGGATGTCGCGCTGGTCGACCGGCTGATTGCGATCGGAGCTCGCATTGCGTGGAGCGCGGCGCCGCGCGTGATCACGAGCGCACGCGCGGCAGCTCGTGCGCGGGGTGGGTTCGGCGATACGCTGGCGGCGTGGGCGGTGGGGTAACGCGGGTGGATGGAGCGGCGCGGTGAAGGGGCGCGGTAAAACGGCTCTGTAAAACGGCTCGGCAAAACGGGTTGGTAAAACGGCGCGACAAAACGCTCGGTGAAGCGGCTTGGCAAAGCGGGCGAGAGAAAGCGCGTGAAAGCTTGAGCGAGCAGCGCCGCAAAACCGATTCGACCGCACACTATCAAAGACGGCTGCACGCCGCGAGGAGGGCGGCATGATGGACACAATCTCCCTGCTGTTCGGTCAGGGCAGGACGCTCGACCCGCTCCAGATGGGCATACGCTCGATCGTCGTGTTCCTTGTCGCATTGGTGCTGATCCGGATCTCGGGCCGGCGCTCGTTTGGACAGCGCTCGCCATTCGATTCGGTGGTGGTGATCCTGCTCGGCGCGACGTTGAGCCGGGCCATTGTCGGTGCGTCGCCGTTTGTCGCGACCGTGGTGGCGTCGTTCGTGATCGTTGCGTGCCATCGGTTGCTGGCGTGGGCATGCATGCGCTCGCCGGCGCTGGAACGGCTGGTCGGCGGCGTCGAACGCGAGGTGTTCAGCAACGGCGCATTCAACGCGCGCGAAATGGACGCGGCGCTCATCACGCCGACCGATGTGCAGGAAAGCGTGCGCCAGAAGACCGGTTCACGTTCGATGGATAACGTCGCCGCGGCAATTCTCGAACGCAATGGCGAAGTGAGCGTGATCCGCAAGAAGCTCTGAAGCCGGCCTGCGGCGGCCCGTGCGATCGTGAAGCCGGCCGGCGACGGCGGCGACCGGTACGATCGGTCAGCCGCGGCCGCCGCGCGAAATTTCCTCGCCCGCGCGATGCGGCATGCGCAGCGTGACCGGAATCGACGCGAACGAGCACAGGCCCACCACCAGAAACGCCGGCCAGAAATCCGACCACATGAGGCCGGGATGTCCGTGCAGCACGCGCGAAATCTGCAGCACGATACCGCCGATTGTCACGCCCAACCCCAGCGACATCTGCTGCACGACGCTGCCGAGACTGGTGGCGCGGCCCACGTCGCGGCTGGCAATCTCCGCGTAAGTCAGCGAGTTCAGACTGGTGAACTGCAACGCGGGGAAGAACCCGCCGAGCAGCACGATCGCCCAGATGATCCAGGTCGGCGTGCCGGGAAAGAACAGGCCGCAAGCCGCGATAGAAAGCCCCGACAACGCGGCGTTGACCACCAGCACCGAACGGAAGCCGAAGCGATGCAGCACGCTCGAAGCGACCGTGCGCATGAACATGCCGCCGAATGCGGACGCGCAGGTGATCAGACCGGATTCGAACGCGCTCATGCCGTGGCCTTCCTGCAGCATCAGCGGCAACAGGAACGGCAGCGCGCCGAGGCCGATACGAAACAGCGAACCGCCAAGCACGCTCGCCTGGAACGTGGGTACCTTGAAAAAGCGCAGATCGAGCAGAGGGAGCGGGACGCGCTGCGCATAGGCGACGTAGGCCGCGAGCAGAACGGCGCCGCTCGCGCACATGCCGAACGCGTCGCGGTTCGAAATCAGTTCGCCGCCGACCAGCGACAACCCGAGCAACAGCAACACCGCGCCTGCGGCCGACAGGAAAAAGCCGATCCAGTCGAGCGGACCGGGATCCGGTTCACGCGTGTTGGCGATGTGCCGGTTGGTCAGATAGATGCCGAGAATGCCGATCGGCACGTTGATGAAAAAAATCAGCCGCCAGTGCAGGTACGTGGTGATGAAACCGCCGAGCAGCGGCCCTGCCGCGGGGCCGAGCATCGCCGGGACGCTCAGGTAGTTCATCGCGCGGATGAAGTCGGCCTTGTGCACCACGCGAAAGATGATGATCCGCCCGACCGGCACCATCATCGCGCCGCCGACCCCCTGCACGAAGCGCGCGAGCGTGAAGGTGGCGAGAGAGTTCGACGCGGCGCACAGCAGCGAGCCGGTCACGAAGATGCCGATCGCCGTGCGGAAGATGGTACGCGCGCCGAACCGGTCGGCGAGCCAGCCGCACACGGGGATGAACACGCCGAGCCCCAGCACATAGCTCGTCACCGCGATTTTCAGCGTGACCGGATCGCGCCCGAAGTCGCGTGCCATAGCCGGTAATGCGGTGACGATCACATTCGCATCGACGCTTTCCATAAACATCGCACACGCGACGATAAGGGGCGCAATCAGGGCTTTCTGGGCGACGGTCATGGAGGCGGGCTGCGTCGGGCGCTCGCGGACAAAGCGGCATTATTGCACCTGTACGGTGCGGGTTGTTAAAAGACAACGTTTCGATGTCCCCCTTTTTACGACAGGCCGATCGTCGATGCGCGCTGGGGTGTCCCGGTCCACCACCTTATTGATATTTGTTGCGGTGCAGTAGAAGCTGGCTATAATCGGGTTATTGCCTAGGTATAAACCCTAAATGGAGTCTGCCATGAACACCGCTTCCAACGCTGCCGCCGCCCACGCTACTGCCGCCACCAACAGGACGTTCTTCGGCAAACTGCGCGCACTGGCGCTGCATGCACTCAATCTGCACCTGCAAAACTGCGCCGTGATCGCTGAAGCGTATCGCCGTCCGCAGTAATACAGACGCCCGAACGCCACCCGCGCGCCGACTGACGGCGCTGCCGCTGTTATGGCGCCGCCGTATCGATCTCGTGTCATTTCAACGCGTCTTTCACGCCTGTTATTTGGGTTCGAACGCCATCGGCCGATCGCCCATGGGCGCCTCGCGCATACGGGCGGCATGTCACGCATGGGCTACACCGTGCTGTTTGCATCATGCTCATGCGATACGGACTCGCATGGCCCTGCATGAATGAGTTGTGGGCGCCGCTCGACAACATCCGGCGCTGCCCCGCGCTCCCCGGTCGCTCTCGTGGCCAATGCGCTTCCCAAAAAGCGTCATAGCCATTAGACCGCTCCAATACGCGTGCGCCATTACCCAATCCTGATCCGCCGTTACCACATGGCGTCGATTCTTCATTCGCGGCGCGCAAATAGCGTTTAAACTCCAGCCCCTGTCGATACCCGGCGCGCGTCATTGCCACCCGGTCGGCAATATCGACCGTTTCATTCAAGCGTTTCGCGTTGCCACGCCGCGCGCGGCATTCAGATTCGACGGCCCAGGTTAAACCCCGCGACAAGGCTGGAACTGTCAACCTTTTTACCCCTGTGCCGTTATCCATTTGTAAATCGCCAATAACAGGCGACGCCGCGGCTGACGAATCGTCGTCGTGACAGTTCCAAGCAAGGCCCTGCATTGACCATGTTCCATCGATATAACAATAAATTCGACCGGCTAGGCGCGATGTTCGACCGTGCATCGAAAACGCTCGGTAACCGGGGGCTTCTCTCGCCCGTTCTCGCACTCGTGATTGGCGTGCTGCTGCTGGTCGTCTTGCAACATCTCTCGCAAGCCGTGGACTATCGCTCGGTGATGCGTCAGTTGCGTGAACTGACGGCCGGCGAGTGGGTCGCCGCGCTCGGCGCCACTGCGCTCAGTTACGTGGCGCTGGTCGGCCGCGACGCCGTCGGCTTGCGCTATCTGGGTGTGGTCGTTCCGCGTGTGGCACTGTGGATCGGCGCGACCGCAGGCTCCGCGCTCGGCAACGCGACTGGTTTCGGCGCGCTCACAGGCGGCGCCGTGCGCGCGCGCGTCTACAGCGTGGCGAGCGTCACGCCCGCGCAGATCGGGCGCATGACGGTGTTCACGAGTGTGTCGCTCGCGCTCGCGCTGGTGCTGATGACGGCGCTCGGCATGCTCGGCCTCGCCGGCACGCTCGCGCCGATGCTGCACCTCGAGCCCGTCGCGCTGCGCTGGAGCGGCGCGGTGCTGCTCGTCGTGCTCGGGCTGGCGGCCGCCGCATGCCGCAGCGAAACGCGCCCGCTTCGCACGCGCTGGCAGTGGCTCTCGTTCGACCTTCCCGCACGCCGCGATCTGCTCGCGCAAGTGGCGCTCGCAGTGCTCGACGTGGTGGCCGCCGGCCTTGCGCTGTGGGCGTTGCTGCCGCATGCGGACGTGAGCTTCGTGACCTTCATCACGGTCTATGCCGCGGCCATGCTGCTCGGTATGATCGGCCATACGCCGGGCGGCGTCGGCGTGTTCGAGGCGGCGATGGTATTCACGCTGAACGGCAGCGTGCAAACGCATCAGATGGTTGCCGCTCTGCTTGCGTATCGGGCGATTTACTTCGGTGTCCCGTTGATCGTCTCGGCCGCGTTGCTGGCCGGTTTCGAAGGACGTGCGCTGAAAAGCCGTCTGCCGCTGCAGCATGCGGCCGCCGCGTCGAAGCTTGCGCCGCTGTTCCTGAGTCTCGTCACGTTCGTGGTGGGCGGCATGTTGGTGATATCCAGCGCGACGCCCGCATTCTGGCAACGCATCCGTATTCTGCGCGACGTGCTGCCGCTATGGGTGCTCGAAAGCTCACAGATGCTTTGCAGCGTGCTCGGCGTGCTGCTGCTGTTCGTCGCGCGTGGTTTGCTGCGGCGGCTGGACGCCGCGTGGTGGATGACGCTCCTGCTGGCCGTGCTGAGTCTCGCGTTGTCATTGACCAAAGGTCTTGCGTTCGTGGAAGCGGGCGTGCTCGGCATGCTGATCGTGCTGCTGCTGTCCACGCGCGAGCGTTTCAACCGTCATTCGTCGCTGTTCGCGGAGCGCTTTACGGCGGGCTGGCTGGTCTCGGTGGCGATGGTGCTGATGCTCGCCACGTGGGTCATGCTGTTTGCTTTCCGCGACGTGCCGTACACGCGCGACCTGTGGTGGCAATTCGCCTTCGACGAACGCGCGCCGCGTGCGCTGCGCGCGACGCTGGCCGCAAGCCTCTTTGCCGCGACGTTCTCTTTCTGGCAACTGTTGCGTCCCGCGCCGGGCCGCTTCGTCAAGCCGGCGCCCGAAGATCTGCACGACGCGGCGCGCATCGTCCGTGCGCAGGAGCGCAGCGACGCCGGTCTTGCGCTGATGGGCGACAAGAGCTTCCTGTTTTCCGAGTCGCGCCAGGCTTTCCTGATGTACGCGAAATACGGCCGCACGTGGGCCGCTTTGCACGATCCGGTGGGTCCGCGCGAAGAGTGGGCCAGCCTGATCGGCAAGTTCGTCGCGCTCGCGCATGCACATGGCGGGCGCGCGGCGTTCTATCAGGTGCGCGCCAACGCCTTGCCGCTTTATCTCGATGCCGGTCTCACGCTGATGAAACTCGGCGAGGAAGCGCATATCGTTCTGGACGACTTCGATCTGAAGGGCTCGCATCGCGCGCATCTTCGCTATGCGCTCAAACGCGGCGAGCGTGATGGCTTCACCGTCGAAGTGATCGATCAGGCGAACGTGCCCGCGTCGCTCGAAACGCTGCGCGGGATTTCCGATGGCTGGCTCGGCAGCCGCGACGCGCGCGAAAAGAGCTTCTCGGTCGCCGCTTTCACGGACGAGTACCTCGCCGCGCAATCGGTGATGCTGGTGCGCCAGAACGGCGTGCCGGCCGCGTTCGTCACCTTCATGACGACCGATATGAACACCGAAGCGACGGTCGGCGTGATGCGTCATGTGGAAAGCGCGTCGCCGTATGCAATGGAATATCTGTTCACGCAACTCGCGCTGCATCTGAAGCAGGCGGGTTTCCGCTCGCTCAGTCTCGGCATCGCGCCGCTGTCCGGCATGCAGCCCACGCCGCTCGCCTCGCGCTGGCACCGGCTTGCCGGCATGGTGTGGCGCTTTGGCGGCCGTTTCTATAACTTCCGCGGACTGCGTGCTTTCAAGAGCAAGTTCCAGCCGCATTGGGAGCCGCGTTATCTCGCGGCGTCGGGTTCGGTGGGCGTGTTCTTCACACTCGCGGACCTGTCATTGCTGGCGGGAGGCCGGCGTTCATGACATTGCATTCGTTTTTCAGGCTTGCTGTGGCGGCGAGCCTCGTGACCGGCGGCGCGCTCGCGCATGCCGCGACCACCACCGTGGCGGGTGGCCGGTATGGCGATGTGACGGTCACTCGGCCCGCTGGTCCGTTGCGCGGCTTCGTGGTGCTGTACTCGCAAGCGAGCGGCTGGAGCACGGCGGATCAGCAGAGCGCCGATGCGCTCGCCAAGGCCGGCGCGTTGACCGTCGGCGTGGATACCGCGCGCTATGCCGCCAACCTCGCCGCAAAGAAAGAAGCCTGCCATCAGCTGGTGGGCGATGCCGAAGCGTTGAGCCACCAGCTCGAACGGCAATCGCAATCGAGCCACTATTTCGCGCCGATCGTCGCGGGTACGGGGCAGGGCGCGACGCTCGCCACGCGCGTGCTCGAACAGGCGCCGTCGAATACGATTGCCGGTGCGGTCGCGGTGGACGCCCAGCGCACGCTCGATCCGCGCTTCCAGCCGTGCCCGCCGGACCCGACGGTGATCCGCGACAAGGTGCCGGGCTTCGTCGAAAAGGCGGCCACGGGCAGCGCCGATCACACGCGCCTCGTGGCGCTGGTCACGCCGCATCTGCAGGCGGTGTCGACGAGCGACGACGACGTCTCTGATCTGCCACTGATCGAATTGCCGGCCGCGCACCCGAACGGCCTCATGGCGATCGTGATTTCCGGCGACGGCGGTTGGCGCGATCTCGACAAGACGATCGCCCAGGCTTTGCAGAAAGACGGCGTCTCCGTGATCGGCTGGGACAGCCTGCGCTATTTCTGGAGCGAAAAGCCGCCTGCGCAGACGAGCCGCGACCTCGCGCGCGTGATGCAAACCTATGGCGCGCGCTGGAACGCGCAGTACATCGCACTGATCGGCTATTCGTTTGGCGCGGACGTGATGCCGTTCGCGTATAACCGTTTGCCGGCAGCGCTGCGCGCGAAGGTCTCGCTGATCGCGTTGCTCGGCTTCGCCCCCGACGCCGATTTTCAGATTCGCGTGGGCGGCTGGCTCGGCATGCCGGCAAGCGACAAGGCGCTGAAAGTGCAGCCGGAATTGGCCCGTGTGCCGCCCGCGATCGTGCAGTGCTTCTACGGCGAGAACGAAAAAGACACCTTGTGTCCGTCGCTGACGAAAACCGGCGTCGAGGTGATTCGCACTTCGGGCGATCACCATTTCGGCGGCGATTACAACTCGCTGGAACGGCGCATTCTCAGCGCCTTCAGGAAGCAGAGCGGCGTGCATGATTGATATCGCCAGATCGCCAGATCGCCAGATCGCCGGATCGCCGCTGGCGGTGCGCCTTCGAATGCTCATTCGTCTGTTGAGAGCGCTATCGCACATAGTCCGGCTTCACCGGCATCTATGATTCTTTCAAAGAGCTGACCGCTGGGCTCATCAAGCGATACTGCTTGACGAGCCTGCGTGGCCGGTTGTCGTCCGTGTCTTTCTTGTGAATTCTCCTACGATAATGCAGCGCGTCGCCGGTTCGCCCAGTCGCCCGGCAGCGTGCTGCCGGCATGGCTGGCAGCCACTCCGGCGCGCTCGAGCGACCGGTCCGGCAAGGCCGGCACTTTGCCCCATGCGTCGAGGCCGTGAATGCTGGACTCATTCTTCTTCGATACTGCCGCGCGTGAGCCGGATCTTCCCGCGCTATGGGTCGACGAGCGCTCGTACTGCTACGACGAACTTGCCTCGCGAGCGCACCGGATCGCGGCCGACGTATCTGCGGCGCTGCCGCCTGGTCGCGCGAGGCGCTGCCTGTTATTCGCGCATCGTAGTGTGGACGCCTATGCGGGTTTGCTAGGAATCCTCAAGGCAGGCTGCGCTTATGTGCCGCTCAATCCCAACGTGCCGGCTGCGCGTATCGCCGCCATCATCGGGCAGTCGGGCGCCCCCGTCATGCTGGTTGACCGGCGTTGCGCCGCATTGCTCGCCGAAGTGGTACCGCTGCTGGACGAATCACCCAGGATCTTCCTGCTCTACGACGAAGGCGGAGAAGCCGGACAAGTCTCTCAGGATTCCGATGAAATGCATCTGGCCCGCACGGCATTGGCCGATGGCGACCTGACACGGCCGCCACATGATCCACTTGTGACCGAAGCCGCCATGCCTCGCGCGTCGTGCGACGAGGCTTATATTCTGTTCACGTCAGGCTCGACCGGCGCACCCAAGGGCGTGCCCCTCTCGCACGAGAATGCTTGTGCCTATGTGGCGGGGCAACTGCATCTGATCGACAGGCTGCCGGGTGCCCGCTATATACAGTTATGCGAGCTTTCCTTCGATCCTTCGGTGCACGACATGTTCGTGTGCTGGGCGCATGGCGCATGCCTGTACGTGCCGAAGACGGTCGAGCCGATCTACAACGCGGCCTTCATCAAGGAACACGCGATCACGCACTGGAGCAGCGTGCCTTCGGTCGCCGCCTTCATGCAGCAGTTCCGCAAGCTGCAGCCGGACGAATTTCCCAGCCTGCGCGTGACGTTGTTCGGCGGAGAACCGTTGCCGCGTTTGCTGGTGCAAGCGTGGCTGCGTGCCGCACCGAACAGCCGGGTGCTGAACATGTACGGGCCGACTGAAACGACGGTTGCGTGCACAGCATTCGAAGTCACCACGGAATTTCTTGCCGACTCGCGCCACGCGGTGATGCCGCTTGGCCGCGCGTTGCCGGGCATGGAACTGTTGATCGTGGACGCTGCGCTCGAACCGGTCGCGCCAGGCGTCGGCGGCGAATTGCTGGTTGGCGGTCCGCAGGTTGCCTCGGGTTATCTGTCGGCGGACGAGCCCGGCAATCGCCGTTTCATTTCGCGGAGGTATCCGGGCCACAGCGCGTCGCGCTGGTATCGGAGTGCGGATGCCGCGCGCGAGGTAGCCGGCGAGGGAATCGTGTTTCAAGGCCGCATGGATACGCAGATCAAGATTCGCGGCAATCGTATCGAACTCGAAGAAGTCGAGCATGTCGTCAGGTCGTGCAGTCAGGCTGCGCTGTGCGCGGTTATCGCGTGGCCTGTCGATGAAGCGGGTCGCGCAGGTGGCCTGATCGCTTTTGTCACGCATGTGCAAGCTGGCGCGACGCAGATTCTGCAGGCGTGCCGTCAGCGCCTGCCGGCGTATGCCGTGCCGCAACGGGTCGTCATGCTGGACACGTTGCCGCTGAACGTCAATGGCAAGGTCGATAGAAGGGCGCTGGCCGGACAGTGTATGACCGGCGATGTGCTCACCTGAGCATCGCGCGGCAGTGTCTCTTTGCTCGTTCCTGATGGATCGATGCCGTGTCGAAAAATTGAAGTATCGGGGGAATCACAATGAAGACGCATGTGCGCCGTATTCTTCGCGAGGCCGCCTGTCTCGACGTACCGGTCGATACGCTCGACGACCACGACGATCTCTATGCCGCCGGGTTGTCGTCGCTTGGCACGGTCCGTGTGATGATGGCCATCGAGGACGAATTCGCCATTGAAATTCCAGGCGCGCAGATCACGCACGAACTGTTCGAAAGCATCGATTCCCTTGCAAGCGTGCTTGCGCACATCGTGCCGGAGGAATCGAGTGCAACGCGAACCTGACTTGGCGCTACGCTGTCCGCCCATGTCCGCTCAGCTCACCATGACACCCGTCACGTTCGGCGGCTGTTTCGGTTGGCTGCATCGTCCGGCCGGCATGCAACCCGACACGGGCGTCGTGCTGTGCAACCCGTTCGGTTATGAGGCACTCTGCACCTATCGAGGCTGGCGCGAGTTCGCCGATATGCTCGCCGCGCGCGGAGTGGCGGTGCTGCGCTTCGACTATCCCGGCACCGGCGATTCGAGCGGCAACGAAGACGATCCGCAGCGCATGCGTGTCTGGCTCGACAGCATCGAGGCGGCAGCGCTATGGCTGCGCGCCGAAACCGCGGTGACGCGCCTGAGTCTGTGCGGACTGCGTTTGGGCGCGACGCTGGCGGCGCTGGCCGCCGAACAGATGGGCGGCGTCGACGATCTGGTGCTGCTCATGCCGGTGAGTTCGGGCAAGACCTACATTCGTGAGCTGGAGCTTCAGCATCAGAGCTGGCTCAGTTCGCAGCAGGCGCTCGGACTCAGTCTCGATGCAGAGACCGCGAATACCGTCGGCGCACACGGCTTCCGTCTCTATCCGGACACGCTCGAGTCGCTTGCGAAGGTCGATCTCGAACGGACTGCACGATGTGCCGCGCGGCGTGTGCTGCTGCAGGATCTGAACGAGAGCGCGCGTCTGAAGCGCGTGGTGGCGCACTATCACGCGCTCGGTACTCAAACGGATCTGCAGTTTTTCGGCGAATACGGCAAGTTTCTCGTCAATCCCAGTTATAGCGAAACGCCGGAGCATGCGTTCGCGAGCGTGCTCGAATGGTTCAGTGCGGGCGCGATCACGGAACGCGAGCCGGTCGTCGAGATGCTTGCGGGCGCAACCGCTGCGCAGATCGATTTTTCGCACGGACGCGAAACGCCTGTGGTGTTCGAGGGCGGTTGCTATGCCGGCGTGTTCTGTCAGCCGCGACACGCACTTGAAGATGCGCCGGCGGTGTTGTTCGTCAATACGGGCGGTGTGCACCGAATCGGCGACGGCCGCTTCACGGTGCTGATGGCGCGCTATCTGGCCGCAAAAGGTATCGCCTCGTTGCGCATGGACCTGAGCGGCCTCGGCGATAGTCTGCGCCGTGATGCTGCGCTGTCGCTCGATAGGGTGTACGCGCAATATGCGGTTGGCGACGCGAAAGCCGGCGTCGATTGGCTCGTGGCGACGGGGTATCCGGAAACCGTGATGTTCGGCGTGTGCACGGGTGCGTATGTCAGCCTGCATACGGCGCATGCGCATCCGGCAGTGGTGGGTTGCGCCGCTGTCAATCTGCCGTTTTTTACGTGGGACGGCGCGCATACGCGGCCTGGTGCACGGCATGTGGCGGCGAGCGTCGTCTACCGGCGTGCCATGCGCAATCCGCGCAAATGGTTGCGTCTGCTGACCGGCCAGGCAAACGGCAGGATGATCGCGATCGAACTCGCGCGCCGTCTGGGCGCGCGCCTTGCAGCGCGCGCCGGTGCAGCGGTCGAATGGCTGCTAGGCCAACGCACGCCGGGCGGCATGGAGCGCAAGCTCGTACTCGAACTGGAGCGCAAGGGCGTGCAGACTACATTGTTATATGGTTCGCTCGATGAAGGGCTCGACGCGCTGGAAATTCATTTCGGACCTCAAGGTAATCGCCTGGGCAAGTTGAAGAACGTCGACGTGAAACTGATCGGGAAGGTCGACCATGCGCTCTTTTCGCAGTGCTCGCGCAATGTGGTGATGGCGCAATTCGAACAGTTTCTGCGCGAGCGTATGTTGAATGCGCGGCGTTCGGTTTCCGTGCGGGATCGTGGTTTGCGCGTGGCGCAGGTTCAGCAGGGTTGAGATCGACTAGCAGCGAGCATGATGGTTGCCGATGCTACTCATGACCTGCAAGCGCGGCTCGGCGCATGTTTCGCCGCTATGCAGGGAGCGCGAGACGGCACGCGTTGCAATCAACAGGGATTGACAAAGCGCCTCAAGTCAACGAAGATCGAACGCGTGAACTGCCTCGACATCCGTATTGCGCTGATTATTAGCATCATTCATCGAATGGTGGGTTAGCGCGCGTCGGATAGCAGTGACACATAACCCGCCACCTGAGGCGGGTTTTTTTATGTCCGCTTGCAACCTGCCTCCTGTGAACGCTTTACTGATTCGTCCTTGCCGCACAGGAGCTTGCCTTGCCGTTACACGAACTCAAACAGGCGGCCGAAGCCGCCGATAGCGTCGCGCTTCGTCACGACTACCTGAAGAAAACCCTGACCGCGCGCGTCTACGACGTGGCCCGCGAGACCGAACTCGAACGCGCGCCGAATCTGTCGGCGCGTCTGCGCAATCCGGTCTACCTGAAGCGCGAGGACAACC
>Ga0255336_101150_pt1 | contig 22801 bp, 13 predicted proteins | sample MeOH1_35cm_T3_17_FD_189102 | JGI IMG/M metagenome (GOLD analysis project Ga0255336, IMG submission 189102) | Sandy soil microbial communities from University of British Columbia, Vancouver, Canada - MeOH1_35cm_T3_179 | ecosystem: Engineered > Artificial ecosystem > Sand microcosm > Unclassified ...
TGCCCAGGTCGATGCCAACCGAACGAATCTGCATGTCGATGATCCTCCTCTGAAACCGCTGCTACCATCCTCCGCCTCAGCGGAGGGCTACAGCGGCGGACCATCTCATTAGCCGACTTGTCGTTACCAATAGTTCGCCACAATCTTGCCTGCAAACTGTTGAGTAGACGAGGGTTTCACTCATTGACCAATTCAATCCTCAGGTCGTATGGAACTTTCAGATCTCTCAGACGTATCTTGACTCCTATGGACATTGCAAAGGGAGAAATGATATTTCTTTGCAATGTCCATAGGAGCGTGGAATGCCCGCAGATAAGTCAGAAGTTCTACAAGGAACCTTGGATCTAATGATCCTCAAAACACTGCACGCTCTTGGCCCATTGCATGGCTTCGGCATTGCGCGGCGTATCGAGCAGTTGAGTGAAGACGTGCTCACTCTGAACGAAGGAACGGTCTACACGTCGCTCCTCCGGCTTCAGCAAAAGGGTTGGATAGCCAGTGAATGGGGCATATCGGAGAACAATCGGCGCGCACGGTTCTACAGCATCACTAAGCGAGGCCTCAAACAGCTTGCCATCGAAACCGAAAACTGGGAGCGGATCTCCGGTGTCATCAGCCGTGTCCTCGCGCTTGAGGCGAAGGTTTCGCTGTGACAAACCGCATGCTCATCTTTGTTGCGAAGCTCAAAGCATTCTTCGCGCAGTCGGCAGACGACACTGCATTTAGCGAAGAGATCGAGGCGCACCTTCAGCTGCTCGCCGAACAGTATGAGAGACAGGGACTGAGTTCAGCAGATGCAAGGCAAGCAGCGCGGCGACAGTTCGGAAGTGTAACTTTGCTGACACAGAAGAGAAAGGAAGCTAGGACAACCATGTTCTTTTCCAATATTGCCCGTGATCTGAGATATGGTGTACGTCAGCTTATGAAGACGCCGGTCTTCACCATCGTTTGCGTTCTTACGCTGGCGCTGGGTGTAGGAGCCAACACAGCTGTGTTCAGCGTCATGCATGCTGTGCTTGCGAAGATGTTGCCAGTGCATGAAGCATCGAAGGTTGTCTATGTACATACCAGTGGTTTTCCCGACGGTGCACACAATACGGGCGATGAGGCTACCTCGTTTTCTTACGCCGCATATCGCGAACTGCGCGAGCACAGTGGCCTCGAGGAGGTCATCGGCTTCATTCCGATGTCTTCAAGCGGAAAGGCGCCTGTGCGAGTTGGTACTGCCCCCGAAGAAGCAGCAGGAGATATGGTCAGTGGAAACTACTTCACCGGGTTAGGCGTTGGTGTTGAGTTGGGCCGCGGGCTCATAGAAAAGGATGAAGACGATCACACCCCAAATGTAGTGATCAGCGAGAAGTTCTGGTCGACGCACTATGCCCGTAATCCGGACGCAATCGGAAAGACGCTCTTCATCAAGTCGCATCCCTTCACGATCGTCGGTGTTGCAGCAAAAGGGTTCGAAGGAACCGAAGGCCGTCTTCCACTGGACTTCTGGATTCCCCTGCAGAGCGATCCTGAATTCAATGCCTGGGGGAATCCAGCGGAGGACGGCACCTATCTGACGATTCCTCAGTTCTGGTGCATGCGCCTCATGGCCCGCATACCGGCAGGAACAAGCTCCGAACAAGCATTGGCAAAAGCACAGGGTATCTTCCAGCAGGCCGCCTATCTCGGCATCGCGCAGAAACATGCCGGAGAGAAGATACCTCAACTATCCTTCCACGCGGCAAAGCAATTCGACAGCGAGGATGATTCTTTTTCTCGCTCCCTCAAAACCTTGATGGCGATGGTTGGACTCGTGTTGTTGATTGCGATGTGTAACGTCGTCATGCTGCTGATGGCGCGCAACGCCAACCGGCAGAGAGAGTTCAGCATTCGATTGGCGTTAGGCGCAGGACACAAGGAGATCGCGAGGCAATTGCTCACCGAGAGCCTTCTGTTGGTAATGCTCGGCGGAGCGGCAGCATGGATCTTCGCCTTGGCAGCAACACGCGCTCTCGGCGCATGGGCACGAATCGACTCCAATCTTCAACCGGACTCGGTCGTGCTCTGGTTCACGCTGAGCATACTCCTGCTGCTCGCGATCGTCTTTGGACTCGCTCCCCTGCGCGCCGCGATGTCCTCCGGACCGGATATGGCGTTACGCAGCTCTGCCACCGCCTCACAAACAACATCGCAGAAGGTGCGCGCAGGTAACATCATCATCGTCACACAGGTAGCCATGTGCGTAGTGCTCCTCGTAGGAGCAGCACTACTGCTGGGAACCTTGCGAAACCTGATGAACATTCCCCTCGGTCAGAAGCCAGATGGCGTTCTCGTCTTCGGTGTTCACCCGCGGCACGTCAAATCGAAGGAGGAGAGCATCGCATTCTTTGTCAATTTGCAACAAAGGCTGCGCTCCATACCTGGAGTCGAGAGCGTCTCCTTCGCCTCCAATCGACCGGGATCAGGTTGGTCCGGCAACAACGGTGGCCTCCTGGTCGATGGCCATAAGCCTGAAGGCGTTGAGCCCGAACAGGCGTACTACAGACAGAACAATGTAGGCTCTGACTTCTTCCGCACCATGGGTGTCCCCGTCGTTCAGGGAAGAGATTTCTCCGATGCTGATTCTTCTTCCGCTACCCAGGTCATCATCGTGAATGAGACCTTCGCGAAGAAGTATCTCGGAACGTTGAATGCCGTCGGTCACACCTTGACCAACACCAAGGGACTTCATCCGCGGTTGATCATCGGTGTTGTGAAAGATCACAAATATACCGGCATCACGGAAGAGGCGAGGCCCATGCGTTGGGTTGTCTTCACGCAGGGCGATCTCGAAAATCAGCTCGACGTGGAGATGCGCGTTAAGGGCGATCCCATGGAGATGCTGCCTACGGTACGCAAGTTCATGCAGCAGATCGATCCGGATATGCCGCTACTCGAGCCCATGGCGCAGAGCGAAGTCTTCCAGCAGTCGATCTCGGAACAGGTTATGTTTGCACGGCTTGCAGGATGCTTTGGCGTCCTCGCGGTTGTACTGATCGCTACGGGACTCTACGGAACACTGTCCTATCGAGTAAGCAAGCGTAGTGCGGAGATTGGAGTACGGATGGCTCTGGGCGCGCAACGCGGGCAGATCGTCTGGATGATTCTGCGCGGAAGCCTGTTGCTTACGGCAATGGGTGTCGCTGTCGGCATACCGTTTGCGATGGCCGCCTCCAAAGGACTCAAAAGCTCTCTCTATGGAGTCAAGCCCTTAGACCTCACCAGCTATATTTTCGCGATAGTTGGTGTAGCCGTTGTTGCACTGACAGCCAGTGGCCTGCCTGCCAGACGCGCGGGCAGCGTCGATCCTTCGATTGCTCTCCGTGCTGACTGACCCGATAGTGGCCCATATCAGGTTATATGTAACGAAAAACGCTTTTGTCGTAATCTCGAAGGAACTGCTGGGGCGGTGGTTGTCTCGGATGTGATGTGCTTGGCTATTATTTGGCCGAGTCAGGGACTTTCAAAAAGTTTGTCGGTGGGAGAACGCTGGGGGTAAAGCGTGCTGAGTGGACATCGCCGGTGAAGAAGTCGCGCTTGTCGATGCGTGTGCCGACGGATGTGGTGCCGGGTGGAAGCGGCTCCAGGGCGACGACGACTTCTCCTTGCAATTTGCCGTCGACGTATCCACGGAGGGTCTTGCCGTCATAGGTCGCGGTCGCAACGTACCAGCGGTCGAGCGGATGGAGATGCGCGGCGTCGCAGGCCAGGGTGACACCGTGCTGTTCGACACCGTTATGGATGTCGATGCCGACAGTATCGAGGCACCACTGATTGTTGCGGATGCGGATCTCGAACATGCGGCGTGATTGCGAGTTGTTGTCTTGCATATGGAAGAAGCGCTGTGCGGGCGCGCCTTTTGACGAAGGGTGGAAGAGAACTTCAAAGGTATAGGTTGTGTCGCCGGAGAGCGGGGCGGCGTTGAGATAGAGCGCATCTCCAGTGGGGTTGCCGCCTTCAGGATCACTGACGTGGGTGATTCCGTGGCCTTCGAAATGGATGGCCTTGCCGAGGGGCGTGTCCACGACCTGCGGCTTGCCGACGATGCTGACCTTGGCTCCACCGATTCGGGCCAGATTATCGAAGCGCCAGGTGATGGTCTGCTGTGCGAAGCTGGGGATCGCGAGCGTGAGGATTATGGTGGCGAGGAGTTTCATGTGCATACCAGCATACGTAAGCGCCGCGTTGAAAGAGGTAGCCATTGGAAGAAACCTGGTTTCTGCCATGCAAATTTGCTTGTATCGGGAAACAGGCTTCTCAGAAGTAATCGGGGGCACGGCTATAGATGAGTGCATTGCCCTGAACTCATCAAATCGAGCAAGACGTCCGAAGCCACCTTGACAAGCGATAGTCGACTGTCTACTATCGCAGCTATTGAGGGTCGAATGTCTTCCACCACAAAAAGCTCTCCCCAACGCGCCAACCTGCTCCAGGGAACTCTGGACATGCTCATCCTTCGAACGCTTCTTTATGGCCCCGCTCACGGTCATCAGATCGGCAAGCGCATTCAGCAGACCACAAATGACTTTCTGCAGATGCAACACGGTTCGCTCTATCCCGCCCTACACCGGCTGGAACGAAGGGGATGGGTTATCTCCAAGTGGGAGATGGCTCCGGACCGCAATCGAGAGTTCAAGTACTACCGACTAACCGAGAAAGGCAAAAAGCAGCTTGTCGTCGAAGAATCGCAATGGAAGCAGATGGCGGAAGCGGTCGCTCGAGTGATGTGGCCCGCCACAGAGGAGAGCTGATATGAAATGGTGGCAGATCAAAAAACGCAATGCAGACCTGGAACGGGAACTGTGCTCCGATTTGGAACTGGAAGAGGAAGAGCAGCGTGAACGCGGTGTGCCGGCTGAACAAGCCCGTTCCGCAGCCCGGCGCACGTTCGGCAATCCAACACTGATCCGGGAACAGACGCATGAGGCCTGGGGCTGGGCACCATTCGAACGATTCTGGCAGGACATTCGTTATGCGCTCCGGCAATTAAAAAGATCTCCCGGATTCACCCTCACGTCCATCCTGATTCTTGCCCTCGGCATAGGCGCCGTAACAGCCATCTTTAGCCTGATCGACACAGCGCTCCTCAAGATGTTGCCCGTCCAGAATCCCGAACAACTTGTAGAGTTCAAGAACATCAATCCTGATTTTCCCGTCGACGATGTCTTCTCCTACCCCACATTCAAGATCCTCCAGCATCAGACCCCAGCATTAGCCGGTGCCCTTGCGTTTCGCAAACCACGCAACATCGACATTGAGATTGACGGGCACAGCGGACTGGCAAAGGGCCAGCTGGTCTCGGGTAATTACTTCTCTCTGCTTGGAGTGCGAGCCATCCACGGCCGTACGATTCTGCCCGACGACGAGTCGCTGCCGGGCCAGAATTCGATCGCTGTGATCGGTTATGAATATTGGAAGACAAGATTTGCTTTCGCCCCGGACATTGTTGGAAAGCACATTCTGCTTAACAACGTCCCTTTCACCATTGTCGGTGTAACGGCGCCGGAGTTCTACGGCTTGCAACCCGGTGAGAGGGTCGACGTCTCGGTTCCTCTTTCGATGATCGGCTCCGTCGACCCTGTTTATGCGGCGGCGGGAACCCCCGCCGATACGCTGAAAGCACCTTTCCGAAACTGGCTGCATGTAATCGGCCGCCTCCAGGACGGCGTCTCCAGGGAAAGAGCGACCTCCATTCTGCGACCAATCTTCACTCAGGCCATGCGCGAGGCGGCTGCGAGCCTTGCCGGACTTCCGGTTGATTCTCCGTCCATCCGCCAGTCATACCTCCATAGTCGGCTGCAGCTCGACCCCGGCAGCCAGGGCCTCGCTTCGCTACGACGCCAGTTCTCAAAACCACTCTGGATCATCATGGCAGTCGTCGCCTTATTGCTTCTCATTACCTGCGCCAACGTGGCCAATCTGTTGCTGGCACGCGCCAACGCCAGGGAAAAGGAGATAGCGATCCGATTCGCATTAGGTGGCGGAAAGGGGCGCCTGATCCGGCAATTGCTGACCGAAAATCTCCTGCTGGCTCTCGGTGGCGGAGCCATCGGCGTGGGACTGGCCTACTGGGGCACTGGGTCCCTGCTGGCTCTCATGACGCAGGGACGCAACCCGATATCGCTGAATGCGCGTGTCGATTTCACCGTTCTGGCCTTTGCATTCGGGCTCTCTCTGCTCACGGCGCTCATCTTCGGTACCATTCCCGCATGGCGCGCCACCATTGTGGATCCCTCCCACGGGCTCGCACAGAACCGCACTCAAGGCGGCGGTGCGGGGGCGCATTCCAGGCTTGGCAGATCAATCGTTGTTCTCCAGATTGCTCTATCTCTGGTGCTGGTGGTCGGCGCGGGACTCCTGACGCGCACGCTTGCCAATCTCAGAAGTTTCTCTCCGGGCTTCAATCAGGAGAATGTGCTGCTGTTTTCGGTCAACCCAAGCATCATCGGCTATAAAGATGTTGTTCCTCTTTACGAGCAGATCTTGAACCGCATCCGGGTGATTCCCGGGGTTCACCTGGCAACCCTGTCCGTACGTGAGCCGCTGAGCACAAGCGCCAGCTCAACCCCTGTCAGAGTGCAGGGGCCCTCCGTCCCGCATGGGGAGGATCTTGCATCCGTTGCCATTGAACTGGCAGGCCCGGACTACTTCCGGACGATGGAGATTCCCCTGCTGCGTGGACGCGACTTCTCTTGGAACGATCGCGACGGGACCCCGAAGGTTGCTGTCGTGAATGAGAGCATGGCCCGGCATTACTTCGGAGATGCGAATCCGATCGGTCGCTTCATCAGCATCCCCGGCTATCGCGGCGATTCAAGCTGGATTCAGATCGTCGGCGAGGTCCAGGATATCAAAGTCCACGATCTACGTGAGCCCGCTACACTCATGCTTTACCAGCCTATGTTCCAGGCGCCTGAAGGCGGAGCGACCTTCGAGATGCGAACCTCGTTGGATGCGGCGTATGCGCAGACCTCAGCCCTCGAAGCCGTGAAGGCGATCAATGGCCGGTTGCCTGTCTACGCTGTCAAGACGCTGAGCAGTCAACTCGATGATTCTCTGATTCAGGAAAGGCTGGTGGCTTCTCTATCCGAGCTATTCGGCATGCTGGCGTTGCTGCTGACATGCGTAGGCCTTTATGGACTACTGGCCTACAACGTCAATCGAAGGACTGGGGAGATCGGCATTCGCATGGCCCTCGGCGCAGAACGTGCTCGGATTGCACGCATGATACTCCGTGAAACTTTGTTGCTCGTTGCCTGCGGACTTGCCCTCGGTCTTCCAGGGGCAGTCTTCGCTTCGCATCTGATTGCAAGTCAGCTCTTTGCATTGAAGCCTGTAGACCCGGTCACGTTTTCGGGGGCATGCCTGGTGATGACCGCCGTGGCGATAACGGCCAGTTACCTGCCTGCCCGTCGCGCGGCATCCATTGACCCGATGCAGGCACTAAGAACTGAGTGATGAAGTACCACCGTGTTCGCGAAGGTTCGTAATTCGCCGCGAAAAAACCGCATATGCGCTTTCGCCCCAAGGACTCCTGCTCCTGCAAGAAAGAACACTTCTCAGCTTGCGATTGCGAAAGTAATCATCGACGAGACTTCAATGTTGGCATTGATATCACTTAATCCGTGTTCTACTCTTCACGCAGCAGTACCAATGGAAAGACATTTTGTATTACATTGGCATCGCACGTAACCATTCGCTCCAGAGCCACTTTGAAAGCACGTACGTTGCCCCCTCCACAGTCGATCTTGTCTAAGACAGAATACGGTGCAGAGGCAGGGCGCGAAGAAAGCAGCCATATTAGACAGGCGAAGGTGAACAACAAATAACAACTGTCTCATTCGGTTCTTCTATGTACCGCGGCGTTATTCAAAAACGGGCCTTGCTTCATTCGGGAGAAAACCGCGTTGAATTCGGATAGGTCCTGCTGATTCAACAACGTTAGAAAATGATTCGCCAAACTTGAAAGATATAGCCCATATTCTCCTACTACCGTACTCCCCACCATAGTTTGGAGATATGCCATCCGGTCTTGTTGAGTTGCTCCGTCCAATTTGGCAATCAGATCATTCTCAGCCCGCAACTGTTCGTTTAGTGCAGTCAATCGGCCGATTGTATCGGGCCCCTGGATTTCACCATCTTCGAAAATCACCGAGTCGAGAGTGAGGTGAATCTCCTCGTTCGAACTGACGTGATCCGAAATATATGTCTCGATGGAATTTCCGAGCTCATAGGTCATAGCCGGACTGTAGTAGGTTTTTCCGTCTGCTTTGAATCGAGACCAAACTCCGGGAATAGGCGTGATGAGGTACCGATCGCCTGGCGCCAATGCGCGAATCCTCCCCGTTCTAAATCCGGCTGTGGAATTTCGTCGGTACTGTTGAGGATTACCAGAGGCTGATAGAGACGAAGGATATGAATAAATAACCGAAAAACCCCAAACGTATCGATTTGTATCATTCACCAGGATCACACTTTGCGGCAGTATGGGAGAAAACTTTGCGAGCGTTTCGGACCCGAGGAGCGCTTGGACATCGTCCGCGAAATTTGGTGAATCGAAAGTCACAAGGTTCACTCCGGATGTCTCCATCCGGTTATCGATATAGATTGGTTGGGTAGCAGCCATGGCAATATCTAAGGGAAGATCAGGGATACGAAGAAAACAATCAAAGACATCGCTGCCAGCTTGATTGTGTCGAGATAGTAGGAACACCGAGGTGAGATATAAACCCGTGGGCAACACAAATTGTCTGCACAAGAAGCGTTACTTGCCTTACGGTGCACTTTCATTGAGAGGCTTGTCAGCATAAGACGGAGCTCTCGGAAAGGCTGCTACTGACTCAATTCGCTCATGATTGTTCTGAGCGGTTATGTAAATCTCTTTTCAGCAGGAACTGCTGTTGAACCTCGCAGCATAAACACCTTATCGTCAAGCTGGCAGAGGCGGCAATTCAACAGAAATTAATGCTCGCAATAACGGATAATGCAATTCCCTTCAAACTACTCTCAAATTGATTGACATCTTCAGCTAATCTCCCAAAACCTGAAATCCCTATCCGTCTTCATGATGAAAACCTTGCAAGCAGACCGTTCGCAATGTCTATGCGACCTATGAACCATGCGACTCAGCAGCAGACTGGATGCTGTCGCCAATAGATTTTTTGGGACCCAATCGCCTCAAATTGTGCTTAAGCGTTCGAAGGGATGATCAAGTCAATCGATGGTCGACCAATGACTCGAACGTACAAGCGACATTATTTGATGCTTTGTCTATTCAAATTTGTTAAGAGCAGGATCGCCAAATATCGGTTTCACACGCAGCAGAACAACGCCGTGCGGCCTCACCATTTCTGTGATCGAACGGTGCGCTATTCCTGCATCCGCGTGTTGCCAAAGATCGCGAAGGTGCGCATTTTCCGGTAGTCCCAACTCACGCAGCGACACACTCGCCTGAGCAGGAGAATTACCTTTGTCGAAGAGACCAACAGCAACATCTCCGTCAGCCAGCGGTTTCATCCACACTTCAATTGGCCCATCGGCATAGATACGGTGGGCTTGAACTCCAATAGGATCCTGATCGATAGCGATTACCTCGTGGTTAGTAAGGATTTCACGCGTTGAATCGGTCATGGTGCTTAGGTCATTGCCAGCCATCAAGGGAGCAGACAACAAGCACCAGAGACTCTGATGGAACCTACTCACATCTTCAGCTATGCGTCCATTGCCGATCTCCAGCATATCGGGATCATTCCAATGGCCAGGTCCGGCAAAACGTTCCATGCCTGCCTGTCCAAACCCTATGGCAAGGATGCTCTCAAAGTAGGGTGCGATGTCCCCGGTAGTGCGCCACAGTTGAGCGCCGGTTGACGGACCCCATATCCAGATATCGTTCATTCCATAGTTGCTGAGACTATAGATGATTGGACGCCCCGTCTCGCGAAGAGCCGTTCCCATTCTGCGGAAGACCTTGGGCTGTTCTTCGGCTTGATAGACGGTCTTCGCACTGCACCAGTCGTACTTTAGATAGTCCACTCCCCAGGCCGCGAACGTCTTCGCATCAATCTCCTCGTGCTGAAAGCTGCCTTCATGTTTCGCACAAGTCAACGGGCCGGGTGAAGAATAAATGCCAAACTTCAAACCTTTCACATGAATATAATCGGCAAGCTTTTTTATGTCCGGGAATTTTGAGTTAGGAAATAAGATCCCATCCTTCCCTCGTCCCCCCTGCCAACAATCGTCCACAACAACATAGCTGTATCCTGCGTCCCGCATTCCGTTGGTTGCCATTGCATCCGCCTGCGCTCGCACATCCGCATCCGTGATGTTGCATCCGAAGTGGTTCCAACTGTTCCATCCCATTGGCGGAGTGGCTGCAAGTCGTGCAGACGGAACAGTCTGAGCGGCAGCAAAAGAACTAACGGATAGTAATAAAACGAAAAGTACGCGCATGCGAGTAGTCCTATTTGTGAATTCGGTTAGTAAGTGGCGCAATCGTCGTTCGTTCCATTGAAAGAACCATCGAAGAAGTTCCATAAAATGAGGGCGCCATATGCTTTACGAAACAGTCCTAGACCTTTCGTGGCGCTACCAATTCTCTTGAGCACGGTGGACATTCCCTGTATAGAAATGACGTTTGAGGAAAACGAACTAAGGACGTCGAATTTCGATGGCCAAGACAAGTTAACCGGATTGAAATAGTTCTCTTCATACCGTCTCGCATCAGGACTTCTAACAACTTATCCATTCAAATATCTACTTCGCAGTTGCAATCACTTTTAATGGCGATCTGAAGCTGAATGACGACGCAATTATTAATATTCGCTACATGCCGAAACCATTCCGCTTTTACCTGTCCCTATCTGTTTCCTCTGGTTCGTCTTGGTTGTAGCGAATAAAATGCCGAGACGAGCTCAATGAACCCGGACAGCAGCATAGATATAGCGATAGGCGGTCTTTTGAAGCTGTCGACTAGTACGGCTGGGCGGGCATTGAGCGCAGAACAGTTTGTTGCTGAGCTATTCGAAGAACATCGCGACTCAGTCTACAAGCATGTCCTAATGATGTTGCTGAACCCTTCTGAAAGCGAAGACGTTACGCAAGAGGCTTTCTTACGGCTACATCGGGCCCTGCTGGAAGAGAAGAAGATCGAAAACATGAAGGCCTGGCTATTTCGCGTAGCACACAACCTGGCGCTGGATCGCATGCGCAGCGCACGGCCGACGGACTCTCTTTCTGAAGAGATGATTCTGAATCGAGCGGAAATGAAAAGCGCGAGCCTTGTACCCAGCCCTGAGCAGCATTTATTGACACAGGAAAGCTTGAGGCGCGTTTCCTGGGCAGTCACCAAACTACCCACCCGCCAACGGGAATGCCTCAACTTGAAAGCCGAAGGATTTCGCTATCACGAGATAGCGGCGATGCTCGGGATAGGACGCACATCGGTTATAGAGCACGTACGGCGCGCGATGTCGCGACTTATCGAAGAATTGGAAACCTATGTTTAGTCGCAACTCGAGCAACTCGGAGCACCTTACGGATGATCTTCTCGTTCAATATCTCGACGGGGAACTCTCCGGAAAGCGGGCAGCTAAAGCGAAGGAACACCTCGAAATCTGCTGGCGTTGCCGTGGCCGAGCAAAAGAGTTCGAAAAAGGGGTGCTTTCGTTTCTGCAGCATAGAAAGGTCATTGTACGAGAGCTCGGTGATCCGCCAGGTGGCTTTCAGGGGTTTCATGCACGGATGGCGCAGCAACGCGAAGAGCTACTCGCACTGAAGAAAACCACCAGAGCACTGGATGCAGGGAGAATTGGCAAATTACTGGCTCACTGGGGTGTGGCAATGCGTAACTCTCTACTGCCGCGAGTTACTTTGGCAACTGCAACCTTTGTCGTCGCCGCATGGATGCTGTTTCCTACTCTCCCACATGTATTGGCAAAAGAGGCGTTGAAGCGAGCAGCTCAATCGGAAGAGAGAATGCTGCACTCCTACAACAGCCCCGTCGTTCATCAGCAGATCACTGTGCACACGCATGGCAAGCAGGCACGCTGGGAGATATGGAGAGCTCCACAGGGCAAGAAAGTCAGGACGACCTGGAATGATGGAGAGGTATCTCAGGAGATCAAAGGGATCTACCGTGACAACAACCTGGATGCCGAGCAGCCCCTGTCAGCCTCAGGCTTCAGTACATGGCGCGAATCGCTCGCCGAAAAACAGGACCGGATAACCGTCGATACTCGTCAACATCTAGTTCAGATTTCAACCGAGGCAATGCAGTCTGGCACAGGACAGATTCAGCAGGTTATTTTCACGCTCCGTCAGGACGACTGGCATCCTGTAAACGAGACAATCTACGTTCACGGAGCAGACGGTCTGCCGACTGAATACCGGCTAGAAGAAACAAGCTATACCGTATTGCCGCTGGATCTCGTCCCAACAGCAGTGTTCGTGTCGTCCAACGCTGGTGCGGCTGAACCTGCGACCACATCTTCAGCGGCTTCAGGCTCGATCAATGCCGTGCTGGAGCCGACCGAAGCTCGGCTGCTGGACAGCGAAGTAAAGCTGACCAAGGCGCTTCATGATGTTGGGGCGGATGTCCGTGAAGCTCCAGCAATCTACCGCCGAGATGGAGAGATCGCATTCAGCGCCTGGACCGAAGGCCAGGAACGTAAGCAACAACTACTTGCAGCCACAACAAAGCTTCCATACATTGTTTCGGACATCAGAGATGCATCATCAGTTCGCGCCTCAAAGACGGCGGTCGGCTCTGCGTTACCTGCTCTCCGTAGTTCGTATCCGACAGAACCACCCCTTGCCAAAGCTCTCTGGGATTACTACGGGAGCGCAGAGGCGGCAAACCGGAATCTCTCAGAGATCAGCGATGATGAGCAGGCCGCTCTCGCAGAAGCCTCGGCATTAAGCCGTCTGGCAAAGGAATATCCGGAGACGAGATGGCAACAGCTTCCAGCTCAGTCGCAGGCGATCCTCAATCAGATCGCAGCTGACCATCTCGCAGCGATTCACCGTCACTCGGCAGCATACCTGCAGATCGTGTCTCCACTCCTTGACGCCATGCTCACGAAGGAGAACGTCAATCCGGAGGTTGTCGACCAGGCGAATCGTTGTGCATCCTGGAGAACTGCGGCACCATTACTTGCCGAAGACCTTCCCCGCACCCAAATTTCGCTGCAGCGATTATTCCTTGAGGGCCACGTGGAGACACCTGTTCAAGACATGTCTTCATCAACCCTCTTAACAGAATCCGCACGACTTCGATCTCGCATCCGTGCAGAGCTCGGCCAGCTCTGCACTCCGTAAACTTTTTTCTTCCCATAACCTATACACCCTTTGAGGACAGTAATGAACCTTCGCCTTGTCATGCTTGCAATCTTGTTGTGTCTGTGCCCGGCGGTCTGGGCACAGGATGTCGCGGAACTTTCCGGTTTGATCAAGGATGCGAGTGGCGCCAGCCTTCCGGGCGCTGAGATCCGACTCGTCCGTCGTGATACAGGAACCAGCCGGAGCACAACGAGCAATGAGAGAGGACTCTATGCCTTGCCCGGCCTGCAATCGGCGACCTACGACGTCGAAGTCCGTAAGACCGGCTTTCAAACCCAGACGCAGACTGGAGTGACGTTGAATGCAGGAGACCGCAGCCGTCTGGACTTTACGCTGAAGGTGTCATCGGGCAACGAATCCGTCACTGTTACCGAGACATCTTCCGTTATCAGTGAAACAACGGGGACATTGCAAAACGTAATCGAACGCGAACAGATTAATGCTCTTCCTCTGAATGGACGCAATGCAGCCGCGTTGGTAGCTCTCTCACCGGGAACGGCAGATCTCTCTGCAGGTAATGCCGGAGGAAGAGGAGTTGCTTTTCAAATCGGAACCTATCCAGGCGCGCAGGCAATCTCGTCGAATGGAAGCCGAGCCGATGGAGTGAACTATTTCCTCGACGGAGGAAGCAATCTCGATCCATATACCAATGTCAACAATCCGTTTCCGAATCCGGATGCCCTGCAGGAATTCAGTGTCCAGACCAATAATTTCAGTGCCGAAGGGGGACGAGCAACCGGAGCGGTTGTCAACGCGGTGACACGCTCCGGTACGGATGCATTTCACGGGTCAGCCTTTGAGTATCTCCGTAATGGCGTAATGAATGCCCGTAATTACTTCAGTCCAGTCGCCGATAACCTCAAGCGAAACCAGTTTGGCGGCGGCCTTGGCGGACCAATCCTGAAGAGCCGCCTGTTCTTTTTCGGATCCTACCAAGGCACCGAGCTCAGCAGCGTCAGCGGAAGTAATAGTGCTTTCGTGCTTACTGAAAATGAACGCAATGGGGACTTCTCTGCTCTTTTACAAGGAAGCAATCCCACCATCCTGAATAACCCAGAGACTGGGAAGCCTTTTCCCAACAATCAGATTCCGAAAGAGATGATCAATTCGGTCTCGAAAAATCTCCTCGCCTATATTCCCGTTGGAACAGGTCAGAACGGCATCGTATATTTCAGCAAACCTGATCGTGAACATGAGCAACAGTGGCTTGGGCGTGTCGATTACTATCCAAATGATCGGAATCGCCTTTATGTTCGCTACTTTCGCCCTCACTACAAGCATGATCCAGTAACCGGAACGACAAATCTCCTGGCTGCCACCAATGGCGCAGACTTCGCCAATCAGAATATCTCTGTCGGCCACACTTTTCTGGCTACCGCCACCTTGGTCAACAGTCTGATATTCAGCTACAACCAAAATAACGCTACGATCCTGAGTGCTGCTCCTGTGAGTGCGAGTGATCTAGGAGTCAACATTGCGCACTCTAATCCGCCTGGATTGCAAGTGACTGCCGAAGGCGATTTCTCCTTCAATACACGTGAACCCGGCCAATTCAATCGTCAAAACTATCAGATATCGGATGTTCTCCATTGGAGCCACAAGCGACATGAGGTGGCCATAGGTGGGGATTACCTCAGAATGAGTGTTGATATCAACAATTCCTATCGCCAGAATGGAGCCTTTTACTTCTATCCAACGTTTACTGGCAACTCGCTTAGCGATCTCCTGATTGGTGACCTGACCGCTTTTCTTCAGGGCGGCGGTGAGTATGCGGCACGTCGCGGCAATCTCGTTGGACTATTTGCGCAGGACAATATCCGAGTCAATAACCGTCTGAACGTGAATATCGGTCTGCGCTGGGATCCTTACGTTCCTTATGGAGACAAGCTTGGCCGAACACTATGTTTCCGGCCCGGCGAACAATCGACACGATTCGTGAATGCACCTGTTAGTGCGATTTATGCTGGTGACAAGGGGTGCCCCGCAGGAGGAAGTGCCAGCCAGTGGGCACAGTTTGGCCCTCGAGTGGGTATGTCCTATGCTCTCGACCGGGCTACAGTACTTCGTGGTGGCGCAGGATTTTTCTATCAACCCCCTTTTGTAGAGTCATTCAACAACATGGTCGACTCCGCGCCTTTTAGTCCGCAGTACCTTATTTATTCTGTTCCTTTCGCGAACCCTTTTCAGGGAATGACCAATCCATTCCCCGCGCAATACGCTCCACAGATTCCATCAAGCGACGTTGCCTTTTCTGACCCGATGCTCGCTATAAGCTTTGAACAGAATTGGAAGCCAACACAGGTGGTTAGCTGGAATCTGACATTGGAACGACAACTCGCTGAAGGATTGCACGCGAGAGCTGCCTATGTCGGATCGAAAGGAACCCATCTTAGCTACAACAACGATCTGAATGTGCCGATATATGGTCCTGGCGCAACCTCATCCAACATTCAACAGCGGCGGCCCTACCAGAACTTTCAGAGCATCACGATGGACATTTCGGGAGCAAACTCCAATTACAACGCGTTGCAATTGTCTCTTCACAGCAGCTGGTCAGATCGCTTGACCGCCGAGGCCAGCTACACCTGGTCCCGCAGCCTTGACTGGAATTCATTTGCCAGCGATCTGGACGGTGTGACCGTGATCAACCCTGCCAACCCCAGCGCCTATCGAGGACCTTCGGATTTCAATGTTCCCCACCGCTTTGTATTCAATGGCGTCTGGAATCTCCCCTCTCCCAAGGACCGTTGGGTGAAGAGCATATTCGGTCGTTGGCAGATGAGCGGTATCTGGAACTGGCAAAGCGGCTATCCACTGACAATCGGGTCGGGAGTCGATAACTCGGCAACTGGGATCGGAAATGATCTGGCAGATGTCGTATCGAAGCCAACCTACACAACAGGAAGCAAAGCTGCGAAGATCCAGAAGTGGTTCAGCACCGATTCATTCCGCCCAAATACTCCGGGAACCTTTGGGAATTCCAGCCGCAACATGCTGATCGGTCCGGGAACGTTCAATATCGACTACTCGTTACAAAAAACGCTAACCTTGCCCGATGGCTTCGGATTAAATCTACGTGGCGAGGCATTCAATGTGCTCAATCACGCAGGACTCAATAACCCGACAACGACGCTCAGTTCTTCCGGATTTGGGCAAATCACAAGCGCACGCGATCCCCGTATCATGCAAATTTCAATGAAACTCACGTACTAAAGCGTGAATTCCATGGGGAGGCAGGATAGTGCCGAGGATCCTCGCTTCCCTGTCCTGCACTTCGGCATAAGTTATCCAAGCGCTGCGCTGCAATTCCAAGCATCATTATGTAGACGCGTTATAAGGAGAGACCAAAACGTGAGAAATTGTCTAAATCGTGTATTGCTTTGCGTGAGCGTAGCACTTTTCACCTGCCTGAGCTTATCCGCTGAGAGTCCCCAGACTGCACTTGATATGTATGTCCATAAAGCAGACAGCCACTATCACTATGAGCTGGTGGAGAAGACACCCCATCTGGGGTATACCGCATATCTTCTTCGGATGACCTCTCAAGAATGGCGAAGTGCTTCAGAGGTGAACCAACCCGTGTGGCGCCACTGGATGACGATATACAGACCCGACGCGGTCACAAGTTCGACAGGTCTACTCTTTATCACCGGAGGAGCGACTAGTGAGATTCATCCTGAGCCAAACCAGATGCTGGCATCCATTGCCACGACAACGAAATCTGTTGTGACCGAACTGCATGATGTCCCCAACGAGCCTCTTACGTTTGTCGGCGATCCCCATGGTCCACGCTCAGAAGACGAGATCATTGCCTATACATGGAGAAAGTTCCTGGAAACGGGAGATGCCAGCTGGCCTCTTCATCTGGCGATGGCCAAGGCCGCGGTCCGCGCTATGGATACGGTCAGCTCTTTTGCCGGAAGCGCAGAAGGTGGATCGATGAAAGTCAATCATTTCGTAGTTGCTGGCGCTTCCAAGCGTGGATGGACGACCTGGCTAACAGCTGCCGCGGATCCACGAGTCGTGGCAATCGTTCCCATGGTGATCGATGTACTCAACGTCGTCCCATCCTTCAAGCATCACTATCAGTCTTATGGATTCTGGTCGTCTGCGGTGAAAAACTACTACGATGAAAACCTCATGGACGATCTGGACAGCAAACAATACGGCAAACTTATGGAGATCGAGGACCCGTTCTCATATCGCGACAGACTCTCCATGCCGAAGCTTCTGATTAATGCCTCCGGCGATCAGTTCTTTCTACCTGATTCATCAAAGTTTTATTTTGACCAGCTTCCAGGAGAGAAGCATTTGTTATACGAGGCGAATGCTGACCACTCGCTGAAAGGAACGGACGCAGTCGAAAGTTTAGCAGCGTTTTATCAATCCATTCTGGACAACACAAAGCGACCGACTCTTCAGTGGAGCTTTGAAGCTGACGGCTCGCTCCGCGTGACGACTACTACCACCCCGCTAAAAGTTACGTTATGGCAAGCCGACAACCCGGAACACCGGGATTTCCGCGTGCAATCGATTGGGCACGCCTATAACGCTACCGAGCTGAAACCTCAAAAGCCGGGAATTTATATCGCCAAGGTGCAAACTCCCAAGACCGGATGGACAGCATTCTTTGTAGAAGTTACCTATCCCGGCAGTAGGAAATACCCTTTCAAATTCACGACTCCGATTCGCGTTTTGCCAGAGGTAGAATGCTGCGCGATTCCGAAAAACGAAAAAAGCGTTATGCAGCTTTCCAACCAAACGCGATAGCCCCGACCAGAGCAAGGCAACTTCCCTACTGTCGAAACAGAAGGTCGCCGTTTCTGCATCGCCCTTCGTTTTAGTTTCGCAAGAGAAGTTGCTTTCGTTCGGCTTGATCGCCCCAACTCTCATCGATGCAGCCGCTGCAACGTCATCAGCGGAAGATGAGAGGTTGAGTTTGTCCCCACCACAGAGCCCTCGGAATTCCAGACCATTCAATCAACGCTTGATCAAAATCAGGTAGAGTCGCTACTCTGGTACCTCCTCTATATATGTCTCCCAAGAAACGCGTACATCGAATTCAGGCGGAGCCAAAATCCGAACCGGTCGTCACAAAGCCTAAATTGGGCCTGAGAAAGTGGTGGTTACCAGCCTCGCTGATTGCATCAGCAGCCTTGGCTGTTGCGTGCGCGATATACCTGCGTCCAGCAAAGCCACAGGTCTCAAAAGAAAAGAGCTCGGACTATGTAGATTCTGCGACTTGTGCGGCTTGTCACTCGGATATCGCCCAACGATACAAGCACACCGGCATGGCGCACTCCCTCTACCCCCCCGGTGGCGACAACATGCCGGAAGACTTTAGCCATAAAAATACGTTTTTTCATCAACCATCTGGAAACTATTACACCATGCTTCGGCATGACGACGGCTATTACGAACGTCGTTACCAGACAGGTCCTCATGGGGAAAAAATAAACATCGCTGAAGAGCGGATCGACTATGTAATCGGGTCCGGAGACCAGGCTCGAAGCTATCTTCATCGAAATAACGAAGGCAGATTTATCGAGTTACCCGTCACCTGGTACACCGAAAAAGGGGGATATTGGGCAATGACCCCCGGCTACGACGGCGCTGACCAGAAAGACTTTCATGGAGTCATCTCGAAGGAGTGTCTCTTCTGCCACGATGCCTATCCGGCGAAAGAATCTCCGGAGATCGAAGCAAGCGGAGAACCCATCTTTACCAAGGCACTTCCTCAAGGAATTGATTGCCAGCGCTGCCATGGCCCCGGAGCTGAGCATGAACGTCGTGCTACAACTCCTAACTCTGATCCGAAGTTCATTCGGGCATCGATCATCAATCCAGCACGTCTCAGTCGAGATCGCCAGATGGAAGTCTGCATGGAGTGCCATCTCTCGACCAGCGGAAGCCAGGACAAGAATATTAGCCTCCGTCCGGGCCGCGATGTATTTTCCTATCTCCCCGGCGAACCTCTTTCCGAATACAAGTTGTACTTCGACACTGCAGAACAGGACAAACAGTCCTTCTCAATTGTCGATGCGGCATATAGATTGCGCATGTCGAGTTGCTTCCGCAATAGCAGCATGACGTGCCTCACATGTCATGACCCACACAACCAGTTGCACGGCAGCGAAGCTGCAGATCACTATGTCCAGACATGCAAGAAGTGCCACGCAGATGTAGTCCATAAAGTATCGCTGCCGGCTAAAGAAACATGTCTCACCTGCCACATGCCTAAAAGACGGGCGGGATTTGCTGTCCATGTCGTCTTAACGGATCACTATATCCAGCGGCAGCGGCCTGAGCGTGACCTATTAGCTTCCGTCAAAGTCGAGCCGATGAGCTCGGATAAAGAAAATGACCAACTGACCCTCTATTACCCACAACAGTTACCGAACGATGATCGAACGACACTGGATCTGGATGTAGTTAAGTGCGAAACGGATCCCGACGCAAGTCATGCGGCAGCAAAGCTGGAAGCCGACATCAATAAGTATTCTCCTAAGCAAGCGAACTACTATGCAACGTTAGGGAGAACCTATGCGAAGGCGGGCGATTCACAAAATGCCATTCGATGGCTTGAGGAGGCGGTAAACCGCAACCCCTCCAATCACGCAACGATTAGAGATCTGGTGGAGGCCCTTGTCTCGGCAGGAGATTTAAATAAGGCGAAGACGGTGATGGAACCAATCGTCAATTCCCTTCCACCGGACGCCAGCCTTCTTACCAATCTTGGCAATGTTTACGCACAGCAAGGAGATTGGTCTGCAGCCGAATCCACGCTCCGTAAATCGCTGTCAATTGAACCTGAATTCCCTCAAACCTACAATCTTCTCGGCATGGTTAGCGAGCGTTCCGGCGCCTCTCAACCAGCAGAAGATTCTTTTCGGACTGCCATCCGCATACGACCCGAGTTTGCTGAGTCTCATGCCAACCTCGCAAGACTCCTCACAGCAAAAGGAGACTATGATCAAGCAGAATTCGAGTTCAAGCGTGCGATAGCCCTGGAACCCTCCACGGCAGAAGTACACCACGATCACGGCCTAATGCTTATATTGCGAAAGTCATATCCCGAAGCAGCGGCAGAGCTCGAGCGTGCCACAAAATTAGCGCCAAAGCGGGCGATCTACCATTCTGACTTCGCAGACCTTCTGAGCCAGCTCAGGAGAAGCAAAGAAGCCGATGAACAATATCGCCAGGCGCTATCGCAAAATCCTTCACTTAGCGAAGCAAACTTAGGCCTAGGCCTTCTTCTTATTCAAGAGGGGAAGACAATTGAAGGTAAGAGATACTGCGAAAACGTCTCGGGAGACCAGGATCCTTCGGTACAAGCTGAACTCAGAGAATGTCTCGCGCGTTGAGAAGATTAAGAATGCAAGTAGCAGAACGGAGCAATTGCTACCGGACCTTAAATTCGTAACAACGATTCTGATCTGAAGACACTTTTATAGTGGCATCGTGACCACCGCTCGATCGTGTCTCCTGTCGCTCTCTGACTCAGAGCTTATAGAAACGGTGAAAGCATCCGCAGGGCGTTTTCCCGATAGACCTTCCGCAAAACATCCTCCGGCAAGAAGATGCCGTAGATATTCCATCTGCCCTGACGCGAGGCGTGGGAGGGATACTCAAAGTACTCGTCTTCTGTTTCCATAAAGCGATAGTAGAGCCGATACATCTCCAACTCTGGAAGAAGGTCTGTACCAAATAGGATGCGGTCGGCATATTTGAGGAAGAAGGCCCGCGCACTATAGGGCTGGCGTCCAAGCTCTGGAGTACGTGCGCTGAAATCAATATGGAGATTCGGCAGTTCCTCCAATAGCGCGTCCAAAGAAGTGAGGTCCTCGCTCATTTCGGCACAGTGTGCACCAATAAAGGTCGTCTGCGGATGTCGACGTATCACTGCATTACGTTGCTCCAGCAACTCAGCCTTTGAGACAGTGGAAGAAGAGAAGCCCCAATCGGGATGAGCCGCAAGTTCTTCATAGCGTTCATTCGTCTCGTCGATAGGACGAAAAAAAGCCGTGGGATCGGCGGTATGAAACATCACCGGAAATCCCTGTTGGCCACAAAAATCGAATATGGGGGCGAATCTCTCATCATCGATGCGAATCAGGCGGCCATCGCTCCCACGAAGTGTAAGCCCAAAGTCTTTCCAGAATTTAATTCCGCAGAAGCCATGATCAAGCAGCCGTTTGAGTCGCTCTATCGTAAGTTCCACAAAATTGGCCTCATCTACTCCGCGCCAATCCATCCAGCCAATGGTTGAGAAGCGATCCTTCGAGACACGGCGAAAGCGATCTGCCGTATTGAGTGCATCCTCTCCTACCTGCATCGTGATGTTGACAATGTGCTGAATTCCTACAGCATCCATCAACGCCAGCGTAGCTGCCGGGTCAACAGAATCCAGATGATTGTGATAATCGATTGCCGGAAACCTGGGCTTATCAATCTCGTGAACAGCAGTAGAGAGTGAAGATTGAGGATGGAAGTCGCTAAGCCGCAGATCTACCTCGGCTGTGGCCGTCACCATATTCACGAACTTGTCCAACGCAATATCCTCCGGTTGAGAAACATGACTCATCCTTTACCTTCGATTGTTCTTATCGCAAGCCCTAGACCAGCACGACCTCGACCCCAGCGTTACGGAGTGTATCGAGATCAGCGGTAGAGATACCAGAATCCGTAATGACTGTATGAATAGCGGATGGCGGCACGATCAGTGCCAGACTTCTATGACTGAACTTCGTAGAGTCACATACCGCAACAACCTTCTTCGAGACCCGCACCATGGCACGATTTACACGCGACTCCAAAACATTGGGTGTCGTGATGCCGATCACGGGATCGAAGCCGTCGACACCCAAAAACAAGATGTCTGCGCGAATATCTCGAAGCGTATCCTCGGCAGGCGGCCCCACAAGCGAGTAAGAGTTCCTGCGCAACATCCCACCGGTAAGCATGACTTCGAAGTTCGTATTTGTAAGTTCGCTTGCAATATTGACAGCATTGGTAATGATCGTGAGATTTGAGAATCTCCGTAGTGCACGAGCGATCATCGTAGTTGTGCTTCCAGAATCAAGCAGAACGCACTGGTGCTCGCTCACCATCTTAACCGCAGCTTCGGCAATTCTCTGCTTCTCTGGAAGATGGTGCTTCTCCTTCTCGGTCAGCGCCGGATCCAGTAGAGCTCCGCTTTGAGGAGATAGCGCACCACCATGAGTTCTCTGCAGCAAACCTCGTTCTTCCAGATAAGCCAGATCCTTGCGGATAGTAATGCGGGATATTCCAAGTGCTTCGGAGAGCTCAGATACAAGAACGCGCCCGTCACGTTTAATCGTCGCAAGTACATGTTGACGTCGCTCTTCTATCAGCATGGAGTTTGGATCCGGCAATCGCTGTTTCTGCTTCTGTCCCACGCCGGTTCCCTTTGTTGAAC
>Ga0255336_101151_pt1 | contig 22779 bp, 19 predicted proteins | sample MeOH1_35cm_T3_17_FD_189102 | JGI IMG/M metagenome (GOLD analysis project Ga0255336, IMG submission 189102) | Sandy soil microbial communities from University of British Columbia, Vancouver, Canada - MeOH1_35cm_T3_179 | ecosystem: Engineered > Artificial ecosystem > Sand microcosm > Unclassified ...
GTACATCTCCTCCGCCTGGTCCAGCTTTCCCTGGTCGCGGTAGAGGACGCCCAAGTTGTCGACCGTGATGAGGGTATCCCTATGCTCTGGACCCAGTGCCTTCTCGAATCCTTGCAGTGCGCGCCGGTGCATCTCCTCCGCCTGGTCCAGCTTTCCCTGGTCGCGGTAGAGGGCGGCCAAGTTGTCGACCGTGATGAGGGTATCCCTATGCTCTGGACCCAGCGCCTTCTCCCTTCCTTGCAGTGCGCGCCGGTGCATCTCCTCCGCCTCGTCCAGCTTTCCCTGGTCGCAGTAGAGGCGGCCCAAGTTGTCGACCGTCATGAGGGTATCCCTATGCTCTGGACCCAGTGCCTTCTCCCTTCCTTGCAGTGCGCGCCGGTACATCTCCTCCGCCTCGTCCAGCTTTCCCTGGTCGCGGTAGAGGCGGCCCAAGTTGTCGACCGTCATGAGGGTGGCTGGATGCTCTGGACCCAGTGCCTTCTCGCTTCCTTGCAGTGCGCGCCGGAACATCTCCTCCGCCTCGTCCAGCTTTCCCCGGTGGTAGTAGAGGCTGCCCAAGTTGTTGACCGTGGCGAGGGTGGCTAGATGCTCTAGACCCAGTGCCTTCTCGCTTCCTTGCAGTGCGCGCCGGAACATCTCCTCCGCCTCGTCCAGCTTTCCCCGGTCGTAGTAGAGGCTGCCCAAGTTGTTGACCATGGCGAGGGTGGCTGGATGCTCTGGACCCAGTGCCTTCTCGTATCCTTGCAGTGCGCGCCGATACATCGTCTCGGCCGCATCATATTGAATTTGTTGGTTTAGCATTTCGGCAATAGAGACGACTCCCATAATTCTCTGATCGAATGCATTATCCAAGTTCCTAGCCCCTCGAAAGCGATCATGGCCAAGCCGTGCGGCATGAGCTGCCAGGCGCTGAAACTTCAGTCTTGAAAAGTCTTCCCAGTCCTCATCTGCAATAGAGGCCGCCACACAGTCAAATGCAAACCAATACTTATCAACATCGACTTTTCGGTTCAGGCCGTGTAAGGTCCAATCGTGGACGCAGGTATGCATGCTGTATGAATTAATGCCGCTACTTTCCACAAGGCAGTACTCCACGAGCTTGCCCATGGCGCTTGCAAACGCGACACCAGTGGTCAACGTAGCAAGCCATTCAGCCCGTCGCGACGCTCTGCTCTTTCCAGGAAGCCATTTAGTTAGCACACTGCTCATCCTAGCAAGCCATCTAGCCGACACTCTGCCCACCCCGGCACGCAATAATTCGTACCAGATATTTTGGTTGTCAAAGTAGGCAAAAAGGGTCAGGAGTTGCGCGGCTTCAGGGTCTTCCAGCCCTAGGCGGGTGAACGATATATTCCAGGTTGTGTAGAGTGTGCGATCATACTCCGGAAGGTTTACGCGCCGTTTAGGAGTAATATCCCACTGCTTCTCGTACGCATCGAGATATTGCTTAAAGCTCAGAGTGTTCCGCCTCAGAAAAGCGCCCGCCGTAGCCAACGCCAGGGGAAGTCCATGAAGGCGATTGGCCAGGCCACGAGCACCAGCGTCTTGGACGGTAATGTCAGTGTGCTTCCTCATCAAGTCGACAGAGTGACTGACCGGATTTCACATTCTGTCGCTCTGATCGCGTCTCCAAAATTTGCAGGCTGTCCTCGAGTCGATCAAGATGCTGCACCTTGATTCGGACCCCTCTGACTAGATCTGGGAGACGTGTCGTGATAGTGATCGAGCCATGAGAGGCGTACGGATAGAACTTGGTGATTTGATACTGATCAGGATCATCATAATTATCAAAGATTAGCAGCCATCGAGTGTTGTCAGTCTCTGATAGCCATTGAGACACGCGTACCATGAGCTGGTCGTCGTTGCAATGCTCAAATTCATCTGGTGTCAGAATGTGTTGTGCGAGCTGGTGTAGACTGGCTTGTAGGGTTTTCGATGAGGTCGCATTGAGCCAGAAGATCGACGCATAAGAGCGGCGATGGCGCTCGGCATAAGCAATAGCCAGCTGGGTCTTTCCAATACCGCCCATTCCTCCCAAAACAAGCCGTCGCTGTTCCACTGACAAGTCATTCGGCTTTAAAATAGTCTCCATCTCTGCGAGTTCCGACTCTCGACCGATGAATAGAGACGACTCGACTGTAGGAGCATCGCTGAGGTGGAGACCGAGGCAGAACCCTTTTCCACAATTCCAAGTTAGCTCTATTGCCCTCCAAGCCGAAAGATGAATTCAAACTCACGCGACTGAGCGACCTCGGTGTTGACCTCTTTTTGAGTCACCACACTGAGCAGCTCCTTTGCATATGCAGCTGCGGTGGCAGCCGCATATCCTTGCCATAGGTCGTTCTTGTGGGTGTCGGAATAGTCGCAGATCCCGCGAATCACGAGGCAGCGGAAGGGATCCATTAAGCCTGCCGCCTCCGTTTCAAAACATAGCACCCCCTCCGTCTGGGCTAAATGATCTCGAACTTGGGCATCTCTCATCAATCGATCGGCCGAGGCGATGAGCCCATAGTGTACCACTGGATCGTCTTGGTCGGGGTCACGCACCGGCCTTTGGACAATTCGATCATCTCCAGTCCTGCAGATATCCACGCATGGCTGTGTCTCATCGACGTGGATGAAGGACGATTGGTAGAGGACGTCCGAGCGTGGGTCCGGGTGTTGATATCTCGTCAGGCGAGCATTAGCGCTGATCATCTGATTCACGGTTTCGGCAATTCGATGGCCCCGCCGTTCATGAAGAGCGCTCAGCTTTTGCAGAGCAGTTAGCAAGAAAGGTGGCGGCGGACTGAGTGACCCGGTTCTGTTAAACTTCTTGTCTTGGATCGTCTGTCCGAACTCATAATGAATAACTCCTCCGGTTCTGCCTGTTGGCGAGGTCACCACCACATCCCCAAGCCGGATATCATGTTTTGCGCTCGGTGCTCCTCCGCCAATGCCCACCATCAGGCCGAACTGAATCGCGGGAAAGGTGCGCAGCAAGTCCTTGGCCACGGTTGCCGCCGAGGTCAGTCCATACCTACCCTGAGGAAGACAAGCTACCACGACGTTGTGTTTTCCAATCCGGCCGCACGTATAGGCATTGTGATCGTGGTAAGGAAGTGGCGGGTTCTGGAATTCTTCATCGAGGAGTTCGCAGGCGACGACGTACTCGGTGCGGACGGCGCAGATCCACCCGACGTGATAGGACTCTAGGTTCGGGACGGACTTGGCCATCGAATTTGGCAATCTCAGACGCCCAAGGAGTCTTTCGCAGCGAGAGAGGCATCATCATCGGAGCTGGAGGCGTTAGCAAGGCTGAGGCTGTGGAATCCTGCACACATGTCCGCGGGCACCAGGAACCGCCAAGTCCAGCCAAGCTTCATTGCCCAGCTCTTGAGCGCTGAGTCTTGTTGGAGATCTTGAGCATGATTGATTGATTCTATCTCAGGAGAGAGTGCTGAAGGGCATAAATAGGCAGTAGTTGTCAAGACTGTTCACGTGCCAACAAGTCTTGTCTGTGTTCAGGTGTTGACCTGAGTGTGGAATGGTCACGTGATATAAGGCTGGATGCCAAGAAATAACGCCAAAATAATTCCAAGACAGAGCGGCAGTGTGTGGATGAATGAGATAGATATATGAAGATCGAGTGCGACTGAGCAGCAGATATATATGCACCTAAGGTGGCAAATGTGCTTGGCAATGTTATTCACACAAATGAATCATTGCGGAAATCAGCTGTGAATAGACAGCCGTCCAGCGTTGGCAGCCAAAGCTTTTGCTTTTGTAGAGACCAAGGAAGAAGCTTAGGTGGGTCTGGGTATATGATTCAGCGCGCTGACTGGAGTGACAGCGAACTCCTTTTCCTTTGAAGAAAGCTCGTACTGCTATGAACGGTGGAAGCTTCCAAGGTTGCAGATTCACGAGCATTAACTTCCAAAATGCTGCCAATACAGTAATTTCCTATGGTGTACAACTCGGAGAAGCTCGTGATGACCCATGACCGCACCTATCTATAATGAAAGCTGTCACCACTTTCACCACCCTCTCCGAGCACGGATTCTGACCTCTAGGTGGTGCTCTATACAAGTACTCCAGTGAGCTTTGACTGAAGGAAACCAAGAAGAATCCAGCTGGAGCGAAGCGCGATCCTGTACCGACACGGGCAACCTTCTACTGGTACCCAATATTCAGCAAGATCGAGCTACTCACATGAATCCAGAGTAAAAGAAATTCTGTTCATTCATGTATTGACCATGTCTGAATACAGAGTGGATTTCATCCAGAGGCAAGCCTGTCTCTCGCCGGACAGCAACCCTGAACGCCACACGAGCCTGTCGACTCGATCGTGCCGAGATGAGTTCTCTTGTAGCAAAACATAACGCCAAATTCCCATGCCAACGGTGGTGCGTATTCATACAATCCATCAACCCTCTGTGCTGTTCCGTCCGATTCCGTTGTCCGTCGTACTCTCCGAAAATGCACATCGCCAAATCTACACTTCACCCCAGGCACCCATGGCTCCCACGCCGGCAAGGACACTGCCGGAGCCGACGCTTCCACCAATGTCCCAGTAATGTCGACTGGAACCACTTCGCCCCAAAGAAGCCTTTCGACTACTTCGGACGCTCTCGCTCGCACAACTGCTGGCGGGTCGCCTCGTGGCCAAACGCGCTTCTCTGCGCAGTCTCGCCGGTGATCGGTGAGCTCTCGCCACGAGGGGGTGGTGCTGACGAATGATGGCCGCTCGGTTGGCCGCATCATCCGCCGTGGGCTGTGTGCGATCGGGTATCGGTGTGTCGGAGGAGTGGGAGACGAATCGATCGCGCAAGTATCGGAAGACCATTTTCAGGTCGAGTTCTCGCTCCCAGTACTCTCTTTCGCGGCGGAGGTTGATGGACGAGTCCAAAGGGATCGAAGAACCGGTCGGTTCGTCCTCAAAGCCCCAGCTTTCCGCATGGCCGGGGTCCTGCACCGTCGGAGGGAAGTGGGGGGTCCACGTCGACGCCAGCGTCTCTTTGGGGCCGTGTCCCATGGCCGACGGCGTCGTCGCCGCGGTCCTGGATTTCGGGGCCGGAGAGGGCGGCATCGACACGGGCATTCCCGCGTAGTCCGGACTGCGAGAATAAGTGGTAAATGCTCCGGGATGGGGGGACAATTGATGGACAAACACCCCGAGTTCACGGGCGATCCGTTGGAGCAGTCGGTCTCTCCAGCTCGGATCGGCACCCACACTGTTCAAGTGCTGTTCCGGGATCGTGGCCAGATAACTGGTCGTCGATGAGGATCGGCTTTCGACGTCTTCGGGCAGGCTCTCTCCCAATATCACCGACAACAAGGGCTCGTCGATCCCGATGACGTCTCGAATGAATCGGCGGGTGATCCGCTTCCAGAATGGCTCCGTTTCTTCAGCCGGCTCCAACGGTATCGGCAGATAATTACTCTGCCTGGGTGTCGAACCAAGGACGTCGTCTGCCACGGAAGCGTGAGAGGAGCCCTGGCGACTCAGGCCTCTCCGTAACCGCCGTCGGGTCTCTTTCTCAACCTCCTCCATCAGGGCTCGACTTTGTTCCATGCGCCATTTCTCGATTCTTATCCGCTTCTCTTCATTGGTCCGAGCATCGAGCTCATCAATCGTCTCCAGCCGTCTTTGTATGCTCGACGGACGCCGATGCTGGCCATCGTACTTTCGCTTGGGGTTGTACTGCTCATGCTGCCACAGCTGCTCCAGCACCGGGGGACTCGAGGCAGGGAATGTGCCGAGGCCGTCATGGGTCGGTAACACGGCGCCCGGAGTTTGATTGGACATGGTGGGATGCAATGGCGGCTCGCGGAATGCGTGCAATCCATCATCCAAGCTGTCGAGGTCTCCATCTTCAATCGCCTCCTCATCCAGTACACTCGACTCAACTCTGCCGGATCTCGCGATCGTATGGAGCGAGCCCAGGTCGCTGCCCCGCGAGAGGCCGACGGTCTGACTGGTCGGCGTCCGGATGGTGCTGGTCTCGGCATTGGACGGCGAGAAGAGGACCCATTCTTGTGACTCCTCGACAGCGGATGAAAACGGTTCCTGAGGTGACGACGGATCTGGCGAAACGTGGGTGTTGAGGATAATCGGCCGTGGTGCCGCTGACTGCTGGAAGGCCATGCGAGGGGAGGGGGTCGGCCGAAGCGAGCGCGCCAAAGGTGCACCCGCGCTCAGAACCCGCAACGGTCTCTTTGACGAAGATAAAGAGACCCTTTGTGATCCAAATCCCGTAGACTCGCTATCGAGATGCCCACAATGTGTTGCAACTTTCAAGTTTCAGGTTGCGGTTGGTTCCGACGAGGTCGCAGAGGTCACGTTGGAGAGTCACAAGGGGGACAACGATGACGTTTGATCCGTAGGTAATTAGTCGTCCAGATGTCGTCACAGGGAGTGTCGAGGAAATAGGGGGCAGAGCATTCTGGTCGGGAAGGATGGCGAGTGCGAGCGGATGGGACTCACGCGCTCGAGATGAAGAACCAAGGTCGACGTTGACCGTGTTGTAATCCGTTGATATCGTTTAGAGCAGCGGGCTGAATTGACCTGATGAGTTGCATGACGAGATCACAGCTGGGTGGGCCCAACGTAGTCGCGTATCAAGGCCGGATGGGGGCATATCGATTAGCCCACCTGAAGCATGGGCCTGTCCTGGCTGATCTGCTTATCCTGGTCCATGGGTCCCGGTGGCCACTGACGACCCCTGTGCCAATAATGTGTCATAGCGTGCGGCCTCTGGCTGCCCCAAGGGCTGAGCGATAGGTCTTTTCCTACTAAATGGTGGCCTGCCCCTGGGTGGTGTGCGAATGTCGGTGCGTGGCAGTTACAATCCTAGATCTTGAACTGGGTGACTTTCGCCTCACCCCGTCTGCTGACTCACACGTGGACCACTCTTGTGGCCATGACCCTGGTGACCCGATCCTGCTCAGTCCTGGTCGTGCAGTCGTTGAATCAGAAGGCGAAGATAGGTGGCTGTGTTTTGGATTACTCACAATCGCACCTATCCATACTGCTTTCACGGGGCGGTCATATTTGTTCGTGTGAGATGTGGCTGGGTCTGAAACTCGTGGCTATACAGGACTGCGGACATGATGGCATAAACTCATCATTCACTGTGGAAAGTGAGATTGACATGGGGCATGCTTGTATCCGATTTGATATCTGATCATGGCCTCCGCCTCGGCTTCCATCTATGCCTCGCTGGCGGTTTCGTACGCCCCTGGGAATCGCTTGATGTTCTGCTCGATGCTCCCCTTGTTCCTCAAGAACTGCACGTAAGCGCCATCAATCAGCACACGTCCCTCCTGCTTCAGTTTGACATATTCATCGCGTCTCAACGGGGTGAAGCCCCAGTTCTTGCTGACGATGATCTTTTGGCGGCCGGGAAATTTGTACATGGATCGTCGGAGGGCCTCGATGGCCGTGGCACGATGAGCATCTCGCGTTCGGACCGACAACAGAATCTGACCAATGTTGACGCGAGCGACGGTGCCGTTTGGCTTTCCCCATGCACCTCTCATTCCGGTCTGCAGTCGATCGGCACCGGCGCAGGACAACATCTTGTTGATGCGGACGACGTGGTACGGATGAGCTCGCACCCGAAGATGGAAACCTTCCTTGCCGGCAATCTTGACTAGGTACCTGAGAAGAATGTCAGCGCTGGCCAGATCCTTTCTCAGCTAATAGATCCTTACTTGTTGGCGCAGATACGCGCGGCTTCCAAAGCCTCCGAACTGAGTTGCTCATATTCATTGGAGACCATGTGCACGCAAAGAGGAAATTCATCGACGTTGGCCCGCTTTCGTCCCAGGTCAAAGATGCGAATTTTGGGGTCAGGGACACCACGGTTGAAGCGAGACTTGGGATATGGCTGCGCCGGTCAGTAATTCCTGTGGACCGTCGGGGATGTTGCTCACCTTGTTCTTGCAATATCGATAGCATCTCGCCGGTCTGCGGGCCATTTTGACGGCTGACCACAGAGACTGCACTTGTTACAAAGGGATAGGAAGGAGATGAAGTTGAGGTTGGAGTTTAAAAGTACCATGGGCAGCCGCTTCTGATTTCCAAGCAGCCGCCACTAGTTTCTTGGCAATACTCACTTGCCCTAACTCCGCATCAGGATTTGGTCCTAGCATGTTCCGCCACTCTTTGACAGGAATAAGGGAGGGAGGAAAAGGCACAAATGACAATGATACAGATCGGAAAGAGTCTCAGCAGTTTTATTGTCTATGGATCTCGATTCAATGTCTGCAGCTCATCGCGCAGCATCGAAAGCCCTTTGACAGGACATATTTCACAAGCGATTCTCTCCACTTCCGACCAGGCGGCAGGACATCACCAAACACGCATCATGGCGTGAGATGGTCGACATTTAGGAAGTGCTGCCGCTGAGAATGTCCGAGTCGCCAGCGTCCAACACGGCCATGGTAGAGCATCGGTAGAGCTTTCCGCAAGCAGTGCCCAATTCAATCTGAGTGAGCAAAGGGTTAGCCGTGATCCCTCCAAAGCCCGAGGGCTTCTTCGCAGGGCCTCTCTTGTGTGTGCACTTACATTGTTGCCGGAAAAGTGATGGACGTTGGTCTTGGACAGCATGGAGTAGTACTCCAACTCGCTCTTGCGGAGGGGAGGGGTGTTGCCAGCAATGATGACCAGCTTGGCCTTGCCCGAGCGCAGGCACTTGAGCGTGGACTTGTACCCGAGAGTCACTGAAGCAGTGGTCAGTGTATGCTCAAACCAGGTCAGGAGAGGGACCGCACCTTTGCCAGACTTCATCACCAGCGCCAGGCGCGAGTTGATGCTGTCCGCGGTTTTCTTGGTCTTCTTTGGTGCCATCGTTGCGCTCTACTTCTTTTCAGTAGATTGATTTTAGCTGCGCTCCGGCAGATGTTGTTATGGTTGGCGAATGGAAGTCGTAGGAAAGACACAAGAAATTGTTGCACAAGTGCGGTGGTCGGCCCAAATTCTTGGCGCGGCCAGCCCGCGAGCCAGCAGACCAGCAAGCGTATCAGAGTGCAGGCATTCCGGGACCCGACAAAGGGGCATGTGCATTACTTTTAGCAGCATACTCAACACTGGATGCCATCCTCTGCTATTTCTCCTTCGAGTGCACATCTGTCGACTACGGGCTTTCTGCAGGGACGTTGTGCCACACCTGAGTTCTGGCCTTACCATCCATATCGGGATCATCCCGCATTGATGTGACTGAGGCGCAGGCGGACATCCTGACCTGGCGCCGCCTCGCAGCTATTTCTGTTCTCGGCTGCACGACGGATTCTCATCCGATCGTTCATTGGCAATCTTGCCATCGTCGCTCCATTCTCTGTTCGCCACTGTTCGATTGATTCTGGAAGAGCGCCATCATCACCATGTCGACACCCACGGCGAGACGACCGCTCGCCGCGAATTCCAATACCACCGCGCGCAAGAGTATGGGCGAGAACAACAGCCCTAGCAGGCTCTCTGGCTCGTCGGTGCCGGCCAACACAGGTCAGGGATTGGCCCGGACGCCGTCGCTGCGCCAATCACGTCCGGTGAGAAAAGCTCCCAACCGGATGAGTAGCAGTAGCAGTTCCTTTGCCGCCCTGGACGCCGACATGGACGACGAAGACAGCAAAGCCAGTACAGCCCAGTTGATCGCCGGGTTGAGGGAGCAGGTGCAGCGAGCAGAGCTGGCGTCGGAGCAGTACAGAAAGCAGCTCGAGGTGATGCAGAAGCGTCTTGATGACACCGCGGCCGAGCAGACGGCGGCCGAGGAAAGAGACTATCAGAGGCAGACGGAGATTGATCGCCTCCGTGCCGAGATAAAAGAATCCATCCGACAGCGGCGTGAGCTGGAACTGGCGTACGATTCCGAAAAACACCTCCTGCTGCAAGAACGCGAGAGGCAAGCCGGGACAGAGGCCGATCTGCGATCGGTCATCAACAGACTGAATGAGGCGCTCCGAAGCCGGGCCGCTGAGAAGCCTGGAGCCAGTCGTTCTGGTAAGTCAGCACACGAAGCATACCCGGCAGCATCCCCTCTGACGGGTTCTGCAGGCCCATCCGATTCACCGCGCGACACGGCCGATCGTTATGACGTGACTCCTGCGGCCGCGACTGTGATTCCGTCGAATGGGTCATCATCACCCGACTTCTTCCAGACTCTGCAACACAAAGATAATACCATCGAGGCTCTCAGGCTGGAGCTGGCCGAAGCGCACATTAAATTGGCGGAGCAAGAACACATTGGTGACGGACACCTGCAGTCCCTGGAACAAAAGCTGGTCGAGATCAAGATGCAAAATGCGAGACTGATCGAGGAGAACGAGAGTTTCCAGATGCTGCTCAGTGAGAAGACTCTGAAGGGAGACTTTATGCACCATCACCAGCCGGCCGAGGAGGTCAGCGGAATGAGCACACTCGCCGAAGAGTTGGAGTCCACCGAGGAAGACATCGAGGGCCCGAGCAGTGAGGTGACTAGGAAATTGGAAAGCGAGGTCAAATCGATGCGGGAGGAGAACAAAGCTCTGACGCTGTATATCGACAAGATCATCGGACGGCTCCTGCAGCACGAGGGCTTTGAGCATATCATTCACGACAAAGATGAAGCACCGGAACCTCCGACAAAGTCGACGGCCGCGGACAAAGCTCTCCCGGCCCCCCCTGATCAGACGACGACGACGACCGCTCAGCCGGCGCCCCTGACCGGTGCCGGGGTAGCCACAAGCCTCTTGCAAAGAGCAAGGTCCGTGGTGTCGAGGCCGCCGCCGGCAAAGGCGCGACCAATGTCTTATGTGCCACCACAGCGGAGCAGTGCCAACGAAAACCCGGACACGGCTCCCAGCATCCCGATCAATCGTGGACACCGCCGCGCGCGATCCGACCTGGACCAAACAGATCTGGGAGCGGCCGCCGTGGTCCAACAGATGAATCGCAGTGCGCCTTTGCGGACCGCGTCAGGCGGACCCATGAGTCCAGGAATTCGTCCGCTGAGCCCACAACTCAATCAGGGACGGCCGTCTTATTTCCCGCCGCCCGGCTCGTCCCAGGCGCCGCAAGGGGGACGGGTGTCTTCGGGTTCAGGCACGATGGCCCGTCGCAGCAGCTCCACGAACAGCATCACGAGCGACCACAGCGGTGAGCGAGACTCGACCGATGCCAGTTCGGTCCATCCCAGCAGTCATGGCGCGATGGGTACGAGTATACCCGGCGCCGTGATGAAGCAAAATCAACTGAGGCCGCTACGCCTGGTGCAGGAGCAGGCCATCAATGACGATGAGGCGCAAAAAAGGATGAACCGAGGAAGCTGGATGGGTTGGTTTCGGGGGAGTGCCGTCGAGACCAATATGAATGAATAGGATACTATATCCTATGTAGTGTGTGTGAGAGGAGCCTTTGTTGCCCGGAAAGATGGATCATTGGTCGGAAGGGCTGCTAGACGTATCTATTTTCTCTCCTCGCGGAATATCTGCTCGCATGGTCGCCTCGTCTACAGTCTATGGTCTATGTTATTCATCTCTACTGATGGGTTTCTTGTTATCTGAACCATACATGCATTCCTGCCGTGATCCAATTCATGACCGCCACTCACGGCCATCATTACAAACCGGATTGGTAGAAACAATCTCACCATGAATGCCTCAGTCTGCGGGTTCTCTCGTTGGAGCGCCGTCCAAGGGAGTCCCGGCGGCCTGACCGAGTGAGTAGTCAGACGTTTCCCCCGAAACCTCTGTGAGCCAGTTCTGTTCACGCAACCACCTGGACCGTCTCCGTGTTGGCCTCGACGCTCAGAGTCGTCGCGATCGGACCCTTCTTCTCTTCGTTGGTATTCCCGTGGGCATGGCCGCTCTCATACTCCGGGCCCAGCTTACTGGGATTCTGCAGGCCCTGGTCCTCCCAGCCTTGCATGCTCTGGTGAAACAGCTCTGCTTGCTTCTCCGGCGGATGCATCGGATGCTCCTTGCCTCGCCTTCTCCGACTCTCGTCCGTCTCAACCAGCAGGGCTTCGTCGTCCTCGCCCTCGCTGTCCAAGCTCTCAAACACATACGCCCGTGTCTCGCAATTCTCCCAGCCGGTTCCATTCTGCTTGTTACTGTCCTCCCAATCGTTGGTGAAGTAATGCAAATACCCACCGTGTGTCACCAGCGCAATCTGCACTTCCTGATCCCCCTTTCTCAATAACTCTCTTGCCGTGCGCCTCAAGAACTTCCTCGTGTCGCGGGCTCGCGCCTTGATCGCGTCGCTCGCGGGACTGTACCGGTTCCCCATCGTCTTCACATTCCACCCGTCCCTCACCAGACGCAAATCCACGGGCCACCGCTGCTCATCAACGATGGCCTGCAACACAGGCACGTCGCTACCCGTGTCACACGGGTAGTCGGATGTCTCCTGGGCGTCCGGCAGCGCCAGGATCTGGCCCTGCGCCTTGCCATTCTCCAGCGCCGGCAGGAACGTCAGGAAGGCCGTGTGCAGGGTCCGCGTCAACGGCGACGCCGTCACGAGCGAGATCTTGGACTGGTCGCGGAACCATGTGTCGCGGAGCTTCGCGCACTGTTTCTCACCCAGCGGCGTCAGGCGCGGATCTACCAGACCGTGGAACTCGAGGCCCAGGTTGTGTAAGCCTTGTGCGTGCCGCACGCAGAGGATGGTCGGTGGTGCCATCTGTGTATACGAGGAGCCGAATAACGTAGACAGACTGCGCTGCAAAGCCGCCGTTGTCGTCCTTTCCTGTTTCTTTTTTTTCTTTTGGGGAGGGAGAGTCGTCCTCGAGAGGGAGAGGAATACTTCCTCTAATTCAAACGAGAGGTACACCGGCCTGAAACAATGCCCCAGCAGAGGGACAGAGACGGCAGACAGAACTGGGAAGGAAAGAAAAGGAGGGGATGATGGCAGATCCGCCGACAATTATGACTGTGACTGTAACTGAAGGTGTACAAATCCGTCCTGGAGCCCCGCTTGCCCATGTGTAACTGCGAAGCGCCACCGCCGTCAGCTGGCCCGAGTGTGGATCTGGATTCTAGTGGGATCCGGTGTGACCAAAGGTGGAAAGATCGTCGTACACGGTAGATAAGTAGAAGCGGTGGTTGTTGCGCTTCCATGTGTATAAAAACGTTAGACTATATTTACTGTATCGGTTGAATTGCTCAGACTCTTGCTCCATGGGTATCATGTTGGTAACCGGACAACAATCCATCATGCGTCACAGCCCAATCTACCAAAAAGGGAAGAATTGGCTCCCTCATGGCTGACCATCAATGCGCTAATTCAGCGGGCCGGCCGATGATCAATCCTGGACGACGCCACTCACAATGAGCCAAACCCGATCGAGTTCTCAATCGCCTGGGCCAGCTTCTCCTCCATGATCTTCCTGCTCGAGTACTGCGGTAACAGCAGGCGGCCATAACAGGTAGAGCTGCTCGGCAGCCGCAAGTCGTCCTCTCCGTTCTTCTGCACGATGAACTGAATGCTGCTCAATCCATTGACCGGCACTCGGTCACTGGCCGTCACAAATTCCAGCAGCTGCCGATGTTGTGAGGGACTGAAGCTTCGCACGACCTGCCAGAAATCCATGATGGTGGCGGAGGACTTGTCGTACTCGTCGTAGGAGGCCGTCTTTTCGAGCTCGTCAATGTCGATCTGCTGGTGGCCTTCGATGACCTGTTTCAGTGCTTCCGGAGTGAAGATGGACAAGGCGGTCCGATCGAGGCAGGTATAAAAGCCCTTGGCAAAGGCTTCGTACTGTGGGCGCACGCTTTTGTCGGTCAGCCACATGATGTAGTCCTTGACGTATTGCCCTCGATTGGCGTTGGTGACCAGCGGCGCGTCTTCGAGCATGTCGCTGTCGATGCTGAGTGGTGTCGAGATGCCTTTGATCTCGATGGACGGACTTCTGTTCAGGCCCGGGACAATGGTCGGTCCTGGACCAGGCGGTGTAAACTCTGGTCCCATGGGCAGCTCAAAGGACGTCGACTTAGCCTTCTCTTTCCCTTTTCGGGTCGCGCGCTCGCGAGGAGGCCATGGATCATTTTCACCCACCTTTTGCATATCCACGGTCACGATGGTGCCAAACAAATCATAGCTGAATTCGTACGTCCTGGCCATCACATCGCCGACGTCTCCTTCGGACCAGTCCAGCAAGATTTCCAGGCCTTTGGCGAGGCCGGGCCATCCATCCTGGACGTGCTCGAGCTTCTTGACCTTCAGTCCCAGAAGCTTGCGGTAAAAGGCGACGGGAAAGGTGGTCGGAAGCGTCACACCGTTGTACACGGCCAGAGACATGAGGATGCCCAACGCTTCAAATTTGTACAAGGGCTCCAGCGAGCCGGGCTGGAACCAGGTCATTCGCGTCGTGTCGTCGATGACAAACATGCCATAGTCCGGACGCAGGGCCTGGGCGAAAACCACGCGAAAGAATTCTTGTTGCACGCCCCCGTGATCCAGGCCGTCCTCACCCTCGTCCTTGCCGAGGCGCACGCGCAAGGGTCGCATCAGTTCCCGTCTCTGCCGTCTCCAGATTTGATTGATGGCATCTTCCAGGACATTGTCACGCCGAATCGTCAGCACAAAGTACTTGGCCATGTGTGGTCTCATCTGCGCCAGGACTTCTTTGGCGCCGTAGACGGGAATCGGCCCGGAACTCAGGTACTGCCGGGCATTGTTGTACACGATCGACGCGCTCTCGTGAGATGTGCGCATCGCCTCGATGTTGATCGCCCGAAAATATTTGACCAGAGTGGCCGGTTCGAAGAGGAAGGAAAACGACAGCATGTGCATCTGTTGGCCATCGGCGCGGAAAGACAGCCATTCAGCGGGTGTTTTGATGTCGTCGAAAGCGTCGGCAATGAACGGCATCACGAAGACGGTGGGATCCAGGTTCAGATCATTCTTTCGCCGGTAGAAGCCCGCCAGCAGCTCGAGCGCACCTCCCACGGCGCCGGATCTTCTCACGTTGGGGCGCCGGTCCCACATCTTCAGAATGATCGTGCGTGCCAGATCGATCATGACCGTGGCCGCGAAACTCGTGCTCTGGCCGTCCCGTTTCCACAGGCCGGACTGTTCTTTGGGATCCATGTGATCAATCATCAGCTGCACCACGTCCCGCCGGGGGAGTTTCGTCGCGACGGTGCTGCCGAACCTCCGTCGATATTTGAATAACGCCAAATGATGGCTGATGCCGCCCATGACCGATGAAAGGAGCCGAAGAACGTACCAGTCCTCGCACTTGTCGATCGCAAAGATCCAGTCTTCGGTCATGACGAGGTGTTCCCAGTATTCGGCTCCCTCCCCCGAAGGGTATGCAGTGGCCGTATTTCTCACCCGGATGAACTCCGCGAACGATTGGGGGTCTTTGGAGAACGGCTTTCGAAAGTAGACGACCGAAGTGATGGCGAGAAGAGCGACTAAGCAGAGTTCTGAGGCCTGATGATCTGTGAGCGCCGTCTCGTCACCACCGCCCGCCGACCAGTTGCGGGGCCACAGGTGCTCTTCGGCCAGAAAATGACCTGATAGCCGGGAACGGTGGGAGGGATTGACCGACGTCAAGGCGGGTGACGCTGCACGATCCACGTGGGTGGGAGAACCAGAGTTGTTGATGTGTGCCAGGCGATTCGGCAACCATGGAGGGAGAGCGTACAGATGTTGCACCGCTTCGAAGATGCTGTCAAGCATTTCCTCATACGGCCAAATCATGGTAATAACGCTGAAGGCGACCAGCGTCGCATAGGTATCATACTTGATCATGACCTCGCCAGAGGGATTGTGGCGAGACGCCTCTTGTGTCAGTCGGTCATCCGACTCGGCCTCAGGGTCGGGGCGGAATGAGTCTGGCGACGATTCAGATCCTTCGTCGCGCTGTTCCTGTGTCGGTTCGTGAGAGGTCTCCTTCTTGTCACCCTGCCAATCTCTCGCGGATGCTAAAAGGCGCGCCGGGCTGCTCAAGCAATATCGAATACTCCGCCTGATAAATTGGCGGAGGGCTACACGACTTTCAGCCGCTTCTTCGACCCGGGCCTTGTCCAACCATACGAGAGATTTCCAGGAGAGGAACTGGAGAGCGTATTCGGAGCCGGCCGGGTCAGCACTTTGTGGTGGCCCCTGGTGCTGTTCAGGGGACTCGGCCGCCTGTTTCTCTTCCTCCCTCCCCGGTGGCGACCGAGCGTCTTCCTCGATCGGTCCTTCTTCCTCCACATTCGGTGAGACGGGTTCGGTTGGATTCAACTTGGTTGGCGGTGGCCGACTCAGCGCCCGCAAAGGCATCAAGTCGAAGAGACACTGTGTGAAGGAAGAGACATCTCTTCTCCTCTGAGGGGCGGTATCGCCCTCATCTTGAAGAGTGACATGGCCGTCTTTCACCGTGCGGTCCTCCCGCTCTCTTCCATGGTCCGGGCGGGTATGGAACCGGGCACCAGCTTTGTTCGGGGCATGTCCTGGGATATTCTGGGCCGCCGGACTCGGCACTGGTGACTCCTGCTCAGAATGGTGTTCCTGGTCATGGTTCGGCCCTCGATGAGGCGGATACCCGGCAGGAATAACGGTCTTGATGGAACTCTTCGAATGTCGCCTCGATCGGAGGCCATCCGTCTTGGTGGGGTCCCCGTTTTCTTGACCATGCAGGATTTTCTGTTCGGTCTTCTCCAAACTGCTCCACCGCTTCTTCGCGACGGTCGGGTCTTCATACCACGGCACGACGGGTTCATTCCTGCACAAACCAGCCTCTCGACCGTCCTGTCCGTAGTCTTCCACCAGGCGACATGCCAACGTCCGAGCGCTCAAGTCAGTGTACCTCCTCAAAGGCCCTTTGCTGTTCCTTTTCCGGTAACTCAAGCAGGTGGGAGTCGTGCAGTTGACATTGCGGCATCCGTACTGGATCTGGTTGACGTAACGACGGATGAGGAGGCGCAAATGGCGGTCGCGTTGCGCAAGGATCGGGGCGTAGGTCGCCTTGGAATCTGTGACCGACACGACCTCAGGAAGCAGAGAGGATGGTACGTGAAACGGGAGATCGCCCGCGTTCACACGAGCCAGGACGTCGGATTTATCTGTAATGACAAGTCCACGGTCGACATCTTCGTCATTCCTGGAACAAGCTTTCGCATTATGCATGACAGAAGAGATGGATGCCAGGGCAGTAAAACATTTACCAGAAATGAGACAAAAATGGTTACAAAGTAATTACCAGACAGATCGCGATGGGGTCAGTGCGACGAAAGTCACGAGTGGCGGGCGCCCAATGTGGAGGATCGGCAGTCAGCCCTTCCCTTGACGGTTATGCTACAGTCTTTGACAGGTCTTTTTTCACACCAATCCGATGATGGCTTCCATTGCTGAAGAGGGCATGAAGATGGCGTTCTCCACCCAGTATCGTTAGTGTACAAATCGTCCGTTTGTATGGCCTTCACCATACCGATATTAATGTACATCGACCTACGGCCCAGGACTCTAGATACGCCTCGATCAAAGATCGCACTCCTTGAGACATGTACTCTCCCGCATGATGCCACTGCTCGGCCAGAGCGCCTCTCGGTGTGGCCACAGACAGAAGTCGTCCTCGCTTCCACTCTTGAAATCAGGCATCTCGCCATCCTTTATGTCCATGCGCCCGCTATGCTCGTCCAGTGACGGTTAAACGTGTAGAGTAGAGAACTGGAGAAAGATCCGCCGGACGGTGGTCCAAAGGAAGTTCTAAATAAAGTGTGGAGTGGTGACCATTTCAAGTCAGGCAGCCATTCGGCCCGAATCAGCGGGCGGAAGCTGAGGAGGAGGCAGCTGCAGGCCATCGTTAGCCACATATATCTTGTCGACCACGGTTGAACGGCACTTACGTCGAGTCGGGTATTCTCTGCCATCATCCTCTGAATACCAATGCCAACACCTTCAATGACGGCCAGGAAGATGGCGCACATTATGGCTCCATTTCTCGCAGCCTTGTACCCTCCCCGTATGGCCAGCGCCCCGCCGGTGAAAAACCCGGCGATGATGGAGTTGTATGGGTCTTCCTTCTTCCGTATTCCCTTGACGGCGCAGTCAAAAGTGCTGAACATTCCACCCCACACTCCAAAGTTGCCGCCCGTGACCGGTGCGCGCGCTTTGATCGCCGTGATCATGCCTATCCTCCGCTCGCCGTAGGGTGAATTTCTGAAGCCTTTGATTCCATGCCAAAGAGAACCGCCGATGGCGCCCATGCAGAACGCGCCGCCGAAATCCGAAAGGGCCACCCAGGGACACGGATCGCGAGAGTGATCCATGACGGCGCCGGGTTTAGAGGATGGAGGAACGGACACGTGCGGCGACTCCTGCTAGATAGATCGAGACTGGTCGGCAGAAGTCGGTCGAGCCGGTAGAGTTCAGAGGTGCTCTTCCAAGTTCAATTTAGGAGAGTGCGAGGAGAGTGCGAGGAAAAGTGTCTTGCCGAGTCGACTGATACAAAAGATCCAGGATCAGGAGCCGACAAAGAGAAGCCCAGGCCGATGGTGAAAAGGTTGAGGCGTTGAGATCAAATCATTCTGGAATCAAAGATTGACAACCAAAGAATTTCGCAGCGGCCATGGGGTCACGTGATCGGAGGCTAACAGTGCCCACCCTGAAGGACGGCGGTACACCAAGGATGTGAGTTAGTCAGGAACATTGGTGAGGCATTCTGTAGCTTTCAAGATCCTCCATTTGACTGAGAGACGAAATTGTGGCTCCAAATCTACAAACTCCCAACCGTTTCCAATCGTGTGCATTATTCATTACTTCATCACCATCATCGCTCGAAAACCGAATCAACTCATGTACGAGACGACCTTGGTCTTGCTGCCGAACATTTTCCGCAACGGACTTGGCTTCTTTACCTTGACCACCGACTTCTCGCGTTTCGCCCGGCTCCCTGATCCTTCTGGTCTGCTGCCAGTTCTTCGAGAAGCGGAACTCGTCTCACTTCCGGTGTCGGTCTGCCGGTCCCCGTCATGGCCCCCCCTTCTCCGTGTCTTCTTACCCTGTCGTCTATGATGATCCATCTCCCTGGTATTGCTCGGGCTGCGGGGGAGTGGGAGGTGGCCCATGCTGGCGGCCGCCATGGGAGTGATAAATTCGCCCTCGACGCTCGTCGCGACGCTGGGCGCGATGACACTGTCGGCCTCGGTGTCTGTGATGCCTCGTCTCCAGTGCTCGATCCGGTCAAACTCATTGACATCCAACATCTCATCCATGCCCGCGTCCTCTTTCTCCGCTGCAGCACTGGCTCTGATCTTCTTGATGATCTTGTAGCCTCCGAACATGACGACCGTGATGCCCACACCGACGCCAACGGCAATGAGGAACTCAGGAGCCGCCAGCATGGCAAAGACGGTGGGAGCGCCGGATTTGAACGCGGCCAGGGCACCGGGCGCCATCTTGCTGGCGATGTTGCTGATTTCGGCGAGGGTCAATGCCACCGCGGCCATGGCTTCGGGGTTCTTCTGCAAATGTGAGACAGTGGCTCTGACACTGTATTGTGCACAATTCGCTTCGTCCAAGAGTATCTTGCATTTGGCGATGAGGCTCGACATCTCTTGCTTCTCCAGCTGTTGTTTCACCGGAGGATCAAGGGGTTCCGGGTGGTATTCGCCGTAGGCAAGGTCCATGTCAATATCCGGGTCAAAGTCAGTGGTCGAGTACGACCGGACAGGCGGAGCCGGATGATGCGGTCGGTCTCTGCCTAATTCGTAATCTGTTGCCCGACGCACGAGTTCATTCGGTCCGGGGGGGGCAGAACGGGAAGGCCCGTAAAGTTCCTCATTGAATTGACCCAGTGGAGTGTGGTGCTGGTAATGGGGAGAGTGTGGTGAGTCGACACCCTGAATGCCATAGCTGTATTCGCTCACCGACTCAGCGGACTGGCGATGGGGTCCCGCCGGCGGCGAGGGCCTCCTGGTCCTCTCAGGCTCGTGTTCGCGCTGGCTGTGCCGGTGGTGTCTCCGTGAGTGCGAGTGATGCTTATTCGATCTCGTTTCATCCGCAATCGACACCGCCTTCATCGCCTTCTGGAGCTCTCGATCCTCTCTGGCTCTTCTTTCGGCCAATATTTCCGCCTTGCGTTCCTGATACGCCAATTTGGCCTCCTTCCACACATTTTTGAGTTGTTTACTGGTGCTGACAACCTTATTGGACTTGTCAACAATCGCGATTGTTTGAACGAGGGCCGCCATGACTGAGTGTGAGGTTGTGGAATGCGCTTGAGAATGGAAAGGAAAATGCGGTGGCTGGTATTTCACGTCCGCAGTTGTTCGTTCCGTCAAACAATGAAGATCGTGAAGCGGCCGAAGGCTTCGCAGACGTGGTAACTCTTGGTCCGATTTCTGGAGCCTGCAGCTATAATTGCGTCTCGGGGCGAACAACCAGGAGCGACGTGATGCCCAATCTTGACCCGTCAAGAGAAACAAAGGCTGCCACTCAGCGGGGACCACTTGCGAGGCTGCGCCTTATATTCGAAGAGCGGCGACAAATAGGGCAGCAAATTGGAGGGTCCGGCCCATTTTTCAAGAGTTGGATACAGGGCCAGTTTACAGGACCAGTTTCACATCTTTGCTGGCGCGGCATGATTGCAGGAACATGCGCCAGCGTCGTCAATGGTGTGGCTGAGCACAGCCACAGATGCGTGGATTGGGTGGCATGGCGTGATCTTCAGCTTGGACAGCCACAAGCGCCTCTTCCTCATGGCTCCCACAGAAGGACCGCGCGAGCACGTGTGTCTTCCACTGGCTGGAGCACTAGATCAGGTGCTTGTCGGTTGTAAGCTCGGCCGGCCAGCCTTCTACAGCGAATCCAAAGCGAGATGAACCCAACGCCGATTTAACATTCTGTCAAGAGTGGGACCGATGTCTCGACCTCAACTTGGGACTTGATGCTCCCTTTCTTCTCCAGGCCAGCGTTTGCCGATACTGAACAATAGCTAGACCACTGCCAGTGTTGACGAGGCTTCATTACCAGTGGTAACAGCGACAGAGGTCTTCAGGACAGGACTTTCAGAACGTGCGAGCGTCAATGTGTCTGAGCCGGTGTCATTCATAGCGATTATGCCGCAGACCGTTCCGTCACCTCCACAGGTATTAGCCCGAGTAACATGCGAATCTGAAGAAAACTTGAAACCAAGCATTAAAAAGGGGGCCAATGCTTACTTCGTGAAAATGGTCACCAAAGGGCCCATTACCATAAGCCTATTTTTGAGCGTACTGATGAAACTGTCCCTCAACCCAGGAGCAAGAAGGTCCCTTGAATATCTCCTCTCGAGCGACAACCTTTCCATCCTTTATGAAGACTTGCTCCACTCCGTCGATTTTCCCCTGCTCGTAGAGGCTAATAGCGGCTTTGATATTGATGTGCTGTCGTTCGGGTTGATAGTTAGGGTTATTCGGATCTAAGTAGCCGCGGAGCTGTTGGATGCGCTTCTTAACATCAAAGGGTTCGACTATTGGGATCGCAGGTAAAAATTTGATCGTGGACTCCATTGCCACAGAGGTGCTGTTAAAAGCCGTCGAGTGGGTGAGAGTCAAGATGAGGTGGAGGTGGCAAATGATGGACTTTAATGATTCTGAACTGTGGGCTTAGCAACGCCAAGGACAAATAGTTAATCACGGGCATTGGCCACCTATTAAGGCGATGGGCGGCATCCAGTAGATGGCTTGGGACTCTCTGAGCGGGCGTCTGAGCGGGCGCGTGAACCGCCGTGGAACAAGTAGCAACGTCACTTCGGGGTTGGAGGCACAATTCTTGGACTAAATGAGGAATGATGGATCGAAGCAGATAGGGATATGCTTGATGATATATCTAATGCTGCACATTGTGGTGTTGTAGGTGTGCCAGAGGCCAAGCGCTTACCAGTGAAGACACTGTCACACTGCCTGTGTTCCCAACAGGAGTGGACGAAGGGAGATGATTCTGGAGGCGAATTTCCCGGCAACGACTTTACATGATTTAAAATATCTGCAAGGACACAGGGCAATGTCGTAGATGCTCTCAGATGCATCGACCTCCATTTTACGCTGTGCCACACCGACGTCGATTCCTGGCAGGTTGCCGATCTCAGCTCTGTGAACCTAGGTCACCAGTTTGCATGGTCACCAATTTGCATAGTCAACACAAACCTGTGAAGTTTCAGCACGTCACACGATCCTCAATGACACTCTCAATCACCTCTTTAACTCAGGATAGCTCTGACTGCCACATCTGCCACGACGTCGCATCATTAACCAGCCAATGCAAGGCGCCCGTTCCCTTACGATTTTCTGTCTGTTTGAATGCACAGCTGCTTCAAAGTGATACCCAAATGTGTTGGACTGGACCAATGTGTACAAGGGAAAAAAAAGTGATGTTGCAGGTAGGATATGTGTGGCGCTTTGTGGCGTCCGGGGCTGTCAAATGGGGATGTCCAAAGTCACATTAGCTTACCTTCAAGAGTTTGATGTAATGCCACTAGACAAGAATAATGCACACTACACTCAATTTGGACGGACGTGGCACCTTTATTATACCAGTTCCATTTTTCTGTTCCATCACCGACAAGAATGAAAAATGCATCACTGGGACAGAATTGCTGCCTTGCTCGCCAAGACATAGTTTGAGAACCTTGGCCAAAAAACACCGCAGATATTCTATAAATCCACAGCTTTCACGCGACCAATCTCCTCTTCCAAAACAGCAGAAATACTAACTCTGGCCGTCATGGCTTGCACTATACTCCAAATTCTTTCGCAATCTGCTCTAGAACCCGAGGTTCTGGCGGGGCCGCTTACAGACACAACCAATACACAGTGGACTGCCGTCGAGAACATCCGGACATGGCA
>Ga0255336_101152_pt1 | contig 22762 bp, 18 predicted proteins | sample MeOH1_35cm_T3_17_FD_189102 | JGI IMG/M metagenome (GOLD analysis project Ga0255336, IMG submission 189102) | Sandy soil microbial communities from University of British Columbia, Vancouver, Canada - MeOH1_35cm_T3_179 | ecosystem: Engineered > Artificial ecosystem > Sand microcosm > Unclassified ...
CGATATGGTGAACCCCCGAGTAACGCCGAATGCCCGCAATCGTGTTCCGCGTTTCAAAAGTGCAAACCCAGCATCCGTCGTAATGCATCTGAGCGCATCAACGACGGATATTTCAACGGCCTGCTAGTCGGCTATGATGACAACACGAAGCTCATGATAATGCGCAATTCTTGGGGGACACACACGGTCGATGGAATGCGTATTTCACACCAAGCTGGACAGCGATTTCGCGCCAAGCTGGACAGGCATTTCACGCGAAGGTGGGCACGGATTTCACGGCAAGCTGGACAGCGATTTCACGCGAAGCTGGACAGTAGCCGCATGAGGTAGCGACGCGGGTCAACCGTGGCACGCTCGACACTTTGTCGGGAGCCACATGGCATACCCAAAGTTGACCATGCGTAAAATTCGTGAAGTGCTGCGCCTGCATTTCGAAAGCGGCTTCAACCATCGGGAGATCGCCCGAGCTCTTGGCGCGTCGCCGACCACAGTCGGACAGTACGTTCGGCGCATGCAACGCGCCGGACTCAGCTATCCGCTGCCCACGACTCTCTCTGACGACGAACTCGAAGCGCTGCTGTACCCACCGCCGCCCCGGGTTGAAGGGCAACGCCCCGAACCCGACTGGCCTACTGTGCGGCGCGAGCTGTCGCGCAAGGGCGTCACGCTTGACCTGCTGTGGAACGAGTACAAGGCCGAACACCCCGACGGCTACGCTTACACGTGGTTCTGCACCCACTACAACCGGTGGGCGAGCGCATTGCCGCTGACCTTGCGCCAGACGCACGCGCCCGGCGAGAAGCTGTTCGTCGACTACTCCGGCGACAGGATCGCCATCATCGACGCGCAGACCGGCGAGATCCGCGACGCCGAGCTGTTCGTTGCTGTTCTCGGCGCGTCGAATTACACGTACGCCGAAGCGACCTGGACGCAGCAGTTGCCAGACTGGATCGGTTCGCATGTGCGCACGTTCGAATTCATTGGCGGCTGTACAGAAATTGTCGTGCCCGATTTTGTTCCCGGCAACAAAATCCGGCTTCTGTGCCCGAGGCCGTTATGTGGCCGTCCGCATTGAACTAGGAGTTGCGAGCGACTCTGCTGCACTGCAAGGCAACATAACGCGCGTGCTATGGCATGGTGATTTCCCTCTTTCCTTGGGAGATTGTCATGCTCGAGCACTATTACTTTCGTCCAGAGACCGTCGACCGCATTCGTGCGTCCTGGATCGCTCCGGCGATTGAGCAATACGTCACCTGGCTGACAGAGGCTCATTACACGGCCCGTAGCGTCTTGCATCGCGTTCCCGTGCTGATGAGCTTCGGGGAGTACGCAATGGCGCACGGTGCGATGGATTTCGCGCAGCTAAGCGATCACGTCGAACCGTTTGTGCAAACCTGGATTTGTCGGCATGGGCGTGGGCGCAGTGCTGCCCGGCGGAGCAAGTTTTCTCATGAGGTTCGCAATCCTATTTGCCAGATGCTACGCCTGGTAGTTGACGGTTACGATGGCCCGGGTCGTCCACACAAGCCGGATAACCCGTTCGAACGGGAGGCTCCGCATTTTATGGCGTTTCTTGTTGAGGAGAAGGGGCTTCGCCCGCGTACCCTTATCCAGTACCGTTTCCATCTACATCAGTTTGCCATCTACCTCGAGCGTAACGGCATCCGGTTAGGGGCTGTTTCGCCAACCGTAATCAGCGGGTTCATCGCCGAGTACGGCCCACGTGTTGCGTGGACAACGCTTCGTAACGCTTGCGGAACGTTGCGGGTCCTACTGCGCTATCTGTATCGGGAAGGAGTCGTGTCCCGGGACCTGAGCCCGCTCGTCGAGTTTCCGCAATCATATCGACACGCAGGCATCCCCCGATCTATCAGCTGGGATCAGGTCGAACAGGTCCTGGCGAGCATTGACCGGCGCTCGCCCTGCGGCAGGCGCGACTACGCGATGTTGTTGCTGCTGTCTACATACGGGTTGCGGGCCTGCGAAGTTGCCTCGCTTACCCTGGACGATATCGACTGGCGCAACGAGCGGTTTAGAATCCGGGACCGCAAGGCAGGCAACACCACCACTTATCCGCTTTCCGCAGTGGCCGGATCCGCGATCGTCGACTACCTCAAGAATGGCCGACCGGCCACAACGCATCGTGAGGTTTTCATGCGCATGTCGGCACCGCTTGCTCCGATTGGTCACGCGGCTGTGGTGTGCCGGGCTGCTCACTTCATCCGCAAAGCAGGCATCAGCGTTCCACGGGCCGGCTCACACGTACTACGGCACAGCTGCGTACAGCACTTGCTGAATGCTCATTTCTCACTCAAGCATATTGGCGACTATGTTGGCCATCGAAGCATCTCTTCGACCCAGATTTACGGCAAGCTGGCAATCGAGCAACTACGCGATGTTGCGCAAGGCGATGGGGAGGATGTGCTATGAGATCTCCTACTCGCTTCCGCAGCTTTCTTGGTCCAGATATCGAACGGTTCCTCGGCTACAAGCGCTCGTTGGGCACCTTCGAGCGAGTTCTGGCATTCCTCAAGTATCTGGAGCAGCGGCGCGGCAACTCCGTGCGCACGCGCAACCAACGGCGCGCGGCCCTGAATACCTTCTACGCGTACCTCGCCTTACGCGTGCCAGAGATGTTGGCAGCGTGCCAGCAAATCGCGGCGATTCCCGTCAAGCGCACATCATTGCCCGATACCCATTACCTCGAGCAAGAGGAGATGGCAGCATTGTTTCGGTCTCTCCCAAAGCGAGGACGTTTTGCACTTCGCGACCGAACACTGTTGCTCTTTCTATACAACACGGGCGCGCGGGCTCAGGAAGTCGCCGAACTTCGTAGGGAACATCTCGATTTAGCACCTCCCGCCAAGGTCCATCTGCACGGCAAAGGCGACAAGTGGCGCGTCTGCCCGCTCTGGGATGAAACGGTAAAGTGTCTTCAGCAACTGCTCGGTGAGCAACGCATGTTGCCCAATGGTCCGGTGTTCGGCACAGTAAAAAACCGCCCCCTGACGCGCTTTGGTATCTACAAGATAGTCCGGCGACATGCAGCGCCGTGGGACACTGACGGTCCGCAGCCGCGACATGTCAGTCCCCATCTGTTTCGACATACTGCCGCCGTCCACCTCCTTGAATCCGGTGTCGAGGTCAACGTCATTCGTGGTTGGCTCGGACACGTCAGCCTCGATACCACCAATCGCTACGCTGAACTGACGTTACGCGCCAAGGCCGAAGCGTTACGTGCCTGCGAAATAAGTCCTTCTAATTCGGGGGCATCCCGCGCTCGTGCAGTCTGGAAGGACGACAAAGCACTCATCGAATGGCTCAACGCGCTGTAGCTCGTTATGTGCCCAGACATTCGCGCTCCTCCCGACAGCAGTACAAATCTGCGTCGACCGCCACATAACGGCCTCGGGCACAGAAGCCCGACAACCTCAAGTCGGGCGTGCACAAACCGAGCTTCTATGACCCGATCGTAAATCGCACCTACGGCGCGATGGCTTCGCATTACTCCGTGGCAGTCATCCCCGCCCGCAGTAAAAAGCCCCGGGACAAGGCGTACGCGTCATACTGCACCTTGTGTGGTTGGTGGAACAGCGATAAACGTCGGTTGTGTCGAACTGTAGCGACCGCCTTGTCCTTTGACCAGGACGACGTCGCCGACGGGCTCGTACAGGCAGCGATGCAGGTTACCGTAGCGATGCTGACGCAACAGCCCGCGCCGGGCCCAGAGGTGGATGCTAGTCGGGCAGACCCCAAGTTGTGCGGCCAGCTCGTTGGCTGTCAACATGCCGCGTTCGCGCAGGCGTTCAAACCGGCACTTGAGTCGATAGGCGGTGCGGACGATAAAGACCTTCTTGTGCGTGAACGCTTCACCTTTCCAGTTTGTATAACCGAGCGCATTTAGTTGTTCGGCGACTTGCCGGTCCGAGCAGGTTTCGAGGAGTTCGTCGACCTTCGCAACGACTTCAGGCAAAGTCTTGCGAATCAGGGCAATGGGTTTGGGCTTGTCGATCTCCAGCGAGGTCGTTCGCCCGCCACGAAAGCGTACGTGGATCGCGACGCGTTCGGACTTTACCAAGGTTACGTCTTCAATGAGCAAAGCGACCATGCGCTTGCGCTCGACCGGTACGACTCGTTGGTCATTCCAGACGCGGGGGAAGTCTTCGGCGAGCGCCTGAATCTGGGTTCGCGCATCGCTGCTTAACAGCTTGTGATCGGCGTTCTTAAGTCGTTCGTTCTCCTGTTGAAATTCATCCAGCACGCGCAGACGTTCGTTCCAGTCCGCTTCGAGCGTGTCGGCGACAAGCCGGTTGGTCGGGTCGACACTCATATATCGACGGCGCGCGAGTTCGGCATCGTAGCGCGCCCGGACCAGTTGCTTCTGACGCTGATCGGCGGCCTGTTTGACGCGCCCTGATATCTCTTCTTCGACAGCTAGCGCGACCTCGAGAGCGGCCGGTGCGACGCTCTCCAGAAGCAGTGAGCCTATCGCGTCATCGATGGCGCTTCCGCGAACAGACTGACAGGGTTTGCCGGCGCGTCGCACCGGATTCTCCGTGCACATATAGTACGGTTCGAGTTTATTGCCCACAACCTGGTATCGTACGCGCATACGTGCGCCACACACCCCGCACACGACGCGCCCCTGCAGGAGCCCAACGCCCTCGCGTGGCATGCTGCCTCGTCGGTCGCGCCCGAATCCGGTTAGGTTCTGCTTAAGCGTCGCCTGGTTGCGTTCGAACTCCTCCCAGTCGATAAAGCCTGGATGAGCCTTCTGAATTAACACCTGCCAATTCTCCCGGTCAACCTTAAGTGCCGTGGGCTTGCGTCCCGGACGATACGCTCCGCGTGTGCGGCCATATACAAAGGCGCCGGCATAACGGGGGTTGTGCAGTATCTGGATGACGCGACAGTGTTCCAACGACCCCCAGATCAGATCTCCCTTGCCAATCCCCCGGCGGATGCGACGCGGAAACAGCCAGCCTTCCTGGCGAAATCGCTTGACGGTGGCGGTAGCTGACGCAGCTTGCCGAAACGTGTCGAACAGCAACTGCAGCGCGCCACGGACCTGTTGATCGGGATCGAGTGCGACTGAGCCATTCGGGTGATACACAAACCCGATCGGCAAAGGCACCTCCAGCTCGCCACGGCGTGCCTTGTTCTTGATCCCGCCTTGCAGCCGGCCCTTGAGGATATGAAGCTCTGCCTCGCTCATGGCGCCCTTTAACCCAAGCAAAAGGCGATCATTAAATTGACCTGGATCGTAAATTCCATCTTCGTCCAGAATCAAAGTTTGTGTGAGCGATGCAAGTTCGATCAGGCGATGCCAGTCTGCATTATTGCGCGCAAGGCGCGACACTTCCAATCCCAGCACGATGCCGGCGTGACCATTGGCGACCTCGGCGACCAGGTGCTGAAAGCCATCTCGCTCCTGGGCGCTGGACCCGGACATGCCGAGATCGTTATCGACGACGTGAATGCGCTCAATCGGCCAGCCAAGGGCAACCGCGCGATCGCGTAGCGCATATTGCCGCTTCGTACTCTCGGTATTCTCGAACACCTGTCGAAGCGACGACTGTCGAACGTAGAGAAACGCATCTCGCCGCAGATGTTCGGCGGTGACCTTCTGAGCGGAGTTAGTAGACATGGGCAAGCTCCTCGTGGGTGCGCAGCACGAGGTTGGCCAGCACGCGAACAAGCGCGCCGTTATCCCGCACTGAGTTGGAAGCAGACACGGTTGGAGTGGGAGCCTCGATGCGCGAAGCGTCCGGGCGTTGGATCGCCAGCCCGTGCAACAGGCCATGAAAGCGTATGGCCGCGTGGCCTTCTGAGTTAGGACCTGTGCCGAGCAGATCGGCCCGCAGCGCTTCGTAGCGAGCAAGCGCTGACGATGGCGGACGGAATTGAGGCGAATCGTCTACGGTTTTTTTTTGCGTGCTAACGCACGTTCGATACTGCGTGGGTGGATCGAAAGCTCCAGCCAGGTTTCGATCTCCTGCGCAAGCGCGCGAGCGCGAATGCTGCCGTCCTGCTGTAGACGCTCCTCGATGAACGCCATGACCACCGAGTTGAGTTTGTGCGCGCCTTTGGGCCCACGCTGTTTCGGAAGCAACCCTGGCAGCCCCTCGCTCGCAAAGGCGCTCTCCGCTTGATAGAAGGTCGGCCTGGACATTCCGAACAGGGCGGCCGCCTCGGCCTTGGAAGCGCCATCGACCCGAACATGACGCAACATCTCGTACTTGACCTGAACAAGATCGTCGGGATCGAAGAAATCGCCCGATCGAAACCATGGCGCCCGTATTCGGTCGGGATGAGGATTGAGAGCACCAAGTTCGCGGAGTCGATCGCGCTTTGACGGTGGCCTGGTCATTACATGATCTCTCGTTGATGCAATGACAAATAAAATACGCCTCTGTATTCGATATGTCAAGTTTCTCTGTGATCAGATCGATTCCAGAAATGTCGCTAAAACGTGCAAATAAATGAAATCTATCTTGCCAGAGTAGAGCTAGCATCATCTCCACAGCGGCATATTTATCTTTACGTGAACGGCGAAATTTATTTGACATTGCGCGCTCCCAACAAATCGTCAACAAGCGCACGCAATCGAAGCAGATCGTCTGTTCTAAACCAGGAATGTCCACCGGAGGCCTGCGCGAACAGATCTGGCTCCGGGACATCGGTCCAGGATGCCAGCACCGAGCGCAGACGCTTGTGTGCGTCGAAATACATCACGCGATCTTCACCCCAGTTCTGCTTGCGACTCACCAGGACAAAGCGATTTCCACGTGCTGGGTGGAATGGATGGGTAATCTCGAAGGACGCGCCTTTGACTACGCGATGTTCCTCATGACAGACAGTTGCTGACTTGCGAGAAGGCCAAGGTCGAGCAGGGAGTGCTCCTCGTACAACGATGGATTCTCGCCCGGTTGCGCAAACAACGCTTCTTCAGTCTTGCCGAAGCCAACCGGGCGATCGCCGCGCTGCTTGTGAGCCTGAACGACAAGGCATTCAAGAAACTACCCGGTTCGCGGCGAACCGCCTTTGAAGAACTCGAGCGCGCAGCACTCAAGCCGTTACCGGCGCACCCTTATCAATACGCCGACTGGAAGGTCGCCCGTGTCGGCATTGACTATCACATCGAACTCGTCGGCCATTACTACTCGGTCCCTCACCGCTTCGCGCGTGAACAGGTTGACGTCCGCTACACCACAGCCACCGTCGAAGTCTTCCGTCGCGGCACGCGCATCGCCGCGCACGCAAAGAGCGATCGCCGCGGCGCTCACACCACGCTGACCGAGCACATGCCGGCCAATCATCAGGCCATCACCGGCTGGGACCCGCAGCGCCTGCGCAACTGGGCCGCCACGATCGGCCCGCACACAGATGCCGTCATCCAGCATCTGCTCGGCGGCCGTCAGCATCCGCAGCAGGCCTATCGCACCTGCCTGGGCGTACTGCGACTGGCCAAAGACTACGGCAACCAGCGGCTGGAAGCCGCCTGCAGCCGCGCCATCGATCTGAAAGCGCCGAGTTACCGCTTCATCGACTCGACGCTGAAGAATGGACTGGACCAGCAGCCATCGCCGGTTGCGGTACAGCCCGACCTGCCGCTTGCGCACGCCAATGTGCGCGGGCCCGATTACTACCACTGAGGAAGCACTATGCTGAAACACCCAACCATTAACAAACTGCACGAACTGCGCCTGAACGGCATGGCTGACGCGCTTACCGAGCAGCAGGGACTCGCCGACGTCGAGGCGTTTAGTTTCGAAGAGAGGCTGGGGCTTCTCGTCGAACGGGAGGTCAGCGTGCGCGAATCCCGGCAGACTGCGGCGCGGTTGCGCCGGGCGAAACTCAAGTTCTCCGACGCGGTGCCCGAAGACATCGACTACCGATCGGCACGCGGCCTGGATCGTGGACTCGTCAGCCAGCTTCTCACCGGCACCTGGATTCGTGAGCGCAACAACGCCGTGATCGTCGGCGCCACGGGCCTGGGCAAGACCTGGCTGGCGTGTGCGCTGGCGAACCAGGCGTGTCGTCTTGGTTACTCCGCGCTATACCTGAGAGTTCCCAAACTGAACGAGGAGCTCGCCATCGCACACGGTAGTGGTCGCTATGCCCGGCTGCTGGCGCAGTGGGCCAAGACCGACGTGTTGCTCATGGACGATCTCGCGATGGCGCCGATGACTGACAGCACACGGCGTGACCTGCTTGAGATCCTCGATGATCGCCACGGCCACCGCTCAACCCTGGTAACCAGCCAGATTCCAGTTGATAGCTGGCATGCCGCGCTCGGCGATCCGACGCTCGCCGATGCCATTCTCGACCGGCTCGTGCACAACACCTATCGCATCAATCTCAGCGGTGATTCGATGCGAAAACGCAAAAAGAGTTTGACCGAAAACCAGCAGTCAGAGTAAATATCGAAACCCCCGCGTCGCTGCGCTCCGAACGTCCAGCTTCGCGCGAAACCGCTGTCCACCTTCACGCGAAACGCGTGTCCAGCTTCCACGAATTACGCAATGGAACACCGTGTGGCGACAAAGGCTACTACTATCTGCCATATAACTATGTGAACGAAAGTCGTCTTACTGCGGATTTCTGGACGATAAAAATGGTGTTCCAGTAGACAACAAAGCTTCGTGATTAGAATCGTCATCCGATTTCGGTCTGCCGGCGACCCGAAAGCACGCCAGATGTACACGTAGATCGAACAGCCTTTGTTAGATTTGGTGCGCTTTAGCTAGCGCGTCAATCAGGCGGTAGCCGCCAAGGAGACGAAAATGACTTTGCCAGATGATCTGAACAAAGAAATCGGTACAAAAGGGGCCGCCGCCAGTAATGGTCCGGATCGTAAAAACGGCTCCGCTGATATGTTGGTTCAGGCATTGAAGGAACTCCCGCCCTCATCAGCTATTAGCCGGGACCACGTCTTCACTTTGTGTGCTCTCGCCATGACGACTGGGACGACCGAGGCAGAGCGGGTTGCCCTTCTCAATCAGGTGCGAAAGATGAGCGGCGTTGACCGATGGACATTCCGGGTATCGATTGGGCTACTGGGTGCGATTACGCTCGTGGCCTTGGGCTCGCTTCTATGGTTTGGGCTCGACAAGGGAGGAAACGGAAAGGAATTTAGTCAGGGCATCATTGCCATCGGCTCTGCTGCCGCCGGCGGTTTAGCAGGGATACTGGTCCCGCGCCAAGGCAACCGCGCAGGCTAATTTGGGACAGCCCAAACGCTTAGTTCTACCGAGGACACGCTGCCCGAACGTTGCCATGGGCACAGTCCACGCATCTTTCGAAGGGCATGTGTATGAGCAGAACTGTTTTCAAGGACCGTATCGAACGGATTGCCCTCACCATCACAATCTTCGCGACCGTCATTGGCGGCGCTTGGGCGCTATATAACTATGTCGTCACAGCAAGCGCGACCCCAGCACTGGAGATCAAAATCAACGTTAGTACCCGTCCATACTCCGTTGATAAACAACTCCTCGCCGTATCTGTGACGCTAAAAAATGTGGGTAAAGTACCGGTCAAGCTTACGACGAAAAGAGAGGAAGAAAATACCCCACGGGAACGTCGCCAACCACCCGGCCTGAACGTAGGGGTCAACATCCTACCGTCGAACGAGCCACCCGGCCCAATGGCGTCGCCTCACCTGCCAACATATTCTATCCACGTTGCGGACGGGATTAACATGCCGCCGATACCACCGGGCATCAGTTTCCAAAAGACGTTGTTTTTTGTCATGGAACGCAAAGATTTCTACCTCGTTCGCGCATACGCGGAGTATTTAGACACTTGGGTGTTGGTAGCTGGAAGGTCGTTTTCCGTAGGCGCAGAGACTATCGCCCAACCCGGAGACGCTTCCCCCGCGCCCAACTCCGGGGATGATGGTCAGACAGACTGCTCGTGATCTTGCCGCCAGATGGCTTCGCTTAATCACTTTGCAATAATTCCGCTATGCAGCGAAACCCGCCCAGTTTCCAACGTCCCGTCAAGCGCGCCCAAGTCCCTCTCGATGAAGCGCGGCAAAGGCTGGCAATCGCGATTGACGTCCATCGCGCTGACACTTCTCAGGTCGCGCGAAAGCGCCGAACGTAATAGGCGTTTAAAGGCGGTCCAGACCGCTGCTCGAATGGCCGTTCCAGGTAGATGACGGTCCGATGCCACTCAATCTCGCGTAACTGCGCTACGCAGCATCGGACTGTGATCGCCACGAGCTGCCGTTCACATGAGTCGTGGATCAGACGTTCTCGCGTCGGCTCCGCCCCGTAACCAGCCATCCAATCGTAAAGAACGAACGCTCGTTCATCGACTGCGCGGCGACAATCATCTTGGACGGCGTGCTGCTTGACGCCGTCTAATCGACGATAGCCGACGCTCAGTGAACGGGGCCGTGGGATGGATGCACGTACCTCGCGGATATTCGAAAACGGCCGTCGGCGATTAACAACACTTACGGTAGCGGAATAAGTTTTCGAGCTCATCGTCGGTTTGTTGCCTCAAGGCTCGCGATTGGTGGGTTCCTGCCAAATAGCGGTAGGCTTGTTAAGCCGGGGGGCGGTTCGTTACGCTCAGGGCAATCCGCTTACCAGCCTTGATAGAATAGACAGCAACTCACCCTATGCGGCCAAAGAGATGCTCGGTGCTTCGACCTGTATTGCGCGTCGAATTTACGGGTAGATCGATAGAATTGGCTCGCCGCGCGGCCGTTCGCGTTGCTCACGCCCGAGAGAATACATTCCGAGATGACCTTCGAAACAAACTGGCTGCAATGGTCCTTCGAGCGTTCCAGCCGCCAATTTCGCATGTACGTGGTGGAGCCGAAGGCCTACGCGCCGAAAACACACGGCGACATCTTCGACGCGGTATTGCGTGATTTCTTCGATACAGGCTCTGGCCAAGCCGTCACGGGTAATGTCTCTGCCGCCATTCGTGAACCTGTAGAGGCAGATTTAATTGTTTTCCCAGAAGCGTTTCTGGCGGCCGAGGACCTTGTCCGGGCGATGGCCGGGTTTGTAAGACTGGGTTTTCAGTGCTGTGTGCACGTCGGGTTGCGGCCTGACTTGGAGAACACCAATCATCTGTTTTCCCTGCAAGACATCAAGGGCCTGCTGGAGGAGCTGAAAGCCATTCCAAGCGTACATGCAGATGACCTCGAAGGTTTTGAAATGTGGTTCAAGAAACAGAAACTTGGAAGCCACTTCAATCTAGGCTGCATGTTTCTGGTCGAGCCCAAGGGTAGCTTGCGGGTATGCCTCCATCCCAAAGCGGTTCGCGCTGGCGTGGAATACGGCGCGCTAACTGATACCCACATGACAGAGGCCAACCTGCTTAGCCTGGTGACGCTCGTTCCACCGAACAGCAGGTATCTGTCCGTCACGATTCAGCCTTTGATTTGTGCTGACGCCTTGTCATTGCCGACCGATTCGATGGGGCCAAATCCTATTAAGGCTTTCGCCGACAGCAGCGCGGCTCATTTTCCGAGGCTGCCCGCAGATCACGTCGATATCGTGTCGTTATCGTTGTGCACACCGGTTGGCGAGGTTGCTCAAGGGAAAGGAAATCGGCGACGATGGAAACCCGAATTCGAGTCGGCGTTTCTGGACGCTGGCAAGCGCGACGATTGCTTCAGGCATCATTTTGCGAGCTTTGTTATGGCGAATTTCGATGAAATTGGTGCCCAAAAAGGCGGATTGTCCGGTGCTTGTATGCCTGTGCCATTTCCGGCGGGTCCATATCCAGAGGGAGTGTCAATGTGGTCTTATGGGAAACACGAGTCGCGTTCGGCAGATGGGTGGAAATGCGTTGCTGGATTCGGAATAGAGAGCGCGGGTAACGGTGCCGCATCCAAGGAGAGTAAGAATCGCCCTAACCTTGTTTGCCTTGATGACGTGAGTGAACCGTTGCCGCATGTCGCAAGGGCCTTGGGCTTCACGCTGCCGCGTCTGGTTCGAGACAATCCGGTCGGTGGGAAGTTTCCCGGCTTGACGAAGCTCGATGTGCGAGCGGTGCGCGATGAGACAATGAATGCGGCAGAGCACGGCTGAGAAAGGGATGATTAAAGATGGTCACTGACACCCAATTGGTATCTGTCACGAAGTTTGAGGACAACTGGCTACCTTGGATCGTCCTGAGGCATTTCTTGCCCGCTTCGAGGACGCGCTCGCTATGCGCGACGATGGTCCACGATATGAGCGGCGGTCGACTCTCGCTCGAAGAACTTGTCGATGAGCAGCTCGGGGGTGGTAACACCTTTATGGAGACTTGGCTTATCCGTCCGAGGGTTTGTTCAACGCAACTAGCTAGCCATTTGCTGCGGTACGTGCAGCGAATCGTGTGGCAGAACGACGAAGAGGCATGGTTCGCAAATGAGTCGCTGGGGAACGAGGCAGCACTCCCGCCTGCGACGTTGCAGTTCGCGTTCAATCTGGGAGGATGTGACCTGTTTCACGTCATCAAGGCGCTTCCAGAGGATGAGTATGTTCAGACTGACTTGCGAGCCGTGTACGATGCAATTTCAGCATGCGCTTCCCGTTCGGACGTATCGAGCGAGTCGGAGTTTAGTTATTTGCTCAAAGATATAACTATGATTCTGACTGACGTTAGCTCCGAACTCCGGATTGCGACGCTCAAACATCTCGGCGACCTTTTCTGCGATGGTGATCGATGGGAGGTGGCTGCAAAACTATATGAGCACGCTAAGGTCGAACTTGAGAAGTTTACAGAGCCAGAAAAACTGAGCGACTTTGCTTTGGCAATGCGGGCTCTCATCGATCAATCACTGGCCGCCTCTGCCACCATCACGGATGGGCACTCGGTCGGGCAGAAAATGCTAGCGGACCTGCTTAACAAATCTCCGGGCGAGCAGACGATGGTGTTAGCTAATGCCGGATTGGATGAGTACGCCACACGGGTTCGCTCGAGTGAAAAGTTATTTCAAGAAGATACACGCAGCGCGACACTGATTGCTCCGTTGCTTGCTGAGTCGCATACGACTGAGCACGCGTTCGCGTCGTGGAGCGCAAAGGAGTTCCCCACAGCAGAGACCTGGTTTTGGTCGACGCTCCGCCGCCAGACCGCGCTCGGTCTACTTACCGCGAGCAAAACGACTAAGGGTCATTTCGCGTCGTGCTTGATTGACGATTTGATGTCGCGCAAATCCTACGATCCCGCGACATTTAAGCTCGCTGTCGGCTTGCTTATTGAAAGTGAAAGCTCAGATCGGGCGAAGCAGGTACGATGGTCCGAGGATTTGCTTGACGCGTGCGTGGATGACACGGTAAGTCGATTTGTCATTGACCATACGGAGGCTCATGCGGGTGTCCGTAAGCATCGTCGAACGGTCGCTATAGTGCTTTTTGCCGAATGGGCGCGGAATATCGGTGCAGGACGTGGCGATCTTGCTACTCTGATGCTTGGGTACCTGATTCGCATCGGCTCAGATTCGGACTCTAATTTCCGCAAGGACGGCGCTGACTTCCTGACATGCTTCGAGGCCGTTCTTGACATTTGTAAGCGTCGTCCCGAATTTCGATCTGGTATCCGCTATGAATTAGCGAATGTACTTGCTCGGCGTATCGGTGGCACCGGTTACTGGACTGGAGATGACATCGCATTGCGGCTGGCAGCGGAGTGCGCCCCTGTCTTTACGGATGAAGGACTCAAGCACGTGGTAAGCGCTGCAGTGGCGCTCCTGAAGAAAACACACCCATCAGATGGAAATTGGGTGATTGTGAAGCCAGCGATCCGATTGCTCGGTGAAGAATGCGTCGGCAACCTCGCTGAACGTGACAACGAACTCGGTAGCGAGATCGTGCGGGAAGTCCTCAAGTTCAATGGAAGCGACAGCGATGGAACGTATGCTGCGGATATCATCTTTGCGCTAAATCGTTATCCTCCTGTCCTGCTGCATGCGCAGGGCGTCGAGGATCAATACAAACCGTTGGTCAAACAGGCGCTCGAGAAGGCTTCTGCGATCAATGCGAGCAACGCCGTAAATAACATGATGGCGTTACTGATTGCCCCGAGAGCGGCCGGTCAAGACGCAATTGCCTGCGTTCTGCAAATTTTGGGCAAGATTCTCGATTCAGCGGTGAGTGGCAAGTCTGCGTTGAGTTTCGGCGCGGCGTACACTCCAGTCAGGTATCTGGTTGCATACCGCACCGAAATATGCAGAGAATCGGCTATGCGGTTAGAAGAATTTGATCGTTCGCTTGCCGAGCTATGCGGACAACTACAAGGGGTCTGGCATACAGCGATTGAACATCCGTCGATATTTGCTCCCCTTGCACTTTTGCGCAAGCAGCCCGCAGAACGCGCTATCGTGCACAATTGGGTTATTGCGTCACTCGAACTTGCAGAATTCATAGGCCAGCCCGCAGCGATGGTGGCAGCGCTTGAGGCGGCTAGTGATCAGGAGCAACTCAGTGATGGTATATCACTGGGATTTGCGACAAGACATGCGGGCGGAGCGGTAGGACATACTGACGCGGAATTCATGTCAACTGAATCGCGTGGGGCTTTCTATGCGGCGATTGGTAGACGATTATCTGCCTTGCAGGGCAATACGGACCGCCGCTTTACAACATATCTTTTCAAAAATACGCTCCGCCATGGACCTCGGCAGGTCGATGCCGCTGTGTTTGCGTCGATCTTGCCACGGGATGTCGATGACTTGACGATTCTGATGCATGAGTTGGAGGACTACAAGGCGCGTATCGGTGAAAATCGCGAACTGTCGCTGACCTTGGTGCCGCTGTTGGATCGCTGGAAACAGGCGGCGCCAGCTTGATCAACGCGCGTTGGCTCCGCTGGTTGGTGTTTTGAGAGTTAGCCGGTTCTTCTCGCTCACACTGCCGCTTGACCATTCAGAAGCCTGAACGGGCGTTATCCTCAGAAACTGTTGTTGATGGGACACTAGTTCGGCTGGCTGAAATGGGTCGGCTGCGGTCCGACGCGCGCGCCCGCCCGTGTTCACGCGTGTGAGGCATCGAGTAGGGTTCGGCCAAGTTTGAAGATGTGAAGATGCGTGTTGAGCGCGGCTTGACTGTTGCTGTATTGGCGGGGCAATTCCAAACAAATAGGCAGACAACTATGCGGAGTCGCGATGCAGGCTGATCGCCCCGTGTAGGGCGAAGACCGCATGGGCGGTACGAACGCCAGTAGCGTAAGAGCCGCCCACGGTTGTTGGATGCCGACTAGAACGGTAGCGCACCTAGCGCTCGCTGCAGCAAGGCTTGGACGCGGGGACGCGCACCTGCGCCTGACGCAAGCCCCAGTCCGTGGCGATAAATCTCTGGGACGTAGAGTCTATCGGCAGCGTCTTTCTCAATATCTTCGTAGATGACGCCAATCTCCTGCAAATTTTGTCGTAAGCGTCCTTCAAGCCCAAGATCCTCAGCCGCAAACGGGATCTTCTTCTTCGCCGAGTCTATGCTCGCCAATTTCTCCACCCATTCATTGAGCGGCGCATATTCTTGAACCGCCTCCGTCACCTTATCTCGGCTTGTTGGGAGCAACGCGCCTCGAATTGCACTGGGCGGAAGTACTCGGTCGGCCCATGCGGGGAGGCGCTTGGCGCCAGCTTGCTGAGCGGCATATCCAAGGAAGCGAACTGCGTCACGCGCCTGTAGGCGCCCTCGCAGATCGCTGAGCGCCGCATACACCCATCGGGCAGAGTAGGCCTCAGCGGCGTCGTCCCGCCCGAGTTTTTTCCCCCACAGCATCTCGAGCCGCTCAACGATTTCTTCATTGTCGAGCCCGTCAACTTCTTCCTTGCTGGCCCATTCAATACCAGCGTCAGCGCATAGCCAAAATACGAGCTGCAAAAATTCGCGAGGAGACCAATCGAGTCGGAACTTCTCGTACCTAGACTGGAATTGACCGAAATTTTGAGTTTTTACAGCTTTGGCGTAGTCCTCTCTGACAAACGCGAGAACCCCGATTGCAGGCGCTTTCAGCTCACGAATTCGATTGGGCAACTCAATAATTGCTTCGACAGCGGCTCTCTGCGCGTCATCAGTCAGCACGCTACGCAAGACGTCCTCAATGCCGTCAAACAGGAAAACGATAGACAATCCCGCTTTTGAGATGAATTGGTTCAGCTCAGAAAGCGTCGTGGCGTCCGACCCGACCGCGCGGGCCATGATGGAAGTCCAGAAAGCCACCCAGTCGGCTAGTTGAGTTGTTCCAGACGCACGCTCTTTTTCAATACGGTCCTGAATCTCACTCAACTGTATCGTAGAAGGTGCTATGCCTAGCTTGTACGATACCTGTGACTGCACTTCATCGAAACATTGACTTACCAGATCCGCGTTTGCGTCCCCTAGTTCGTTTGAACGGAGCAATGGGAGCACGAGTGTCTCTGTCGCCGGGTTCGATGAAGCTCCAATTTTCAGCAGGAATGCGCTCCATACTTTTGAAGAAGAGATATGAAGGAAGCTGAATGTTTTTCCGCTGCCTTTTGCTCCTATTAGAACCGCGTTTGGTACGTCTTCAGAAAACGCGCGACCGAGATTCCTCAACGCTTCAGTGATGAGTAGATCGCTCGGTTCTTGATTTTCGGCAAACTGCTTGTTCCTGCATGTTTCCGCAAGCTTTTGTGCTTGATCGTCAAGTTGGCCAATTGTGTTCACTGACTGAGGGTCGGTTTTGACAGGCTCGCTCGCGGAAAACCATGCCGTTGCTCCTTCCATCAGCGAAGATCTCTTCAACGCCGATAGTGCTTGCTCAAAACTGTGAAACGCCATTAAGTCAGTAGCAAAGTGGCTTTCGAAGAACGTCAAGAATGATTGAAGGACTTCGTCAGCTTCGGCGGCGTCGCCGGCTTCCGGTTGCTCTCGTACGATCGGACCATACGCCTTTTCCAACCGCTCCCGCACATTGACGTATTCGGTGCTCGCCTTGAGCGCGTCAGTCAACATCGACACGACAAGATAGGGGTGTCGCGCGCCGTCTTTGCTCGTTAGCGCATTCCATACTTGTCGGAGTGTTTGCAACAGCAATTCGGCGCCACGCATGGATTGCTCTGCCACTGTTGTGACGATAAACCTGTGAAATCTCGGGTCGAACAATACGGGGCTGGAAAGTTCGCTAAGCCCCGCGCGTAAATCGACAAATACGTGGTCAACGCCGAGGCGGGCGCCTAACTCGTGAAGATAATTCCCGAGTGCCCACGCATCAGCGGGAGCGCGGACGAGATGCTCCGGTGCAATCTTTGCATTGAGGAGATCCGTCTGGTCCACGAACGCAGGGAGCACGAAAACTTGGGAGCCGTCTACATCGATCGCGTTTTTCTGTATTTCTTTAGCAAAATAGTCAAGTACGTCTTCGACGTTGGACGGCGGCGAATGCAGTGCTTCCAGTAAGCGCACGTACGAGACACTTCCACGTTGCGATCGATTCAACCAGTACGTCACGCCTGGCGCCTCGATATCGCCATCAACAATGAAGACGCGACCGAATTTTCGCCGCTGCGCCAACTGCGCGATACGAGCGACAACAAACGCGATGAGGCCTGTGGTTCGCCCGACACCGCCTTTGAAGGAATGGAACGCGACCATGGTCGGGCCGGGCCCAAATGCGGGAGGCGCCGGAAATGCTTGGACATCGCGTTCGTCCATGTACACCAGTCGCCGCCACAACGGAAGCAACTCGGGCGGTTTAGCCCAAGGGCCAGCTTCCTCCGACCAATACACAGACAATGTGGAGCCAGCTCCGATACGAAGAAGAATGCGGCATTGGTCGCCGCTGTCTTCAAACTCCGCTTCGGTGAACCAATTGCGTAGCAGGCCGATGATTTTTTCTCGATCGCAACCCGGCGTCACCGACATTTCTAGAGAATCAGAGTACACGGACACGCTGACAATTGGCGCAGGCAGCGAAGCCAAGCCGTTCGTACTTTGTGCGATCCGCCGCTCGACGTCGAACCATGTCAACAGATCGCTTCTCTCGCTATTTTGCATATGAATTCCTATTGGGCTGCGAGTTGCTCTTCGATCCACTGCGCGACAAATTCGAGACTCGATTCAATCTCGGCGTCGTTAGGCTTCTCGGCCACGCACCCGTAACGCCACATCTGATTGATTTCTCCGACACCACAGTTTCTAGGCACGTGTGCGACCTCATCTTTGATCAGGACGCTATTACTTAGGCGAAGCTTTGAGCTTGCGCGTGCGCGATCGAGCAATCGGTTCAAGTTGTGCAACTCGTTGGTGAAGTCGGCTTCTCCGTCCCTTGTTCGCTCTAACCGCATAATTAGCGCCTTCAGGCCATTCTCGACCGCGTAAAAGAGCATGAGTCGGTGCGCATTGTTGGTCTGTGCACCGGGGGGGACGGTGGAATACACGGCTCTTGCGCGTTTCCAGCCTTTCTCGAATTCTCTGCGTGAAATTTTGATCATGGTGAAGGGCACGCGCCTCTTTGACGGTTTTTGCAGGGCGATTCTACCGCTTTGTGTCATTCCCTCTGGCCCTTGATCGCCTCGTCGGGGCGGAAGGGAGCCGCGGACATCAATAGCGGACTACATTTACGCTGTCGCTATCGCATTGCTCGGTGATGAACTGATCGAGCAACTGAATCTGGAGCCGCTGGACACAGAGAGCGATACGATGGCCGGCGGCCCCACAGTCGGATCCTGTCTTTCGAAGACCGCGCGTGGCTTAGGGTGATCGATTAAGGGGTTTACCCTTGTGCCGGGCGTTGAGCACAAGCTTTGCAGCGGAAGTCGCAAAAATGGGCCGGGTATGGTACTCCGCGTAAACACCCAAAAAACAGCAATTTCGTGGCTAAGCGCTTGATTTTTTATGAAATTTCACACCATTGCGACGTCCGGGTGTGGGGCGCTAGTTCAAACTTAAGTGAACAAAGTTCAAAGTTGAATGAATCTCGACAACCCCCACAATCGCCGCATCCCTTCTTGAATTTGTCACCACCCGTCCATATAATTAGCACTCGCTGCACGAGAGTGCTAACAACATCGCCGGTTGGCTCGGCCAGCCGGGTTTTCTCAGCGTTCTTCAGTCTCAATCAAGAGAGGAGTATGTATGAACCTTCGTCCTTTGCATGATCGCGTGATCGTCAAACGTCTGGATCAAGAAACCAAGACCGCGTCGGGCATCGTGATCCCCGAAGCCGCAGCGGAAAAGCCGGATCAAGGCGAAATCCTGGCAGTCGGCCCGGGCAAGCGTGACGACAAGGGCGCATCCATCGCGCTCGACGTGAAGGTGGGTGACCGCGTTCTGTTCGGCAAGTACGCAGGCCAGACCGTCAAGGTCGACGGCAACGAACTGCTCGTCATGCGCGAAGAAGACATCATGGCCGTGGTGCAGAAGTAAGCGCAAGTCGCTACTTCCCCGGTTATATCCCAAGAATTCAAGGAGTTAGAAGATGGCAGCTAAAGACGTCGTATTCGGTGATTCCGCCCGTGCCAAGATGGTTGAAGGCGTGAACATCCTCGCGAACGCTGTGAAGGTCACGCTGGGTCCGAAGGGCCGCAACGTTGTCCTCGAGCGCAGCTTCGGCGGCCCGACGGTCACGAAAGATGGCGTTTCGGTCGCGAAAGAGATCGAACTGAAAGACAAGCTTCAGAACATGGGCGCGCAAATGGTCAAGGAAGTTGCTTCCAAGACCAGCGACAACGCCGGTGACGGCACCACGACCGCAACGGTTCTGGCTCAGTCGATCGTCCGCGAAGGCATGAAGTACGTCGCATCGGGCATGAATCCGATGGACCTGAAGCGCGGTATCGACAAGGCCGTGACCGCCGCGATCGAAGAACTGCGCAAGATCAGCAAGCCGTGCACGACCAACAAGGAAATCGCTCAGGTTGGCGCGATCTCGGCGAACAGCGATTCGTCGATCGGCGACCGTATCGCTGAAGCGATGGACAAGGTCGGCAAGGAAGGCGTCATCACCGTTGAAGACGGCAAGTCGTTGCAAGACGAACTGGACGTCGTCGAAGGTATGCAATTCGACCGTGGCTACCTGTCGCCGTACTTCATCAACAACCCGGACAAGCAAGTTGCCGTGCTCGAAAACCCGTTCGTGCTGTTGCACGACAAGAAGGTTTCGAACATCCGCGATCTGCTGCCGGTGCTGGAACAAGTCGCAAAGGCAGGCCGTCCGCTGCTGATCATCGCTGAAGACGTCGAAGGCGAAGCGCTGGCCACGCTGGTGGTGAACAACATCCGCGGCATCCTGAAGACGGTTGCCGTGAAGGCTCCGGGCTTCGGCGATCGCCGTAAAGCCATGCTGGAAGACATCGCGATCCTGACTGGCGGCCAAGTCATCGCGGAAGAAACCGGCCTCACGCTCGAAAAGGCAACGCTGGCCGAACTGGGTCAAGCAAAGCGTATCGAAGTGGGCAAGGAAAACACGACGATCATCGACGGCGCTGGCGAAGCTGCAAACATCGAAGCACGCGTGAAGCAGGTTCGCACGCAAATCGAAGAAGCTACGTCGGACTACGACCGTGAAAAGCTGCAGGAACGCGTTGCCAAGCTGGCAGGCGGCGTTGCAGTGATCAAGGTCGGCGCTGCGACCGAAGTCGAAATGAAGGAAAAGAAGGCGCGTGTCGAAGACGCACTGCACGCAACGCGCGCAGCTGTGGAAGAAGGCATCGTGGCCGGCGGCGGCGTCGCGCTGATCCGCGCACGCACGGCAATTGCAGGTTTGAAGGGCGCCAACGCCGATCAGGACGCAGGTATCAAGATCGTGCTGCGCGCGATGGAAGAGCCGCTGCGCCAGATCGTCACGAACGGCGGCGAAGAAGCCAGCGTCGTGGTGGCGGCTGTTGCTGCCGGTAAGGGCAACTACGGCTACAACGCGGCAACCGGCGAGTACGTCGACCTGGTTGACGCAGGTGTCGTGGACCCGACGAAGGTCACCCGCACCGCGCTGCAAAACGCAGCATCGGTTGCAGGTCTCCTGCTGACGACCGACGCAGCTGTGTGCGAACTGCCGAAGGAAGACGCTCCGATGGGCGGCGGCGGAATGCCGGGCGGCATGGGTGGCATGGGCATGGACATGTAATTCCGCGTGGGCCTCGTTACGAGGCTCGCTTGGGAATGCATGGGAAAGCGCGCCGCGAGGCGTGCTTTCCAAAGAAAAACCCGCAAGGCATTTAGCTTTGCGGGTTTTTTCTTGCGAGCAGGCGGCGCGAGCGCGGGCACCCCCGGTATTACGAGGCCGCTTCGCGGGCGAGCTTCAGGGCGAGAGCGTTCTCGCGCAAATAGTCGAATATCTTCGCCACGCTTTGATCCGGCGTCAATGTTGCGGTATCGATCCGCAACTCGGGCTCGACCGGGGCTTCATAGGGTGCCGATACACCGGTAAACGAAGGAATCTCTCCCGCCCTGGCTTTCGCATAGAGGCCTTTCGGATCACGGCGAGCGCACGTGTCGACCGGCGCGGAAAGATGGGTCTCGATGAATGTGCCCGCCCCAATGATCTCGCGCGCCATGGCCCGGTCTTCACGCATGGGAGAAATGAGCGCCGTGATGACAATGAGACCGGCGTCGTTCATCAACTGTGCGACGTGTGCGACTCTGCGAATGTTCTCGCGCCGATCCTCCTTCTCGAAGCTGAGGTCGCGCGCCAAACCGTGACGGATATTGTCGCCGTCGAGCACATAGCACGCATGTCCGAGTGACACGAGCTGTTGTTCGAGTGCGAACGCGATGGTCGACTTGCCTGCACCTGAGAGACCGGTGAGCCAGATGGTGACCGGCCTTTGGCGGAACATCCGGATTCTGTCCTCAGCGGTAATCGCACCGTGGCAACGTTGCACGAAAGCGTGAGACTTTCCCATTGTCATGCTCCCCTGGCGCTCAGGCGTGGTGCCATCGTTGGCGCCGGATTCCCGCGTTGCTCAGGCGCTCCGGCGAATTTTCGGGTTCATTTATTCGAGCGACAACACGCTGGACCCATTGCCGATCTTTCGAGAAATTGCTGCCCGATTCGAGTGCACGTTTTTCGATTTCCGAGTTGGCATGAACAAAGAGTTCGTAATCGAAGCTATTGTCTTCAACGAATTCCGTTTTGGCCTCTCCGCTCAAACGGCTTGCGCTTTTTTGTGAACCGCTGGTCCTGTTTGTTTCGAAAACGAGCGGCAGGACAATGTGGTAATTGGCGGTGCTCATCGGGCTTCTGTGAATGCGATATGCGTGCTGGCCGCCGCCAATACGTGTTGCTCGACGCCTTGCGCGGCAGCTTTTCCGCCCTTGTCGATCGCATTCGAAGTGGAGGAATCGACCTTTGCCTTTATTCAAATCGAAAAAGGGAATGGCAGGCGATCCCCCGCCGTTCGGTAGAGGAAAGAAAAAGACGGGCAAAGACATGGGGTTAGGTGACGGATTTGCGAGTTGTAAGTGTAGCGTGATCAAAACTACGCTGGTTGTAACGTTTGATTGCGCAATACAACGCCTCGTTGCGTCGTTCAAGCGGCGATTCGTTTACCGACGGCCATGTAATTATGCGAAATCAGATGTGCTGCTTATGCAAGAGCAGAAGGTGGCTCAAGAGAAAACCCGCACGGAGGCGGGTTTTTTGACCGTCAGTAGCTCGGGACCAACAGCGAGGCCAACTGTGCCGCGCCAGCAACAGACATTTCAATGCCGCGCTTCTCCTGGCGCCGCGTCCTTGCCGGCCGCGGGCGGCGTTTCGTCGTCGCTGCTGCGCGCCCAGAAAAAACGGTCCGGCATATAGGCGCCCATGCCCGGCCGGAATGCGCTGCGCATGGCCTGATACAGAT